>ODAI010028914.1_pt1 | contig 11866 bp, 9 predicted proteins | sample 1539321 | NCBI WGS metagenome assembly ODAI01 (sample SAMN02144231, study PRJEB22623) | gut metagenome | biome: sheep rumen | host: Ovis aries | place: New Zealand
AGAATATTGATTTCAGCTTCAGGGTAAATCATTTTGATTACGAATATCTGTATGCCGACCAGCTCAGACTCAATCAGATATTCATCAATCTTCTTTCCAACGCAATCAAGTATACGGGGCAGGGGGGAAGTGTATCTGTCGACATGAGGGAGGAACCCGGCAGCCGGGAAGGAACGGTCCGGATTATATATAAGGTGGAGGACACGGGCATAGGTATGACAGAGGAGTTCATGTCCAGAATGTACCAGCCGTTCAGCCGCCAGACCGACAGCAGGGTGAATAAAATTCAGGGCACCGGCCTTGGCCTTGCCATCACAAAGCAGATGATCGATCTGATGAACGGCAGCATTGAGTGCCGGAGTGAGGTCGGAAAGGGCACCACCTTTGAGGTTACGCTGGATCTGCCGCTGGCTGACAGGCCGCCCGAGGAACTCACCCTTGCTCCGATGCGTGTCCTTATCGCCGACGACGATGAGGCCCTGCTCGATACTGCTAAATATACGCTCGAATCCATCGGCGTTCAGGCGGACACCGCACGAAACGGCGATGAGGCTGTGAAGATGGCGGCACAAAAGGATGAGAACGGACCTCTTTACAAGGCGATTATTCTTGACTGGAAGATGCCGGAGCTTGACGGGATCGAGACAGCAAGGAGGATAAGGCAGGAAACAGGCAGCGACATCCCGATCCTTTTGAGTTCCTCCTACGACTGGTCTGATCTTGAGGAGAGCGCGAGAAAGGCCGGGATTAACGGCTTTATTATGAAACCGCTGTTTCGCTCGACACTGTATGAGAAGCTGAGCGAGCTCACGGGAGAAAAGGACGGCCGCAGAGAACAGGAAGAGGACAATTCCGATATCGCGGGAATGCGGATTCTGGTGGCAGAGGATAATGACATTAACTGGGAGATCATTTCCATGCTGCTGCAGATGCACGGCATTGACAGTGAGAGGGCAGAGAACGGGAAGATTGCCGCAGAACGGATGTCAGAGGCACAAAAGGGCGAATTCGACCTGATCTTCATGGATATCCAGATGCCGGTGATGAACGGAATCGAGGCGGCGAAGGCAATCCGGAAGCTCCCGGATCCGTGGGCGGCCGGTATTCCCATTATCGCCATGACGGCAGATGCGTTCTCCGAGAATGTGGCAGAGTGTCTTGCCGCAGGAATGAACGGGCATATCGCCAAGCCGATTGATATGAAGGTGGTTCTTAAGGAGATCCGGAAAATCCGGGAGGAAAAGCAGGCTTAACCGAGAACGAAAGGACAAAAGAATGAAGATGACAATAAAGAAGAACTCTGCAGTCGCGGCGGCATGCGTCTTACTGTCAGCGGGTCTTGCAGCATGCGGCACAGTGCCGGCAGCCCCTGCTCCTGCCGCTGATCCTGCGAATGAAGAGAATGCGGTAAACGAAACAGCGCCTGCCGCTGCAGCAGAGGAAGCCGGACAGGAAGCTGCCCCGGATAATTCTGCCGGGCAGAAGGGCTTTGAGCCTAGGCTCTCACAGGATACGGAGGGCGTCATTAATGTCGTCGGCCACTACAATAACTTTGAAGCCATTGAGCAGGAGTTCAACCGCTTTAATGAGTATTATCCGGACGTTGAGATGAAGTACACATATCTGGATAATTACAGCGGCATTATTGCCGCGGCGGTCAGCGGAAGTGAGGCGCCGGATATTTTCTTTACTTATCCGTGGATGGCAAACGACGAGAGTTTCAGCGCGCTGTTTGATGCCGCAGAGGATCTTTCGCAGGAGTCGCTCGGAATTGACCTTTCCTGCATCAGGAGCGATCTCCTGAAACCGGATGAAGAGGGGCGTATCCTGGAAGTGCCCGTGTATACGACAACGAATGGAATGCTGGTCAACGAGGATATTTTTGAGAAGGAAGGGCTGAGTGTTCCCACGACCTATCAGGAGCTTCTTTCGGTCTGCGAAGCCCTGAAGAACGCAGGCTATGAGCATCCCGTGATGGGCTATAACAGCAGCGGTTCCATTATTTTCTCTCTGTATTATCCTGATTTTATCGGCGAGGTCTTTCACGATGAGAAAGCGGTCGGGGAGCTGAATGACATGGCGCCCTCCGCCGCAGAATACACGCGCGGTTCGCTGGAACTGGCGGAGGATTTCATGAGCCGCGGATATGTGGATATCGAAAGCTGCAACGCACTTGAGAATGATTATGACGCAGTTATCATGAGGTTTTTCGAGGGCGATGTGCCGATTATGATGGCCACCGCCAATACCGTGTCCGGCACGGAAAAGAGGGAGAGCAAGTCGGAGGCGTTTTCGGCGAATCCCTTCCGGTACGGCTTCTATCTTGTTCCGTCTACGGAGGAGGGAGGATACTTCCTCAGCTGGGTTTCCATCGGCTTTGGCGTTAACAGGAACAGCAGAAACCTTGATTTAACCAACGAATTCATGCGTTTCCTGATTACCCCGGAGGAGCTCAACAGGATGGCTGAGGCGAAGAGAATGGTCACGCCCTGCCGGGAGATTTCTCCGGACAGCATTTACGCAGCCCTGCGTGATGTAGACAGTGAGCATTTTATCAACATGTCGGATCTTACACTTGCAACCGAGCCGGACGCTCAGCTGCGCAAGGCGGGATGGCTTGTTGCCAACGGCGAGATGACAGCGGAGGAAGCGATTGCTGCTTTCGGTACTTTGGAATAAATCAAAGAAGGGTACGATGACAGGAAGAATCAGAAATAACAGGAAAAACATATTGATCAGGGCAGCTGCTGCGGCAGCTGTATGTCTCCTTTTGTCCGGCTGCGCTGCAAAGAAGCCGCAGACCGCGGTGATGAAGCTCCAGTCCAATCCGACGACAGGATATGACTGGGAGGTCACACAGGAACCGGAGCTGTTCGAAATCACTTCGGAATATATTACGGATGCGAAGGACAGTGAAATGGCCGGAGCCGGCGGCACACAGGTGTACACCTTAAAGCCGCTGCAGAAGGGAACAGCCGAGGTGTGCTTTACATATAAAAGGTCCTGGGAGGAGGAAGCGGACTCCGTGTTAAGCTACACGCTTAAGGTGAGCGGGGATATGCAGATAACGGTAGAGTCGTCGAGAGCCAGTATCGCGGGCGATATCAGTGAGCTTCCCTCCATCCCGGAGTTTGTGATTGAGCAGCAGAAGTGATTCCAGGCCATGAATGAAAACGGTTCCAGTTCACAGTTACAGAAGCCTGCAGGGACACTCAGGTACGGTGTCAGCGCCGCGGTGCTGAAATACCTTGCCGTGATATCCATGCTGGTTGATCACACCGCGCATGCGCTTTATGCCCTGCCGGCAATCCGGCCTGCATATCAGTCCATGCGCTTTATCGGCAGATTTGCTTTCCCGGTGTATTGTTTTTTTATCGTGGAAGGCTTTGAACATACGCACAGCAGGTGGAAGTACCTGAGAAACCTGTGCATCTTTGCAGCTCTCTCCCAGGTTCCGTTTGTAAAGGCGCTGTTTCCCCAAAACCACATCCTGGGGAAGCTGAATGTGTACTTTACTCTTGTGCTCGGTCTGATCTGTATCTGGGTCCTGGACAATGCGATGAAGGCGGGCAGCAGGCGGGAGCTTCATGCAGCCGCGGCCGCATTATGTGTCTGCGCTCTTGCCTATGCCGCGCACCGTCTGTCGGTGGATTACCGGTACGGCGGGGTGCTCCTGATTGTTTTATTTTATCTTTTAAGAAAACACAGGGCTCTTGCCCTGCTGGCAGGGTATATCTGGATCAGTTACTATAATCCCACAGAGGTGTTTGCCTTTCCCGCGTTTTTGCTGCTGATGCTGTACAGCGGCAAAAGAGGAAGGCAGAATAAGTGGCTGTTTTATGCGTTCTACCCGGCGCATCTGGCGGTGCTGGCAGTTCTGAGGGTGAAGTTTGGAATATAGCGGTATATGAAGAATCGGTTCAGAAACAAAATACCGGCGCTTATTGCGCTTCTTATCCTGGCGGGGACAGTTCTTTTGTGCCCGGCAGGCTCTGCTGCCGTGCAGGCTGCGCAGGTGCCTGCAGATATGCTGACGGAGGAATCGCAGCAGGCATCCCCGGAGGGCTCTGCAGAGGACGAGAGCGCCCTGGCAGATCTTGACCTTGGAAGATATGTCATATGGCTCGGCGGGTTTGAGCTGAACCTGGAGGAAGCATCACAGGATCCGCTCCTTTCCGGCGCAGGCTCAGGAAATCTTGCAGGGCTGGAAAACGCCATGGGATCGGCATTCGGATCACTCGCATCGGAGATCGATGTCTCACAGTATAAGGTGCCGTACGCCGAGATGACAGGCCAGCACGTCTTTGAGGCATATCTCAACGAGCATCCGGAATATTTTTATGTAACGTCTGCCAAAATCCAGTACAACAAAATCACAGGGATTGTGACAAAGCTCTTCATAAACTATGACGCCGGCTATACGCCCCAGAGGAGCGCGGATGTCGAGAGCAGGGTGCAGGCTGTCCTTTCGGGAATGGACGGCGGCTGGAGCGATCTCCAGAAATGCGTTTATCTGCACGACAGCGTGGTCACCGCCTGCACGTACGACTATACCTATACAAAATACGGCCTTGATGACGTCATGCTGGACGGCAGGGCCATCTGCTCGGGATATGCCGCTGCGTATCAGTATCTTCTGACAAGAGCGGGGATCACCTGTGAGACGGTGGTAAGTCCCGGGATGGACCATGCGTGGAACCGGGTCCTCCTGGACGGCGTATGGTACTACGTGGACTGCACCTGGGACGATGCGGACGCCGCAGGACAAAACCCGTTCTGCCGCCTGAATGTGAGATACAGGAATTTCCTCCGCAGCAGGGAAGGACTTACGGGAACCGGCCACACGTCGAGCGACTGGAGCAATACAAGAAGAAGCATTTACGGCGAGGCGAGCGGCACAAAGTATGACAGCTGTCCGTGGATTGACAAGGCGGCGTCCGACGGTCACGTCAAGATGGGAATCGGCAGTAATGTCCTTCTTTTTGCCGATGCGGACAATATCCACGTTGATATCCTTCGCTGCCATTCAGGCGCCATTGAAAAGATCAAAATGCCGGCGGCGGGGTGCGGCGGAGCGGCTGTACTGTACGGGCATCTTTATTTTGCCGTAGGAAACAGTATCTATGAAATAAGAGTCGACGGGACGACTCCCGCGGTACACACCGCGCAGGAGGGCCTTACGATCTGCGGCATGGAGGTTAAGGACGGAGCTATCTTCTATGATCTCGGAAAGGGAGTTCTCCTGTCCGGCTATGTGCGGACAGAGAGCTTTGTTCCGGAAGGGTTAAACGGCATCGCCAATCTGCCCTCGAAGGCAATGCACCGGCTCTATAACGGGAATACCGGGGAACACCTGTACACGGCGGATGAGAATGAGAAAAATGTCCTGACAAAGCGGGGCTGGACCTACGAGGGAATTGCGTGGTATGCGCCGCAGGGGTACGGCTATCCGGTATACCGCATGTACAATCCGGCGAGTTTTGCCCATCATTATACAATGGACATCAACGAGAGAGATACACTCTGCGGACTCGGAAACTATGTGGGAAGGAGCAGAGGCTGGACCTACGAGGGGATCGGGTGGTATTCCCCGCAGTCCGAAAAGAGCATGAAGAGCCTCGGCAAGGATCAGCAGTCCCTCTATACGCCTCTTCACCGTCTGTACCGCCCGGGTTACCCGATGGCGGCAGCCCATCACTATACGGCGGATGAACATGAAGTCGAGGTCCTTCTGTCATGGGGCTGGGTCTATGAGGGCATTGCCTGGTACGGGAATTGAAAGTATAGTCAGCGGGAAGCCGCTGACGTGCAGCCTCCTGCTGACATGCAGCCAGCAGGCAGTGACGTGCAGCCCGTCAGAGAGGAATTTCCCTGACGGAGCTGTAGATAAGGTCCGGTTTGATGTCGGAGGAGACGGCGTCTTTCAGCGTAGCCTCTCCCGACAGGACAAGGATGCTGTGGAAGCCGGCATTTACGCCGGCAGCGATGTCCGTGTAGAGCCTGTCGCCTGCCATGGCGATCTCACTGCGCTCAAGGTCAGGCATGTCCGCCCTTAAGCGGTCCAGAAGATAGTCGGAAATGACGGTATAGGGCTTGCCGATGATCTCATCCGGCCAGCGGAAGGCAGAGGCGTGAATGAAAGCCATGATCGCTCCCGCGTCCGGGATAAAACCGGTCTCCGTGGGGCAGTTATAGTCCGGATGGGTCGAAAAATACGGCAGGCCGCTCCTTACAAAGTCGCAGACGCGGCACATCTTTGCGTAGTCGAGGCTGGTATCAAAGCCCACGACGACGACTTCCGGGGCACCATTGTCAAGTTCAATGCCGGCCGCCCTGAATTCCTCTGAAAGAAGCTCATTTCCAAGAAGGAACACTCTTTTTCCGGGATAATTCTTTTTCAGGTACCAGATCATCGCCTGCCCGGAGGTCACGATTTTTTCTTCCCCGATATCAAAGCCCATTCTGTGAAGCTTTTCCACATAGGTGGAAGGGTCCTTCGAAGAGTTGTTGGTAAGGAAAATAAAGGACCTGCCGCTCTCGGTGATCCTCTCAAGAAAGCGCTTTGCGCCGTCAATCCACTTTTCACCCAGATAGATCGTACCGTCCATATCAAGCGCAAAAACGCGGATCCCGGGAAGGATATTCTCCGGATCCGCATTTATGTTGAGGACGGCTGCAGTGCGCGCGCTCACAGCTGTTTTGCCGCCACATTTTTCGTGGCGACAAGTGCTGCGCCTGTCCCTGCGATATTTTCAAGAAGGACGTCGCCGATGCTGACCGGCGCATTGACACAGACGCCGCTTACAGCGTCCATCACTGCCTGAATGCTCTCCTTCGGGATGTCAGAGGCTGTCTTTACAGACACGACGGGAATGACGCCGCCCGAAACGCTTACCGTGCTGGTCACGATCCTGGTGGGGTGCGTCACCTCTTTTTTGGCATAGATTTCGCCGCGGGGGCAGGTGTTGCCCGTAACCGAGACCACCTCGCCGCCATCTGTCACAACCGTGAGCTGACAGCCCATCGGACAGTTGATACATGTAAGATTTCTTGTTTCCATAATGCACTATACCCCGTGCCGAAGCGATTAATTCGTTTCGATGCAGACTTTTATTTCCGTAAGATCAGGGAAGAACCTCAGCTCGTCGCCGGAGAGGATGACTTCCTGCATCTCGCCGGGTGCCAGGATCCTGGCCTTTTTCCTTGCAATCCTCGTATCATTCAGGTAGACGCAGATCGCGCAGTCGCGGTAAACGTCGCCGACGCGGAAGCGGAGAGTGATTCTCTCGCCCGCTTTGTCAGGATGAATGTAAGAGGGAACCGTATAGCGGACGCCGCCTTCGGGTTTTACCGGAATGCAGGGCGTATCGCTCCCTGCCGATGCGCCGCCTCTTATATACTCTGCAGCGCGCTTTCCTGCGGCTGCTGCCTCCTCCGACACATAGTCGACAAGGTCATGCACATGCAGAACATTGCCGCACGCAAAGACGCCGGGAACGGAGGTCTCAAAGGATTCGCTGACGACGGGGCCCGAGGTTACGGGACTGATCCCGACCCCCGCGCCTCGGGAGAGCTCGTTTTCCGGAAGGAGTCCTACCGACAGAAGGAGAGTGTCGCACTCGTATTCCTTTTCCGTTCCGGGAACCGGTCTTCTGTTCTCATCCACCTCACTGATTACGACAGCTTCGACGCGCTCTTTTCCTTTGATTTCCGTTACGGTATGGCTTAAAAGAAGCGGAATGCCGTAGTCGTCAAGGCACTGGACGATATTGCGCTTCAGGCCGCCGGAATAGGGCATGACCTCCGCGACGGCAAGGACCTTCGCGCCCTCGAGTGTCATGCGGCGCGCCATGATAAGGCCGATGTCACCCGAGCCGAGAATGACGACTCTGCGGCCGGGCATGCAGCCTTCGATATTGACAAGGCGCTGCGCCGTGCCCGCCGTGTAAATTCCCGCGGGACGGTATCCCGGAGTGTTCAGGGCGCCTCTGGGACGCTCTCTGCAGCCCATGGCAAGGATCACGGCGCCGGCGGTGATCTGTACCAGTCCCTCCGAGCGGCTTGAGTAAGTGATTGTCTTGATGCAGCCGTTGGAGGAGCCTTCATCACCGGAGGGCGCTTCGGCCTTCAGGTCCAGGACCATGGTGTTCAGCCTGCAGTCGATTCCGAGCTCATGGAAGCGGGAGATGAATCTCGCTGCATATTCCGGCCCGGTCAGCTCCTCCTTGAAGGTGTGGAGGCCGAAGCCGTTGTGGATGCACTGATTGAGAATTCCGCCGAGTTCCCTGTCTCTTTCCAGTACAAGGATGGAGTCAGCGCCGCTTTCCTTTGCGCTGATTGCAGCGGCTAGGCCCGCGGGGCCGCCGCCGATGATCACTATATCATAATAAGAAAGGCCTGCTTTGTTCATTCGTTATCACCTCCAGAGACTCCGGGCGCTACGCAGGAAGAGGATGCCTTGTCCGTCATCCCTGTAAGAAGGAGACTGTCCGGACCGTTCTTGGTGATCTCCGTCATGGGAATGCCAAGGAGGCGGGACAGAAGCTCCATGGTCTTCGGAGTGCAGAACCCCGCCTGGCATCTGCCCATTCCGGCGCGGGTTCTCTGCTTTACCCCGTCAAGGGTGTGCGCACCGAGAGGTCTTGTGATGGCGTCGATGATTTCGCCCTCCGTCACCATCTCACAGCGGCATACCATGGCGGCGTAGGCCGGATCCCGGCGGATGAGGTCCGAGAGCTCATCTGCATCAAGCTTCTTAGGATCAATGATTCCTTTGCGGGTTCCGTTAAAGGACGGATCCGGCTCCGCATTCAGGAGCCCTGCGGCGATGGAGCAGACCATTTCGCCGATTGCGGGCGCGCTGGTAAGGCCGGGTGATTCAATGCCCGCGCAGTCGATAAAGAAAGGCGCATCCTCCAGCTCGCCGATCAGGAATTCATGTCCGTCCTCATGGGCGCGCAGACCTGCGAAAGAGGTGATGATCTGCCTGGTCGGGACCGAAGGGACGCTAAGGCGCGCCTTCTGCATGACCGTATCCAGACCCTCCTGCGTCGTGCAGGTTCCCTCCCTGTCGGGCGTATCGGTCGCGGTGGGGCCGATCAGGAGATTGCCGTGAATCGTCGGTGTTACAAGGATGCCTGTGCCCTTGGGCGTCGGCAGCTGGAAGATCGTGCTGTGCACGATATCTCCCGTGCCCTTATCCATCAGGCAGTACTCGCCGCGGCGGGGCGTGATGTGGATCTTGTTGCTGCTCACCATGTTGTGGATCTGATCCGCGTACACGCCTGCGGCATTGATAACGCACCTTGTGCGGACGGTGTCCTCACCGTCCGGGAGGCTGCTGCGAAGAGGCTCGCCGGTATTGCCGTCTGTCCAGAGGATTGCCTTGCTGCGCTTTACATGCAGGCAGTAGCCGTCTTCTTCCTTATCGATACCGGTAACCCCGGTGTTGAAACAGAAGGACACACCGTTTGCGAACGCGTTTTCTGCCATCGCGATGTTCATGCCGAAGGGCCAGACAATGCCGCCCGTGGGGCACCAGATCGCGGCGACCGCATCATCGGATACATTCGGCTCCATCCGGTGCAGCTCCTCGGATTCAACGATGCGAAGACCGGGGACGCCGTTTTCGATTCCCTGCTCATAGAGGGCCTGAAGGCGCGGACGGTCCTCCTCGTCAAAGCAAAGGATGAGCGAGCCGTTTCTGTCAAATTCGAAATCCAGTTCGCGGGAGAGGGGCTCCATCAGCTCGTTTCCGCGGACATTGAGCTTTGCCATCAGTGTGCCCGGCTTGCAGTCGATGCCGGAGTGGACAATGGCGCTGTTGGCCTTCGATGTGCCGCAGCAGACGTCGGCCTCCTTATCAATGACAAGAATATTCAGGCGGTACCGGGAGAGCTCTCTTGCGCATGACGCGCCGGAGACGCCGGCACCGATAATGACAATATCGTATGAATTCTGCATGATGATGCAGCCTCCTTTCTCAATGCTCGTGCAGCTGCAGGCCGCCGTCCACGAGAACGCCGTGGCCGGGCTGTGCATCGGCCGCCCCGGCCTTCTGCACCTGCTGAGCGGGACTTTGGGCGTTTGAACCTTTCGCGCTTTCCTGTGCAGCCTTCGCCAGATACTGCGCAGCCAGCGGGTGGTTCATGGCCGGAACGCTGTTGCCGGATGAAAAGACGGACAGTGTCCAGTCCGCACCGCCGAGATACCCCCCGCCCAGGGCCTCCCTCCCCGGATAGAGCATCATACTGATTTCAGGTCCGCCTTCCGATACATTGGCAACGGCGTTGTCGGAAAAGAGAACCTGCGCTGCACCGGGCAGAATCTCCTGGGACTGCAGGAGAATTGTCGGCTGTGTATCGGAGTTGTTGACAAGCGTGCAGCTTCGCAGCATAAGAAGCTGGTCGCCTTCCACCGCTTCGGGTGCCGCTTCCCAGTCGTGGACGTAGAGAGCCGACTGTCCGCCCGCGGCCCGAAGCTCACAGTTGTAGAAATCCACAACGCTTCCGGGGCGGAGTCCGATTCCGACTGTCTGGTGGTAATCATTAATGAAGGTTACATTTTCGCAGTACAGCGCACAGTCGGCGGCCTCGTCAAAATCCACATGCATGGCGTAGCTTTTGCCGTAGGTGCCCTCCTCGCCGGCGGCCATCGCATGAAGAGTCATGTTCTTAAGGCTGCCGCGGGCCATCTCAAGCGGCGGCGCTTCATAGTCAAAGGCAGACCAGCACAGGACACAGGCATCCCGGTCGGTCCCTTCGATATAGAGAACCTTTCCGTACGTGTCGACAGGCTCCCGGTAGGTGCCCGGCAGGATGATGATTGTGTCCATGTTCCCGGCGGCGTCGACGGCTTCCTGGACAGTGCGGTAAACCCCGTTTATTTCTGATTTTGCTCTTCCCGCGGCGCCCTGAAGGACACCGGACGGATTCACTTCCAGAACCGCCGCGAAGGCGCTGATGCCCGCTCCCGGAAGGACTGCCGCAAGGAGCATTCCGGCTGCTCCCGAAAGCGCGGATATTACCAGTTGTTTTAACAATGCAGAGTTCGTTTTAATCAATGTTTTACCTTTCTATCGTATCTCCTAATTTTACTACCGATAGCTTTTTCTGGCGAGTGGTCCATGGATACTATTCACAAATATGCGATGGATGGGAAGGCGAAATTTTGATACCATAATTGCCCGGGATAGTGTAAAATAATGCGGATAAAATTCTATGGACGTGGTGACATCATAATGAAGGCGAGGTAACTATGGCACAGAGAACGGATATACATAAGGTGCTCATCATAGGTTCGGGTCCGATTGTTATCGGGCAGGCTTGTGAGTTTGACTATTCCGGGACGCAGGCGTGCAAGGCTCTGCGCAGTCTCGGTTATGAGATCGTTCTGGTTAATTCCAATCCCGCAACGATCATGACCGATCCCGAGATGGCTGACAGGACATATATTGAACCGCTGAACGTGGAGCGTGTTACGGCGGTTATTGAGAAGGAAAGACCAGACGCATTGCTGCCCAATCTCGGCGGCCAGTCGGGTCTTAATTTGTGCTCGGAGCTTTATAAGGCCGGTGTCCTGGACAAATACAATGTCAAGGTAATCGGTGTACAGGTCGATGCCATCGAGCGCGGCGAGGACCGTATCGAGTTCAAGAACACAATGAACGCGCTCGGCATCGAGATGGCAAGGAGCGAGGTCTCCTACAGCGTCGACGAGGCTCTTGCGATCGCCGACAGACTGGGATACCCGGTGGTCCTTCGGCCCGCGTATACAATGGGCGGCGCCGGCGGCGGTCTTGTTTACAACAGGGACGAATTAAGGACTGTGTGCGCCCGCGGCCTTCAGGCGTCGCTGATCGGCCAGG
>ODAI010695567.1_pt1 | contig 11866 bp, 9 predicted proteins | sample 1539321 | NCBI WGS metagenome assembly ODAI01 (sample SAMN02144231, study PRJEB22623) | gut metagenome | biome: sheep rumen | host: Ovis aries | place: New Zealand
AGGTCATATGATTGTAAAAACTCCTGTAACATTCCCTGTTCAGAACTATGCAGTTCATAAAATTCCTGATATTGATCATAAAATTGAAAATACAGTTATGTGTGTAATGCTTCGTGGTGCTCTTCTTCCAAGCATGATTATGTCTAAAGAAATTCAGGAATATTCTTCTCACGGATATAAAACTCCATTTGCTTTGTTCAAAATAAGCCGCAACGATACAAAGAATGAAGCTGATATGGAATATATTATGGATCTTAATAAATCCTTCTTTAATCTTGAAGATCTTGATGGTAAAGATTTGATTTTCGCAGATCCAATGAATGCTACAGGTGGTTCACTTGTAACTGTTGTTAAATATCTTCAGAGTCAGGGTGTTCATCCAAAATCAATTTCTTTCTTTAACACAATTTCTACATTAAAGGGCAGTATTCGTGTAACTCGTGCCCTGGAAAATTGTACCTGTTATACACTTTGGCTCGATCCTGTAATGAATGAAAAAGCCTATATTATGCCTGGTCCGGGAGATGCCGGAGACCGCTTAAACGGCTGTGATACAAAAGATGCACCAAGAAATATAATCCAGCTGATAGCAGATTATGGTCATAATATTTCAGGACTTTATAAATCTCAGCTATATCAGATTGAAAAAATTGTTCTGGGCTAAATGAAAAAGCTTTTTTATACCATTTGTTTTTCATTTATTCTCATCTTTTCTGCTTGTGTTTCCAAGCCTCTTCCAATACCCGGGGACACAAGCAGAACAATCAACAATATTTATATTGAATATATGAATATTGCTGATACTTATATGAAGCTTGAAAATTATAAAAACGCAGCAGATTATTATAAACTGGCAATGCAAAACAGAAAGCTTTATTGGGCTTGTTATTACAAATTAGCTCTATGCTATGTCTATACTTCTGACTGGAAAAGTGCGGAGCCTATGTATAGCACTATGCTAAAAAGAGATAGTGAAAATGCCAGTCTAAAGGCTTCTTTAGCATATATTTATTCAATGAATGGCAATATAAAAAAATCTATAAAGCTTTACGATGAACTTCTTGAAAGTCAGCCGGATAACGAAGCCTATCTTTCAAATTATTTAATTATCCTACTTTCTGATGAAAAAACTTTTAATAAATACAAAAATAAGTTTGAAGAAATCTATGCAAAGCTAAATGAATTTTATCCGGATAATAGTAATCTGAAAAAAATAACTGAAAAATACGAGGAATTTACAGAAACAGAAGAAGAATCTGAATCTGAAGAAGATGCTGAAGAAAACTCAGATATAGAAGCTTCTAATGATACCTAACGTTCTTAGCGTCTTTCATCAAGATACTGTCTGTATTTTTCTGAATCAGCTCTAAAGGCAATTATTGAAGATTCCTTGTCGCTTTTTGCATGCTCAAGAGCCTGTTCTGCTTCAATAAAAAGTCTTTTCGCAGGAACAATTCTTATTGAGCGGGTTGAAATACCAATAAAGCATTTTTTATCTTCGCTTGCAGTCAAATTATTAATGTCTGCGTAAAGCTTATCGGCAAAATTCAAGGCTTCATCTAAGTTCATATTAATCTTCATTGCAACAATACAGTCTTCTTTGTATTCAAACAAGAGGTCTCTAAATTGAAATTGAATTGCAAGATAGTTACAGATATTTTGCAATATCTGTGATTCTCTTTTTATTTCTGGAATCTGAATAACAAAAAGAGCCAAATCCATTTCTGAGGCAATAGCACGATTTACTTCATTTTCAAGTCTTGGCATAATATAAGATTCCCAGCCAATTCCTGTTACCGGAGAATATAAGCCGTTTGGTTCAATTGGTTCAAGATCAGGATTGTTATATTTACTTGATTTTTCCAAGGCTTCTTTCTTTTCCTCTAAAACCTCTTTTTTCGGCTCCTCTTCTTTAGCCTTTTTTTCATTTAGATCATCATTAATAATTTCTTTTTCAGGTTCTGAAGACTTTATAATTTCAGCAGCCTCTTTATTTTCATCAAGATTATTATCCTCAATTTCAACTTCACTTACAGATTCTTTGTCTTTTATATCTTCAGAAGCATAGGCTTCAGAATTATCTATGTTATTTTTTTCGCATAATTCATTATCATCAGATTTATCATTTTCAGAAAAATCTTCGATGCTTTGCTCTTCAACTTCATTAATTTCTTCTGATTCCTCTTCTTCATCCTGGAAATCTCCAGCTTCTTTCATCTGAATATAGATAATAAGAATTACTGTAATCATTGTAATAATTAAAATCATAAGGAATGAAAGCTTTGCATAATAATGAATTGAAAAGGGCCTTAAAAGATAAAGACTTGCATTTACTTCAAGAGTAGAATCGTGAATTTGAACAGTTTCAGAATATTCTTTGGTCAATTTTGATGATGAAAATGAACGACTTATATCAGGGTAGGTTAGAACAATTTCTCCATCGCGTTTTACTTCAATATAGTAAATATCCTCATAGTTTTCTATTGCCTGAAAAAGCTTTGCTGTATAATTTGGCGAATCTTTCTCTGTCTGATAAGAGGCTGCTTTTATATGGTTTGCAGTACGAATAAAGCTGCTGTTTGTTCGTGCATAACCTTTTGAATACTCTTTATAAAGATTAAAAGCAAAAAAAGCTACAGAAAAAAGAATAAAAATAGATGAAATAATTGAATACCCTAGAATAAATTTATTTTTCATTTCTTTCATTATAATCATTTATAAAGTTTTTAGCTTCTTCCAGATATAAATAATAATCACCTTTTTCTTTACCTGCATTTTTCAAAAATGCAACATAGGGAAGAAGGGCTATTTCTAAATCTTTTAAAGAGCATTTTGCACAGTATTCCAAAAAAGCTTTAAAAGGAAATTCCTGGCAATCCTTTATTTTCTCCTTTACATTATTTTTCTTCCAAAGAAAATATTCATTATCCTTTATTTCATAATTGAAATTATGTACTTTTATATATTCCAAAAATGAAGTTTTATAGGCATTGAGTATTTCTGTTGTTATTTTATTTTCGGCATAAAGTAGTGGTGTCCTGAATAGAAGATTGTCGTATTTTTTTTCAATTGTCTCAATTTTGCTTTGTTTTTTTGAATAAATATCTTCAAGATAAGTGCCGCGTGCATAGGCCTTCCCTTTAGAATAAGCAAAGTCCGCTCCTACCACCTTTATTTGGCTAAATCCCAATTTTTCTGCCAAATCAACAGCTGCTATTGTAACTGTTCCTGCTCCTGAAAAAATATGAGGAAAAGAATTTCTATTAAAGTTGCAGGCAAGCTCTGCAAAAGGATGTCCGGACGTAAAATAATGAAGGTTTCCGCCATTTTTGCTTACAAATTCTGCCGCAGAAGGACTTGAGCATAAATCAAAAAAATAAAGACAGCTCTTTTGAATTTTTCCAAAAAAATGATTATAAGAAATATTTTGCCCATCAATTGAAATAACCGCATCTGAAACTATACTCTTACCTTCAAGAATTTTTGAACCTGTGTCTGTAGAAATAATAAAATATTTATGTCTGTTTTTATTTATCTCCGCTATTTTGTTTTCTAGACTTGGTCCTGCAGCCACAATTAGAGCAGTTTTATTTCTGTCTATAATTGTAGACAGTTCTGTCTTCTTTTTATTATCAATAATAAAAGTAGACAGATTTTTAAGATTTCCCAATATATTATGCATCCAGATTTTTCCAAAATGAGCTTGAACAGAATAATCTGCGGAAATAATTCTTACCCCCTTATTTATTTGACCTTGAATTTGTTCAACTTTATCTGAATTTTCAAGAAGCCAGGCTTTTAATTCAACAATTTCTGGTTTTTTATATTTCGCAGGAAGGTAAAAGCTTGTAAGGGTTGCGGCTAGATTATGAATATCACAAAAAATAATTCTTTCGTTTTTTTTCAGCTCTTGAATTATAGTCGAATTTTGAAGAAATAAAAGGTCTTCTTCATTTCTTTCAATTCCGAGTATTCTGCAGTTAGGATATTGATTTGCAATTTCTTGAATTAAAATCCCTGAAGAAATACCCAAAACAATAAAAAAATAAAAATCCTTTTCATTAAAAGCTTTTGTGCCATTATTATTTTGTATCAGTCTGCTTTTTAAATCCTCGCAGATTTTTAAGCTTTCTTTTTGCGGATTATATTTAGATTCCAGGGTTCTTCCATTTTGTAATTGAGGAATAAGACTTAAATTTTTTGCTTCAATAAAATTTTTATAGATTGAGTCAGGCATTATTAATTTCCTGTATTTTTCTAATTAATTTCCTTTTTTCATCCTCAAGATGCTTTTTTAGCTCAATATTGTCAGGATTATGACTTAAAGAAAGCATTGTTAAAGGATAAAGCTGACGTAAAAAGTCGATATTATTCAATTTTTCGATAATAAGCTGACTATCCTTAATTTTAATTTCGTCTAAAGAGAAATTAAAATCCTGGAAATAATTAATTTGCTCTGATGTATCTGCTGCAAGCTGTATTTTTTTACATTCTTCTTCAAATTGAAGAATGCTTAAATCTTTAATTGAATTTAAATTATTTTTACTGTTTTCAATTATTCTGAAGCATCTGTTTTCAGTGAAATGTTGATTTTGAAACCAGTTTAAATAAATTTTTAAGCTTCCTTCTGAAAGCTCGCTTTTATAGCTTCTTTCTTCCCTAGTGGAAATTCTAAAATCTTTTAATTCATTATTATATTCAATTTCATTCGGTTGGCTGTGCTGAAAGCCTTTTGTATTTGCCATATCTAGACCAGCTAAATAAATATTCTTATTTGAAATATTCAAAGCAAATAAAAGTGCAGTTCCGCTGACAGTTCCATTTCGAACAGCTTGTAATTTTTTGTCTAAAATAGTATCCGGCAAAAATTGGTTTATGAGGCTGTCGTTGTAGTGAAGGGCAAGGATTTTATTCTCTTCAAGAATTTTTTTGGGACAAAAAGCTTCAGAGGTTAAACCTATTACTGCATTTTTTTGTAATCTTTTTAAATGTTCTCCAGCCCAATAGCCGCCATCAGTTGAAAAAAATAAATCTACTTTAATATTATTTTTTAGACAAAAAGAAATTGCTGACGAAAGACATATGATAAAAAATTTATTTTGATTTTCTTTGATTATTGGTAAGGCTGCTTTTAGACTTGGACCTGAGGCTATAATCAATATGCTTTTATTAATTGTGTTTTTCAAAAGCTGTGGCTTTTTTAGATATGAGTAAAAATTAAAAGAATTTATAAACCATTTTTTTTCAAAATATTCCCTTGTGATAAGCAGTGTTTTTGTTTTTTCAAGGCTTTCTTTTATGGAATTTATTGTGTTGAGATAAATTGTGTTAAAGGCTTTTATTGAAGGAGGCCAGTCAATAAAGGCTGTTGAAAAAAGCTTTTCTTCACCTAAAAGAGAAGTTAGTTTTTCAATAAGCTCTGTGTTATTGTCATTAAAATGGTCAATAACAAAATCAAGCTCTGAATTAAAGCTTTCAAATTCCGAGCATAAACGAATTGCTCCCAAAGTAATTTCTGGATATTTTTTTTTAATAAATGAAGCACAATAGGAGAGGGCTGGCTCAATTAAAATAATTGTTTTTTCATAGGAGTTTATTGTCAGGTTCTCAGCAAATCTTTCAGCTTCTTTTGTTGGATTATAAGAAGAATGAAGATAAATTCCATTTAAACTGGCAGTAATTTCCTGATTTTTTGCCTTAAAAAAATCTATCACTTTTATACCTGTAAATATTCTTTTATCTCTGGAATTGAATTTGCAGTTCCATCTAGAGAAAAATTAATTATTTCAGAGTATTTTCCAATCACACTTGAAAGATTTAAAATAATATGATTTACAAGATGCTCCTGGGTTAAATCTTTTGTAACGACAAAAATTGTTTTTACCGAATTGTTTGAAATGCAGGAGCTAACATCCTTAGAAAAATAACACAAAAAACGATTAGAAATTTCTTTGCACAAAGAAGGCATAAATAATGCTGCTTTCTCTTTATCTTTTACTTGTGCTTGTAAAAAGCTTTCTACAGCTTCCTGAAAATCAATTGTCATTTTTAAAACTTTAGATTCCCGGGTAATTAATCTGTTTAAGGAGATAAAATTAATGCTTTCCTTAGAATCATTAACTGTTAATAAATCATTTATACATTCTTTTGGAAAATCCTGATTACAAAGCATAAATATTTTATTAGGTGAAAATCTGTAAATTGCAATTGTTTTTATATCATCTTTTTGTGCAAAAGAAAAAAGCTGAAGAAGGGGGAAAAGCGTCCTATTGTCGTCAGAAAAAATGTTTAATTCATTTAAATTGGAACAAATTCCATTCCAATAGTCTTGAGTAGACAAGGATGAGAGAATAGAAACACCGTCAAAACCTATACTGTTTTTGATTAAAAAATTATTATCATTTTTTTCAAAAACAGCACAGAACTTTAACTTATACTTTTTTACAAAATCAGAAAAAGCCATGCCCTTTTCTTTGTCAAGGGTATTGGCTTTTGTCAGTAATCCCATATTATGAAAGTCCTAATTCGTTGAACAATTTTTTATATGTTACAAATTCGTCAGATTTAGCAAATTCAATAATCTTTTCTTCTGGCAGATTTTCAAGCAACTGATCCATATAAAGCAGAACAGATTTAATATTCTGTTTAAGATCTGTTGAAACTGTTGTTGAATCTTCTGTTTCTGAAGACTTTTCTTTTGTTGTAAGATAATCAAGATTGCTTTCTGAAATATTATTATCAAGATTATCTACTTCTGCGAATGTATCTTCATTATCATCTTCAATTGTGGCTTCTGGAGAAACTGCCGCTTCTTCATTTGCAGCTTCTTCTACTGGAGCTTCGGTAACTACTTCAGGTGCAGCTTCCTCTTCTGAACTTGTTTCATTTTCTTCAAGAGGAGCTTCTTCTAACTGAACTGCTATTAAGTCTTCTGCACTTGCAAAGGTTTCTTCACTTTCTTCTGCAACTTCTTCTGCACTTGTAGTTATGTTATTGTTTTCAAAAACATCTACATCGGCAAAGCTTTCTTCTTCAGCAGAAAGCTCTTCTGAAGCGGCAGGACTTTCTTCTTCAAACTTTTCTTCAAGCAATTTATCTACTGTTGGAATGTCATCATCAATTGCTTCTTCAGCATCTTCAACTGCTGTGTCTTCAATTTCTCCAATAGTACTTTCTTCTTCAGTTGTATCAGAAACGGAATTGATAAAATCAGAGCCTGTAGATTCTACAAGTAATTCGTCAGACTGAGGAATTGAAATTTCTTCTGGCAGGTCGTTGTAAAGTTCATCTGCTGTATTTTCATCAACCTCTGTATTAATTGCATCCAAATCTGGTTCTTTAAGATTGTCGTTTTCAAAGTCAAAAGAAAGATCTTCGTCCTGTGGAACAATTTCTTCTTCTGAAGGCAATTCGTCACTAGAAGTAATGCTTTCTTCTGTAGCAATTGTATCTTCTTCATTATCCTCTAAGGTAACTTCTGAAACAATTGCATCCTCACTTACAATTGGCATTTCATCTGGAGAAAGTGTTTCATCTTCAAAAGAGAAATCGTCTTCAACGTTTTCTTCAGCTGGAATATCGTCAAAAACAGGAAGTTCCTGCTCTTCATTATCAATAGGCTGACCTTCAACGATTGGCATTTCATCCGGTGTAAGAGTTTCATCTTCAAAAAGTGAATCTTCTTCTGAAGCCATTTCATCATTAGAAGGAATTCTTTCTTCTGTACCAATAGTATCTTCTTCATTATCCTCTAAGGTAACTTCTGAAACAATCGCATCCTCACTTACAATTGGCATTTCATCTGGAGAAAGAGTTTCATCTTCAAAAGCAAAATCGTCTTCTGTTTCTGCTTCTTCCGAATTAGAAAGCTCATCAAATACTGGCATTTCTTCAAGGCTAGGCTCCTGTGAAGCTTCTGCTTCTTCAAAAACCGGTTCTTCAGGTATTTCTGCTGTTTCTGAAAGTGCCATTTCTTCAGAATTTTCAGCAGCTTCAAAAACAGGAGCATCTTCTGTAATTTCTGATTCTTCAAAAACAGGAGCTTCTTCTGAAATAGAAGGGGCTTCTGTTTCTGCTGCTTCTGCTGCGGCTTCTGTTTCTTCATTATCTGCAGATGATGCTTCTTCGCTTTCGCTAAACTCTGCTGTATTGAAAATGTTAGAAAGCTCATCGCCGGAAAGGGCAATGGTTTCATCAGTATCATCTGAATCGAAGAAGCCTCCGGAACTTGCAGCTGGCGATTCTGGAATTTCAGGTTCTCTAGCAGCTGAAACTGGAGTTTCTCCCGCTTTTATTTCTTCTATATTAGATTTAATTTTATTTATTTCATCTTTTAATCCTGCAAGGTCTGCAACAATTTGTTGTAATAAAGAGTTTTCTACAACTGTTGCATTTTCAGGAATTGAGCTTACCTGCTTTTCTGCAGCTGGGGTGCTGTCTTTAATTTCGTTTACCACTGGGGCTGTTGCCATATTTTCATCTCCTACAGATAGGTCGTAATCGATAACTTTTTCTTTATTTTTTGCTTCTTCAACGTCCTGTGTTACAGGAGTTTCTTCGGCACTTGCATCAATACCAAAATCTGAAAGATCTACCTCTTCAGTAGATAAATCTGCATCACTTGTAACTTTTTTATCTTCACTATCAGACTTAGCTGGGCTTTCACTTTCAGCTTCAAAAGAGCTTCCAAAATCATCAAGGGAAACTTCTTCTGTTTCTATAGAAGAATCATCTGATGATTCAAAATCTTCATCAAAGATATCACTTTCAACAGAAATATTATCTTCTGTTTCTATTGTATCAGCTGAATCATCAAAAGAAATGTCCATTTCAAGAGGTTTTTCATCAACTATTGTTTCTTCAACTGTGGCTTTTTGAGCTTCTTCTGGTGCAGCTTCTGAAAATCCTCCGTCTAAAAAGTCATCAAGAGATAATTCTTCGTCTGCAGAAGCTGCTGCAGGTTCTGCTCCCGGTTCGAAACCACTATTACCAATTGCAACTGATTCGTCCGAAAAGCCCTCGTCCATAAAATCGTCAAGAGAGATTTCTTCATCTTCTCCAAAGGTTACTTCTCCGGATTCTTCAAAATCTCTTGAAGGCTCTGAATCTTCGGAAGGAATCATGCTTTCATCAAATACTGGACTTTCTTCAAAACCTGGGATTTCTGAATTGTCACTGGAAGAGCTTTCTGAATCGGAAGAGATTTCTGTAAAATCTGGCATATCATCATCTTCTTGAGGAAGGGAAATATTAGAAAAATCATCTGCAGCTTCAGAAGAAGGAATATCGCTTGCAAAATCTGCTGGTGAAAGTTCATCGGTTGAAAAATCAGAAGAAAAGTCTTGGACATTTTCTTCTGTTGTGTCATTTATATCATTTTCTGCACTTATATCTATTTCGTTTTCATCTTCGATTTTTGATTCTTCTTCAACAGAAACAGGAGAATCAGCTTTTTCAATTTCTTCTGTTACATTTTCATCAGTAGAAAATTGAGAATCATCTTTGAACATATCTGAAAAATCTGTGTCATCAAAGTCAGGAATTTCATCGTTGTTGTCATTTGTTTGTGCATTATTATCGGTGTTTGTATTTTTTACCCAAACACCATAACTTTCAAGATCATTTGTATTATCGTCAGATTTGTTCATGCAATCCTCCCATATATAGGGTATCTCATAAAAGCTGCTTTTGCAAATTTATGAGATAATTATAAATTTCTATATACTATTATCGGCATAAAATGACAAAAAGTATACAAAGATTTTTAGATTCTTTTTTTAATTATATCACATCTTTTGATTTCAGAAAACAGAAATTATTGCCGATAATAAATTTAAATTATGAAACGTGCTAAATATCTGTTTACAATTTTCTCTGCAACTCTTGCCTATGTGCTGGTTTCTATTGCTGTTGGTCAGAACAGCATACGATGTTTTAATCAGATGGAAGAGCAGAGAAGGGTAATTAGTAAACAGACTGATGATATTCAGAATATAAACAGTGAATTACAGTTAGAGCTAACGGCATTGCAGTTTGATAAGGCTGTAATTGCTGCCTATGCAAGAAAGCTTGATTATGTTTCTGATGGTGAAAAGCTTGTTAAAATTACGGGCTTAAAGCCGGCACAAACTGCCTTGTACGATACAGGTTCTGTTTTACGGCATGAAGAACCTGAGTTCCTTCCGGAAAAGTACTGTAAAATTATTGGTTTATTTTTTGGTCTTTTAACCTTTGTAATTCTTTTTCTATATGATATTAATGTGGGAAATATAAGCTTTGATAAAAATAAAAAGCCGATTGTAACCGGTGTTCCTGTTTACGATTTACCGCAGATTTAATTAATTTTTTTCCATTCAACAGATAAAGAGCCTTTTTCGTAATTATCACCATTTTGAATTAAGGTATCTTTTGTTCCGGATAAGGTTTCGGAATCTATGGCTTTTAATATCCATCTAATTGGTTCGGCAGTAAGAGCTGCATTTAGTGCGAGACTTCGCGGAAGCTCTGTATAAAAGGATGCGTTTGAACGTCCCTTTTGTGTAATTTGAATGCTTTGACTTCCCTCAGTGTTTATAAGTTCAATTCCTATGTTCATGGAAGCTCCGTTCTTAAAAATAACAAAGCCTCGTCCACCTCGCAAAATAACAATCTTGTCTATTGTAGCTTCTCCGCTCCAGGTTCCTGAAAGGACTTCTGTAGATTCGAGCTTTGACGAATTTTCTTTATTATCATTATGAAAGCTTTTTTGAATTTCAGTTGTATTTAAATCATTTTCTATAAGGCTTTTTATAGTTTCCTGTAGAACAGATTTAGGTTCCATTAGGATTTTATAAAAAGAGTCGTAATTTTTTGTCTTTGAATGTTCTTCATTTTTAGCTTTATCAATCACCTTAAATACAGAGGTCCATTTATCGCTTTTTTCATCCTTAGAAATTAACGCGTAGAACGAAAGCTTTGTGTTTGAAAAAACTTCGCTGTCTGGTTCTTGAGAAGAAACAAAAATTCCGTTTCTTTTATCTTCTACAGAAAAATTATGAATTTCAGAAAGCTGAGTATAATAGAGATCACTTGTCATTTTTGACATATTTGTATCTATTTGAGAAGAAACAATTCCATAATAATCTATATTATAATTTTGTGAAAAAAGACTTGAGGCTGCTATAAAGCTAAAGAGGATAATAAAAAATAGGCGGATTATTGGAGTCCTTTGCACTTTATCCTCGTAGCCTCTTTGAAAAATCTCTTTGTAATTCTCGGTCAATATCGCGGTTTTTAATTGTTTCTCTTTTGTCGAACTGTTTTTTACCCTTACAAAGACCAAGAGTCGCTTTTACTCGTCCATTTTTAAGGTAAAAATCAAGAGGAATTAAGGTGTATCCTTTTTCTTCGACTTTACGGGTTAACTTTTTTATTTCTTCTTTGTGAAGTAATAGTTTTTTAGGTCTGTCAGGGTTGTGATTAAAAATTGATGAGAAAAAATATTCCGATATATGTAAATTTTTAATCCAGATTTCGCCGTTTATTATTTCTGCAAAGGCATCTGGAAAGGAAATGTTGCCGTTTTTAACAGATTTTACTTCTGTTCCCTCAAGAGCAATTCCACATTCATAGCTGTCTTCAATAAAGTAGTCGAATCTGGCTTTTTTGTTTTCTGCTATAATTTTTCTTTCAGCCATAAATAATATTATATGGTATAGAGGTTGAGGTTTCAAGTAGAGGAGGTTTTCTTGTAGGTTTTGCACAGGGCTTGTGCATTAAAATAATAGTTTTTCTAAAAAATGGCGCGAAGGAACAAAACATCATTCGAAAAGGCTCTGATTGTGCTGCCGCGAAAGCGGCAAACGTATATAATTACAAGCACAAACAA
>ODAI010115749.1_pt1 | contig 11865 bp, 12 predicted proteins | sample 1539321 | NCBI WGS metagenome assembly ODAI01 (sample SAMN02144231, study PRJEB22623) | gut metagenome | biome: sheep rumen | host: Ovis aries | place: New Zealand
GCAGCTTCGGTGCTGTGGTGTTGGTGCCGACGTCAATGCCGACGTGGCAGACGATGGCCAGGAACGACAACAGCACGATGGGCTTGCCCAGCAGTCGCAGACAGTCTACGAACTCGGTGACGAGACCCTTCTCGTTCTTGCGGGCTTCCAGATCCTCCTGGATGGGTGTTACCCACAGCAGGATAGATGACAGCACGCCGATGACGAAGTAAACCAGGAACAGCACGCGCCAGTCATAGCCCATGGTGGGAATCACCTGAGTAGCGCCCCACATGGCCAGATACGGTGCCAGGAACGAGGCGATGGCCTTGACGAACTGTCCGAAAGTCAGCGTGGATGCCAGGTTCTTGTCGCCGATAATGAGCATAGCCAGCGGGTTGATGCTGGTCTGCATGAAGGCATTGCCGATGCCCAGCAGCGAGAAAGCTACGAGCATGATGCCGAAGGAGTTGCCGAACAGCGGAATGATGAGCGATACCACGGTTACTATCAGTGACAGCAGCACCGTGTTCTTACGACCTATCTTGTTCATCAGCATGCCCGTGGGTACGCTGAAGATGAGGAACCAGAAGAATACCAGCGAGGGGAATATGTTTGCGACACTGTCGGTTAGTCCCAGGTCTTCCTTCACATAGTTGGAGGCAATGCCTACCAGGTCCACGAATCCCATGCAGAAGAAGCACAGCATCACGGGAATCAGGTAAATAGATTTATTTTGATTCATAGTTGTTTGATTTTTTTGCGTTTCGTTATTTCGTTAGTTCGATTATTTCTTGATTTCGTACATCGTGGCCTTGCCGCCTGTTACCTTTATATTATTATAAGGTACCTGCGGGAACACGAGGTTGGTCATCGACAGGCGACCCTCGGCGTCGAAGGCCTCGATGCTGCTGTTATCAATGAAGATGCGCAGTTGCTTGATGTCGCCATAGACGGGAGCTGTCGTCACGCAGGGGAAGTTCTCGCTGAACGAGGCATAGCTGCGGGTGCGGTCCATGCTGAAGGTGTGCTTCTGGGCGTCGTAGCTCATCACTACCTGTTCGCCCAGGGCGTTCGACAGCGTAATCTCCGTCGAGCCCTTCACGTCCACGACAATCTCACCGGCCTGCGGCAACTTCTTCACCACCTGTCCGCGCAGGGCATTCAGCTCGCGAGAAGGTGTCACACCGCAGTACGTCTGACCGTTGTATTCAAAGAGATCCAGGTCGCGGGGCACACTGTTGGCCGAGCGGAACTGCTTGGTGGGCACTTGGTTGGCATACTGCCAGTTCGACATCCATGCCAGTGCGATGTGACGGCCGTCAGGGGCGTTGTCGAAGGTGACGGTGGCATAGTGGTCCTTGCCATAGTCCATCCAGCGTGTGTCCTGATGCTCGCAGGTGAACTTATGTCCGTCGAAGTTGCCGACGAAGTACTGTGTGGCCGAGCCTCCGTAGGGGCCGCCCGGGTTGATGTTACAGATGAGCAGCCACTTCTGCTTGTCCGTGCCGCGTACCTGCAGCTTGATCAGGTCGGGACACTCCCAGACGCCATCGTGACAGCCAATCTCTGTCACTTCGTCTGTCAGCTTGTTCACCGACTGTCCGAAGGAACTCTCGTACGTCCAGTCCGTGAGGTTCGTGCTCGAGTAGATGCGCATCTCCTGACCAACGGCCAAGATGAGGTTCCACTTCTGGATTTCAGGGTTCCAGAAGCACTTCGGGTCGCGGAAGTCCTCTTCCTTGCTCACCAGTACGGGGTTGCCCTTGAACTTCTCAAAGGTCTTGCCACCGTCCGTCGAGATAGCCATCGACTGGGTCTGCTTCTCGCCGGCAGAGGTATAGAAGGCCACCACGCGGTTGTTCTTCTTATCTACTACGCACGAGCCGCTGAAGATGCTGCCCAGTGCGTCAGGCTCGATGGCCGTAGGCTGAGCCTCCCAGTGTATCAGGTCGCGTGACGTAGAGTGTCCCCATGTCATGTTCTCCCACTGGCTGCCATAGGGGTTCCACTGGTAGAACAGGTGGTACACGCCGTCCTTGTAGAACATGCCGTTGGGGTCGTTCATCCATCCGTACAGAGGGGTATGGTGATACTGCGGACGGAACTTCTCGCAGTTCTTCGTGTCGAAGGTGTCGCTCTGCTTCATCTCTCGCCAGCACAGGAAGTCCTTCATGGCGCCGGTGAAGCGGCGGTCGCCGTGGAACTTCACGTCCAGCAGTAGCTCATCGCCCATCTTCGTGTTTATCTTCTCGTCAGCAATCAGCAGCGGAACGAAGTAGTCCACCTTGTCCACTGCCAACTTGACGTTCAGCGTCTTCACCTGCTGGTTGTCCACCAGCACTTTGACGGTGGCAATCTCCTCGCGCTCCTGCACGGGCAGCAGCAGGTACTTCTTTTCCACTTTCACGCGCTGCATGGCGTGGCTCTTGCCCAGCAGCAGTGGCGTTTGGGCTTGTGTCAGGCAACAAGCAATGGTTGCCATCAGGGTCACAATCAGTTTTCTCATGTCAAAAATGCCTTTAGTTATCAATTTCTGCTGCAAAGATAATTCATTTCTCCCTTTAGGAGTATAAATAATGATACATTTACTAACAAAAATCGTTCATGGTAACATTTTTACTATAAAAAGAGATGCATTCTTCCACGTTTTCTTGGTTATTTGAAATATTTGTTCTACATTTTCTCTTTTCTCTTGGTTAATTCAAAAAAAGTCCCTATCTTTGCAACCGACTACTGATCCGTTTGATAATGAGTATGAAGAAAAGTTCAGTCATAAAACGTTTGAATCTGTTAAAAAAACAGCTTAGCCTTGTCGGGGTAAGCCAGTTGGGACTTTTCGGATCAACTGTTCGGGGGGAAAATAAGCCGAATAGTGATATAGATATCTTGCTGGACTTCAATGCCGGTCAGGAAACATACGTAAACTTTATGATAGCTTGTCAGATATTGGAGGACAACTTTAAACGCAACAAGCTTGATGTAGTAACTCGAAAGGGGCTTAGTCCGTATATAGGAGAAACCATCCTACAAGAAGTAGAATATGTATAAGTCATACATTCCCTATCTTCAGCACATTCTCGATGAGTGTCTGTATGTGCGTTCAGTTATTACCGACGACATGCAGATGGATGCTTTCTTGAGAGATGAGACTCTCAAGCGTGCGGTGACTCGCAGTCTTTCCATCATAGGCGAAGCAACCAAAAAGATTCCTGCAGATGTAAAATATGCTTGGCAAAGCATTTCATGGCGTCAAATGGCGGGTATGCGTGACCGTTTGGTTCATGACTACATGGGCGTAAATTACTATATTGTGTGGGATGTTGCCAAGAATATCATTCCAACACTAACACAGCAGATAGAAGGAATAATAGAAAACTATCAGGAAAATAAACAATAAGCGCTTTTAGCAAATTGGCAAAGGCGGGTTTTTGTTAAAATTCAAAATGCAGAGTTCTGCCAGTGCCCCCTGCTATAATTTTTTCCGCAATCTCTTGGTTAATTCAAAAAAAGTTGCTATCTTTGCAACGGACTTGTGAAAAGTCGCCTATTACCGAGGAACAACTAACGAACAATTAACATTATAATTCAATTCTTATGAAAAAACTTCATTTACTCAAAACCATCCTCCTACTATGCGCCCTCATAGCGGGGAGTAATTGTGTGTGGGCAACGGATGTGGTGTATTATACACTAACAACGGCTTCAACAGGAGGTAACACCTCTCCTCATAATGACTATACTGCCGCTGCTACTACAACTGTTTCTAAGATGGAGTGGTCAGTTACAGGCAATTCAAATCAGTCTCCTTGGCGTATAGGAGGAAAATCGATTACTAATCAAGATCGTACAGTATTTTCTAAAACAGCTATGGGCAGTGCCATCACAAAACTAGAGATAGTGATAGGAGCTGCATCAAGTATCACTATAAATTCCGTTAAATTAGTTGTTTCCTCAGCGCAAGATGGAGGGGGGACAAAAATTGATGAAGTAAATAAAACATCTGGGCTCGGAGCAAACAAAACATTGGAATTCAACCCGACCTCACCGCTAACAGAATGGACTACTGGTTCTTATTACAAGTTTATCTTTAATGTCACAGTATCTGGGACAACTAATAGGTTTTTAGAATTAAATAGCATAAAGTTCTATCAACATTCAGATATTGCAGCTGTCGCTACCCCTACCTTCTCTCCTATTGGCGGTACATATAAAGTAGCGCAAACCGTGACGATAAGCTGTGAGACGGCCGATGCTGTCGTTCATTATACAACTAATGGTGATGATCCGACGGAAAGTGATGCTGTCTATTCATCTCCTATATCTATTACGAAAAGTGGTACTGTTTTAAAGGCAAAGGCTTTTAAAGATGCAATGCTTGATTCGGAAATAGCAAGTGCGACCTATGTCATTAGGCCAGACGCACCTACATTTAGTCTTGATGAAGGATTAGTTTCTGAGGGGGCATCATTGACTATTAGTCAGGCAGCAGGGGTATCAATTTATTATACAACAGACGGTTCTACTCCTACGGGTACATCAACCGAATACTCTTCTCCACTAGTAATTAATTATCCAATGATAATTAAGGCTATTGCAATTGACAGCAATGGTAATCCGAGCAACGTTAGTTCCACATCATATAGAATATTTTATGCGGATGCAATTGAAATTGTTCCCAGTTATTCTTTCTACGGAAAAGCAGCAACCTTTAGCGGAACCACAAATGATGAAGTAACTGGTTCTCAAGATGGCGTCACATTTACTTATACAAGAAATGGTGCAAATCTATATGCAAATGCTTCATCTATGCGTTTCTATGGAAAGAATACTTTAAAGATAGATGCTCCTGTTGGTAAAGTAATCACTAAAGTTGTATTTGTAAAAGATGCTTCTGGATCAGCAGTTGATGATATAACATCAGCCCCCTCAGGCTATGCCGTCGTTGCCAGCACATGGACTGGTATTGCTTCAAGCATCACTTTTGAACGTCCTAATACATCTGGCTACCTTCAGTTCTCATATATATACGTTTTCTTGGCAAATACCATCAGCTTAAACGCTGCATGTAATGATGGCGCAAAATATTATGGAACATTTAGTAGTAGTTCTCCATTTGTGGTACCCTCAGACCTAACTGTGTCTGCAATTAAAGTAGTGGACCACAAGATGACCCTAATGAGCTACGAAACTGGTGACATTGTTCCAGCTGATGAGGGGGTGCTTGTGACTTCTACAATAAGTGGAGATCATTATGTAAATCTTTCATCCTCTGCGGGTACTTCTAAAGATGGAAACCTACTTCAGCCAACAGGAGACACAGGCAAGACAGCAGGTGACATGAGTGATACAGATTATTACTATTATCGTTTAACCATGGTTGAATCGAAGCCTGGCTTCTGGTGGAAATCTGAAGATGGTGCAGGATTTGCCATTGATGCAAACAAGGCCTACCTAAAAGTATTAAAGACAGCTGCAGCACGAGGATTTGGTTTCGATGACGAGGCAACAGGAATCAATAACTTAAGAATAAAGTCAGAAGTTAGAAGCGAATACTTCAATCTTGCTGGTCAGCGCGTAACTCAGCCAACAAAGGGCCTATACGTCGTGGATGGTAAGAAAATAGTAATCAAGTAATCTATGGAGGACACTATTATGAAGAAAACGTATATGAAGCCAAACCTGGAAGTAATAGCCGTGAAAACCGATGGTTTTTTGTTAACTATTAGCGGTGAATCACTGGGTAATGAACAGAAGGGTGGCGAATATCCAGACTACGGACGTGAAGATAACGGCTACGACTGGTAATCTGTGAGTGGGATCTGTGTGACAAAGAACACAAGCGATCTTTGAAACTTTGGCTGGAGAAGACAGAGAGATGACGCCTCACCGGCGATGAGAATGGCTCTCGCACGCCGTCCGAATAGTCCGGACTCGCCGTCCGAATAGTCCGGACTCGCTGTCCGAGCCGTTCGGACGGTGTGCATGGCTATGGGGCGCTAAATATAAGAACTTGTAATCGCAGGATTTTTATATCATTTTCGAGATAATTTTCTTATAATTTTGAGCGGAGCGACCAAATTCTCCTCCCGTCCTCCCGTTATTGTCGGAAACCCCTTCGTACAAAGGGGCTAAGGCACGGGATGAGTTTGAGCAACTCCTCCCGTAGACCTCCCGTCCTACCTCCGTCGTAGAGGATGTGCCCAGTGGGGGATGACGAACCCCAAAACGGGAGGTGTTTAGGAGGTGTTGAATCAACACCTCCCGTAGCTGAAACGCCGATGTACAGGGCGTTTGAGGCCTGTCACGGGAGGACGGGAGGTGATTTTGCGATGTCTCTGAAAAATCTCGTCCCCAGCCGACAGAACGAATAAAGCCCTTAGGGCCCAAAAGAGCAAAAGAAACAGATACAATTAACATTATAATTCACTAATTAAAACAAACAAAACAAATGAAACAAAAGTTATTTACTTTAATGACGCTCCTTGTCTTGTGTGTGACAGGAGCGTGGGCACAAAAGTCTACTCAAACAATGCCGACTACAGTACTGGATTTGGAAAATCCGACATTGGTCACTCGTGGGAATTCTGGTGACTGGACAACAAGTAATTCAATATCAAATTGCTATTATTATTCTACAACAGATAAGATTTTAGTGATAAGTGCATGGGCCGCTTATCAATCAAAAGGGAAGCAGACGTGGACTAATTATGATGCTAATGGTTCTTCCAAAGCCACCTGGGAAGCAACTGGAGTGTTCAAAGGTAAAAGCTATTATTGGGGAAGTAATGATGGATTTTATGCAGGCGCAAGGAATACAGAACGCAACTATAATTACCTGGTAACTCATTGTACAGGTGCATCTGCACTTTTTATAAACGCTAAAAACACGACCTCTGCATCTATTGCTGCCTACGAAGCTTCTTATGAAGGTGGAGTTTGGACAATAGGAGCTACACCTGTGAAATCTGCAACGACAGAGATTGGCTCAACCACACCACAAATAGCTCGTGTATCAGGACTTGACTATAATAAGACTTATCTGCTTGTTGTTTACGGTTCAACAAATGATAACGCTCAAGTACTTGAGGTGGCTTTCTCATTTGATCAACGAAAGGATATTGGCCTTTCTTTTTCCTCTCCTTCAGGTAAAACAATAGTTACAGACGGTACATTTATCTTGCCATCTTTAGTATCAGACCCCGTTGTTGCAGGTATCACATATAGTAGTAGTGATACTGACGTCGCTGACTTTGCTGATAATTCTGTTGGAACTGTTACCGTAAAAAAAGTAGGTACTACGACTATTACAGCAAGCTATTCAGGCAATGGAGACAATCAACCAGCTACTGCAGAATTTGATTTAACAGTTTTGTCAGCAAGTTCCGTCTTAACAGTTTCTAATGGTACGGAAGTTGCTTTAACAAAAACAAATATAGATGGCCAGGACTATCTTAGTTTTGCAAATGCCAATTATAGTAGTACAACAATAGCACACGTGAGCGCTTCGGCCCAAAACTATCCCAATTTGTCTAGTAGCAACCGAGTTGTTAGCATCAATGTTAAAGGTGCTCATAGTTTCGAAGTTTTCTTAAAGAACAATAATAATGATGGTAGAACCTATGTTATAACTGTAGGTGGAAATGTAGCTTCTACTATTAGGCATCAAGGTAAGTTGGATGACACATCTACAGACGTTCGCTCATCTGGCCTGATTGCATGTCCTTCCGATGTGACAACAATTACTATTGGAGGTGGTGGAGGTAATTCCGTTTATGCAGGATATATAGTTTTCTATACCACTGATGTTCAAGCTACAATTACAGGTGCCGGTTATGCTTCATTTAGCAACGCAGGAGCTGTTACAATACCAACTGGTGTGGAAGCTTATTATATGAGTGCAGCTGCTGGAACGAACGCTACACTAACAAAGATAGAAGAGGGCGTAATTCCTGCTAATACTGGTGTAATACTGAAAGGTGCTGCTGGTACATATAGTTTTGAGGGAACAACAACAGCTACGACCTATGACAACAAATTGGTCGCTAATCTAACTACGTTAGGAACTTATTCTTATGAGACCGCAAATAGTGGTGCTGGTTATTATATATTGGCAGCAGGTCCTTCGTTTAAGGCGTCAAAAGGCTACACCGCAGGTACTGCTTCTACTTTCCTAGCTGCTGGTAAAGCATTCTTGCCTAAAGCGAATGTTGATGGCGGAGCTCACGAACTTTCTCTTGACTTTGGAGATGTTACGGCCATTAAAGCCGTTGAGGCTAAGAAGGTTGAGAACGGCGTGTTCTACAACCTAGCAGGACAGAAGGTCGCTCAGCCCACCAAGGGTCTGTACATCGTGAACGGACGTAAAGTTGTGATTAAGTAAACGACCACGAATTACACGAATGAACACGAATAAATATTTCTGTGATTTCTGTGATTTCTGCGTGACAATAAATAATAACTAATTCAGTGAGAAAACAATGAAAAAGACATATATCAATCCTGAAATGGAAATCATTTTGGTTACTACTCAACAGATGTTAGCAAGTTCTGATGTTAATGCACCTATTGATGACACACCAACAGGTAATTCTGAAGCCCTTGGCCACGAGAACGAAGGCTACGACTGGTAATCCCCATTCCCACTATACAATCTCTCCCCTGGCTCTGAGCGAGTTGGGGGAGATTTTTGTTATGGCGCACAGATCTCATAGATCACACAGAAACAGTCCATGCCAACAGCCTGAGACGTGAGAATTTGATGGAATTATTTGGCGGAATGCATTTTTTGTCGTATATTTGCAGCAAAAATTAGTGCTATGCAACAACAGTTAAGAATTAACCCCGCTCAGTATGAGCTGTTAAATCTCCTGTCGTGCGTTGACAAGCAGGAGGATGTCGTGGAATTGAAGAATGTTATTGTTCAATTCCTAAACAGTCGTCTCCAAAGGGAGATTAATAAGCTATGGGATAATGGCACTCTCACAGAGGAAAAAACTTCTGAGTGGAAGGACGAGCACATGAGGACTCCATATAAATGACAATTATGGGTAGGCTTGTTGTTCTAGATACCAACTGTCTTCTTCAGTCCTTGTCTCTGCGGAGCCACTTTTATCCCGTTTGGGAGGCGTTTGTTGCGGGGAAATACACATTGTGTGTAACAACTGAGATTCTTGAGGAGTATGAAGAAATAATTAGTTCGCACATGTCTCCGGAGGTTGCACGACTGGCAATAGAAATCATACTTCGGGCAAATAATGTCATAAGAGTTGATGCTCATTATCGTTTTGGCTTGATAACTGCAGATGTCGACGACAACAAGTTTGTTGATTGTGCTATAGTAGCTAATGCAGACTACATTGTGAGTGACGACAATCACTTTAAAATATTGGAAAGTATTCCTTTTCCACATGTGGAGGTAAAAAGGCTCACAGAATTCTATACGGAATTAGCGGCGCTTGTATAGGTTGAGGCTCTCTTTGTCTCACACTCTATTCCTCTGCTATACCTTATCTCCCCTGGCTCCGAGCGAGTCGGGGGAGATTTTTATGAAATTATTTGGCGGTTAGGATTATTCTTTGTACTTTTGCAAAGTCGTTTGTGCTGAAGCATGGCGACGAGACGCTTTTTGGGGAAAGAGAATCATTCAAATACAGTATTACTTTATTAACTAATAAACATTATGAAACATCTAAACCTATTGAAATCAACACTCCTGCTATTTGCCCTAATAGTGGGAAGTACTAGTGTGTGGGCAGCAGACAAATGGGTAAAAACTGCACCAGCAGATTTGCAAACAGGAGACATTGTGGTCATTGTAGACCAAACGACAAGCAAGGCAATGTCCAACAACAAAGGAACAAGCTATGCACCCTCTGCTGTAGAAGTAACTTTAAATGGTGATAAGTCCGAAATAACTTCTGAAGTAGCTGCTACTATTCAGTGGGCTTTAACCACTTCAGGAACTGGTGAAAGTAAGACTTTCAAATTTGCTAACAGCACAGCTTTCCTTTATGTAACAAAAACTAATAATGGTGTAAGAGTCGGAAGTGGTGAACGAAACACTTTTACTATTGTTTCGGGTGGTGATAATGATGGATATTATTTGTATAATGGTGATGGCAAAGATCCTCGTAATGTTGGTTGTTATGAAGGCTCAGATTGGCGTTGTTATGGTTCAATCAATAGTAACATTAAGGGGAATAACAATGCGTTTTACAAGAAAACAGCATCTAGCGGCCCTGTCGATCCTTCTGTAACGATAGATAATTCAACTATTATCGTTGGTGGAACATCAACAATTAGTGGCCCTGACGGTCTTAGTATTTCGTATAGCGGTTATGATGATACCGTGGTTTCAGTAAGCGATGCAGGTGTTGTGACTGGCCTTAAAAAAGGAACTACGACCATTACTGCTACGTGGTCAGCAGTAACAGATACCTATAATGCAGGAACGAAGAATTTTGAGGTTACTGTTGTTGAAGCAACTATCTATGAGAAAGTTACAAATGCTAATCAACTGGCTGCAGGTAATGAATATATTTTGGTAGCCACAGGAAATAATAAAGCAATGGGGGCTCAAAGCAGCAGTATCCGAAATGGTGTGGATGTTACGATTAGTGATAATAAGGTCGTAATTACAGATGAAGCAGTAGCAGTACTAACTTTAGGCGGAAAAACCGATGCTTGGACTTTCCTTGCTTCTGATAATAATAAGTATCTTGCGTTAACATCAAGTTCTAATGCAATACATGCAAGTGACGAAGCCACGGAAAATGGGTCGAAATGGGTAGTGACAAATACCTTTGAACTTAAAAATGTTGAATATGACACTCGCGTTCTCCAGTACAATTCAGGCTCTCCTCGCTTTGCTTGCTATGCTAGCAGTCAGCAAACAGCTGTGTTGTTTGTGAAGAAGGATAGTCCTTTAGGTGTAACCATTTCTACCGCTAAGTATGCAACATTCGTAAGTCCCTATGCTACAAACTTCAGCACAACAGGAATTACTGTTTATACCGCTACGGCGGGGGAAACGTCTGTGACGCTGAACGAGGTTGCTAGTGGTAAGGTGCCTGCCAATACGCCGGTTGTGCTCTACAAGGCTGGTGCTGACGGAACGGCTATTAACGTGCCGGTGATTGCCTCGGCTGACGCTGTGGGAAGCAATGACCTGAAGGTTTCTACAGGTACCGATGTGGCAAATATGTACGTGCTGGCAAGCAAAGGCAGCGGTGTGGGCTTCTATAAGTGGAGCAGCACCAGTGACCTGAGCGCAGGAAAGGTCTATCTGCAGGGAGCATCTTCTGCCCGTGAGTTCCTGGGATTTGGTGATGTGACGGGGATTGAAAGCCTCACCCCCAGCCCCTCTCCAAAGGGCGAGGGGAGTGAATACTACAACCTCGCCGGCCAGCGTGTGGCTCAGCCCACGAAGGGACTCTATATCGTGAACGGACGTAAGGTCGTGATTAAGTGAGAGAAGAATTGAGCTTGCTCGGGTTCTTCCGAACGGAAACGAGCTCGAGCGTAGCTCAAGGTTATCATTAAATAATTAATGGTAATTAATGGTTAATTCATGGTAATTAATGTTCAAACAAAAGAAGATTATGAAAAAGACATATAAGAATCCAGTACTGGAGATCATCAAGATACAGACTCAGCAGATGTTGGCGCAGTCAGTCGGCTATGACCCAACGGAAATAACAAATCCTGGTGATATTGATGCACGTGGCGGCGACTTCACCTTCGACGACGACGCCTTCGACTTCGGCACGGAGGAGTCTATCAGTAGTTTTGAGTAAGAATCATGTTAGAACGCTCCCGTTCAACGTGGACAATGAAATCCGCCCAAGTTTCCTCTCGAAACCTGGGCGGATTCACTTTGAAAAC
>ODAI010118018.1_pt1 | contig 11865 bp, 9 predicted proteins | sample 1539321 | NCBI WGS metagenome assembly ODAI01 (sample SAMN02144231, study PRJEB22623) | gut metagenome | biome: sheep rumen | host: Ovis aries | place: New Zealand
AGGAACAGGTACTATTAACGACAAAGCTGAGTTAAACATCTTAAAACAGCTAAAAAGCAAAGCTGATATTAAAAAAGATATTGCAATGCTTGCGGCAAAAAACAATAATGAAGTAAAAATATCACTTAGTCTAACAGATGTCATGGACACCACTTTCACCTATCATCTGACCCCGTCTGTTACCATGCCTGATGATAATATTCAATTTACAGGAGTCGGTGCTAAGGTGGTTTCCAAATCAGCAAGTAGAAATGTTGATGAAGAACTGAAGCGTTGGCTATATCGTAAACATGAAGTGGTTACCGATAGCCTTTATTCTTCTTTGCGTACAAATTATTTGTATCTCACTGAAACAACTAACAATGAATTTGTAGTGAAAGGTGAGATTCCTGTAGTACATAGTTGGGCAGGTAACAAGTATTCTGTAACTTGCAATATGACCGCTGATTATTATGCTGTTGTAGCATGTAGTGGTCAGAAATTCATTGACAAGTTCGTGGAAAATTCAGTGGTTAAAGATTTCAATAATCTAAGCGTATCTAAAACCAATATACCTTGTGTATATCAAACGAATGAAAGTGGATATGCATGCTTGGTTTTGTTGGGAATCAATAAAGATTATTCATATAAGCAAATTCCGTTTTCTGTAGTCGCTTTAGATAACAAAGCCCCTTCAGATGATTATTTACCCGGTAAATTTGTTGGGTTTGACTTCAAGAATGGAACGAAGGTTATTATGCCAGACAATGCACCACAGATATTTGGCAATGCTTTCGTGAAAGTCGTACATTGCGACGGTAACGGATTGGAATGTAATGTGACTTTCCAAGTGAATTTTGCTGGTGATGCGAAAACAGCAACAATTCATAGACGAGGTGAACTATGTTATCCAAACGAAATCTTAGGGAACCGCTTCCCTGTTGCTGACAAAATATTGTATGCAAAAGACGGATATGAACAAAGGTTTACCTGGAAAATGCATTTCGACGACGGTGATAATGAAATTCCTATAACTGTAGAAGATTATCATAGTAACAGAAGGGATTATAAAATAGTTTATCGTGCCGAGTTTGTTAGAAGCAATGCACCACAGATTGATATTGATAATAACATAGACATATACAATTAAGAATGGAAATAGATAAAATGAAAATGCAGACACGGGACGGTGTTGCTGACAACATTAGCTGGATTGCAGAGAGGTTCCCGAACTGCGTAACTGAAAAGATAGACGCTGCCACTGGCGAAGTAAAGCTGGCAGTGGATTTTGATATGCTCCGTCAAGAACTGTCTTCGGAAGTTATAGAAGGCAAAGATGAGCGTTATCAGTTTGTGTGGCCAGACAAGAAGAAAGCCATTCTTCTTGCTAACGCACCAATCAATGCTACGCTTCGACCTTGTCCTGAGGAGAGTGTAGATTTTGATAACACTCATAATCTTTACATCGAAGGTGACAACCTCGACGTGTTAAAGTGCCTGAAAGAAACTTATCTTGGCAAAGTGAAGATGATCTTTATCGATCCACCATATAACACTGGTAATGATTTTGTTTATAACGATGATTTTGCCGAAAGTGCTGAAGAATATTTAGCAAATAGTGGGCAGTATGATGAACAAGGAAATCGCCTTGTATCGAATACTGAAAGTAATGGTCGTTTTCATACCGACTGGTTGAATATGATGTACCCACGTATGAGGATGGCTAAAGATCTTTTGTCAAAAGATGGTAGTATTTTTATTACCCTTGATGACCACGAATATGGTAGATTTAAAGTTATGTGTGATGAAATATTTGGTGAGAATAATTTTGTTGCGACTATCATTTGGGAAAACTTTTATGGAAGAAGTAATGCTGCTGCAATTTCACCAGCACATAATTACGTGTTGGTGTATTCAAAAGCTGGAGAGAACTGGAGATTTATAAGAAACTTATTAGAGAGAGATGAAAAGAGTATAAGTAATTATAAAAATCCAGACAATGATCCTAAAGGCCCTTGGCGTTTAGGCCCCATTTTTGCTAGTGGAGAAAGGCATGCTGGACTAATGTATACAATCAAAACGCCTAATGGTGACTTTGTTTCACCCCCAAAAGGTAGTCATTGGAGGATGTTGGAAAAAGATTTTTGGAAAAGGGTTGAAGAAGGAACTATTGTCTTTGGGATGGATGGTAAAGGTTCCCCTGCAACCAAACTATACCTTTCTGATGTTCAATCTGGATTAGTTCCAAGAAGTATTTGGATGCATAATGAAGCAGGTCATACACAAGATGGTAAGAGAGAAGTTATGGCTTTATTCCCAGAATGTTCAGTTTTTGACACTCCAAAGCCCACAAAGCTTATAAAACAGATTACAAAAATAGCTTGTAGTTCAAGCGATATAATATTAGATTTCTTTTCTGGTTCTGCTACGACCGCAGATTCCATTATGCAACTTAATGCTGAAGATGCTGGTTGCCGAAAATATATAATGGTTCAAATTCCTGAGAAATTTCTAGAGACATCTGAACCATTTAAATATGGTTACAAAAATCTTTGTGATGTCGGTAAAGAACGTATACGCCGAGCTTCAAAGAAAATTAAGGAAGAAACTGGAGCCAATATAGATTACGGTTTCCGTGTTCTGAAACTTGATAGTAGTAATATGGAGGATGTATATTATTCTCCTGCCGAAGTCAATCAGGATCAATTAAAATTGTTTGCTGATAATGTCAAGCCTGACCGTACAGGCGAAGACTTGCTCTTCCAAAGTATGCTTGACCTTGGAGCCACACTAGACAGTAAGATCGATAAATCGAAAGTGAATGGAAAGACTGTTTTCAATGTTGCAGACGGTTATTTGGTTGCTTGCTTCGATAAAGAAGTTTCCGATGATGTCGTTAAAGCGATAGCTCAAATGCAACCTCAATACGCTGTTTTGCGTGACAGTTCATTGGCTGATGACAGTACAGCCACGAACTTCGAGCAAATCTTCAAGACCTACAGTCCCACCACAACCTGTAAAATTTTGTAAGTTATGAAGCTGAAATTCAAAGAACAACAATATCAGTTAGATGCCGTAGACAATACTATCCGTGTTTTCAACGGCCAGCCCAATCACGGATTGGCAGAGTATGTTATTGACAAAGGCAAGTCATACATCATTCAAAATGGCAAGAAAGTTCCTGTTCCACATCTTGACTTTGATGCCGCAGGCTTCAAGAATAGTGACATCGTTCTCACAAGAGAAGAGATATTGGACAATATCCACAAGGTACAGACAGACAGTAACATCAAGTTATCTAATGACTTGGTGGATAGACTTGGCCATTGCCAACTTGATATAGAAATGGAAACTGGTACGGGAAAAACATACGTTTACACCCGTACAATATTCGAGTTAAACCAGCACTATGGATGGTCGAAGTTTATCATCGTCGTGCCGAGTATCGCTATCCGTGAAGGAGTGAACCAAAGCCTGGAGTTTACTGAAGATCACTTCATGGAGATTTACGGCAAGAAGATCCGCCACTTCATCTATGACAGCAATAACCTAAGTGTTATTGACACTGAGTTCTCTCAGTCAAATGATATTTGCGTGATGATTATCAACACCCAAGCCTTTAATACTATTCGCGAGGGAGCAAACAATAAGGCTGCACGTATTATCAATGACCGCCGAGAAGAATTCGGCTACAGAAAGCCTATAGATGTCATTGCTGCCAATCGTCCTATAGTTATTCTTGACGAACCGCAGAAGATGGGCGGTGCAGCAACACAGGCATCTTTGGCCCGCTTCAATCCTCTCTTTACCCTCAACTATTCTGCTACGCATAAGGAAGCTCATAACCCGGTTTATGTACTTGATGCACTTGATGCATACAACAAAAAGTTGGTAAAGAAGATAGAAGTTATCGGATTTGAGTTGAAGAACTTGCATGGTACCGACAAGTATGTGTATCTTGAAGACATCATTCTTTCTCACAGCGAGGCTCCTAAAGCACGTTTGGGATTTGAGTACCAGGCAAAGTCAGGAAAGATAAGTCGTATCTTCAAGAAACTTGGCGAAGGCGATAGCCTGTATTATGAAAGTAATGAGCTGGAGCAGTATCGGGACTTCACTATCAGCGACATCCACGTTGACCAGAACAATGCAGCTTTCAGTTTTGTGGAGTTTTCTAACGGAAGAAAGCTGTATGTCAAAGACATCATTGGTGATGTGACTGCCGAACATAAGGCACGCATACAGATACGTGAAACTATCAAAGCCCATTTCCGCAAGGAAAGTGCGCTGTTCCACAAAGGTATCAAGACCTTGTCCCTCTTCTTCCTCGATGAGGTGGCTAACTATCGTCAATACAACGAGGATGGTGAGCAAGTCCTTGGACGCTACGGTGAGATATTCGAGGAAGAATACAAGTTAGCTCTGAATGAGGCACAAAACATGTTTGATCCCGAATACATGTCATATCTTGGCAGCATCAGCGTTCACAACACACACACCGGCTATTTCAGTATTGACAAGAAAGGCAAGGCCATGAACAGTGAAGTAAAACGTGGCACCGATATCAGCGATGACATCAGTGCCTACGAATTGATTTTGAAGAACAAGGAAGCTTTGCTCAGCCTTGACCGTCCCGAACGCTTTATCTTCTCCCACTCCGCTTTGCGTGAGGGCTGGGATAATCCCAATGTTTTCCAGATATGTGCATTAAGGCAGAGTAATAGCGTGTCGCAGAAGCGACAGGAAGTAGGTCGTGGCTTGCGTATCTGCGTTAACAATAAAGGTGAACGCATGGATTTCGAGTTCTTAGGTGAGCAGGTTCATAATATTAACAAGTTGACTGTGATAGCATCCGAAGGCTATGCTACGTTTGTCAGTGACCTTCAGAGTAAAATCAAGGAGGACTTGTACGACCGTCCCACAAAGGCCGACCTGGACTTGTTCAAAGATACGTACCTCTTCACCAATTCCGGAGAGAAGGTGCATATCACTCAAGAAGATGCCCAAGAGATTATCGTTCAACTTCGCTTGAACGGATATATCACCAAGAAGGGCGAAGTCACAGATAAGTTCCGTGAAGACCTCAAAGAGGGTAAACTGCCGTTGTTTGAGGACAACCTTGCACCCGTTACACAGGCTATTTACACTCGTGTACAAACCATCTTCGATGACAGTGTCATCGAAAAGATGATAGATAACGGAGGCAAACCTCAGACACCAGAGAACAAATTGAACGGAAACGAAAAGAAGGCAGAGTTCCAGGAGCTGTGGAAACGCATCAACCACAAATATGCCTATACTTGCGAGTTTGACACTAATGAGTTAGTTCGTAAGTGTGTAGAAGCCATTGATGCCGACTTGCAGGTGACACAACTTTCATACACCACTACACGAGGAGTACAGAAAGACCAGTTGCGTAAGGTAGACTTCACAGGTGGAGACATGATGGAGAGAGGCAAGTCTGATACTGAGGTGCTGAAAACAGGCATCGTATCAAATGTGCGATATGATCTTATCGGCAAGATTGCTTCAGGAGCCACTTTGACTCGTAGGACAGTGGCTGACATCCTAACCAAAATTCGCCCAATAAAGTTTGACATGTATAAGGCAAATCCGGAAGAGTTCATTTCCAAGGTGACTCAATATATCCGGGAGCAGAAATCATCCATAATCGTCGAGCATATCGAATATAACCAAATTGAAGGGTCATACGACATGGACATCTTCACACAAGAGAAGCATACGTCTTTGGATAAAGCATTCAAGGCGAAGAAGAGCATCTTGGATTACATTTTCACAGATGGAAATGCCGAAGAGAGTATAGAACGTCAGTTTGTCGAGAAGCTCGAAGAAGCAAATGAGGTAGTGGTCTATGCGAAACTTCCGAAAGGATTCCACATTCCGACACCTATGGGAAATTACTCTCCTGACTGGGCTATAGCCTTTGAGGAAGGGAAAGTGAAGCATGTCTATTTTGTTGCTGAAACCAAAGGAAGTATGTCTTCGTTGCAGTTACGAGAGATAGAGAAGAATAAAATTAAGTGTGCCACAAAACTTTATGAGAAGCTTTCCCGTGATGATGTTAAATTCAGCTTTGGAAAAGTAGATAGTTTTGAAACATTATTAACCCTTGTAAAATAAACCTGTGTTATTATGATCTATCAGATAAAAAAATCATTAGGAAGGGTATCTGCCATATTAACAGATACTGTTACAGAAGACGGAATCTGTGTAGACTTCAAAAACTATGGTAAGTATTCTGGAACAACTATTATTATTTACCAGAATGGGAAACCTGAGGATCTTAGTATCAATGGGTGGACATTTCCATGCGTTTATAACAATCTTGACTATTTGGTTCACGATGACATATATGGAGGAAAGAGTGTACATACTGTAAGCTTTGAATGCATAGACCCAACAGGAACCGTTCAGAAAATTGAAAAGAAGAGTATCTATGGTGATAATCAGCCTATCTCGGTAGAATACTTTTATTCCCTTCTTTACAACATCTCTTGTTGCCAAAGCTTTGAACAGTACCAACAGCTTTACAAATACATTATAGATAATGAATGGTTCTATAAAGATAAAGAACGAAAAGCTGCTGTTGAGGTTCTTTCTTTTGTGGAAACTTTTGCATCTCAACTTGAAAATGTCAAAGATACAGAGTTTTTGGCTGGATTAAAGCAAAAAGTTGATGTAAAGTTTAAAGAAGCTAAGGATATAATTGCTATGTCTAATAGTCCTTTATAATATATAATACGGTCAATACTAACTTAAGGAAAGAGACCTCACGAAGGAGTGATAACTCTATTTCAAACATTGTCTTTTCAGAATAGTAAGATACTAATATGAAATACTGGCATGACGAAGTAATATGCAAAGAGCATTTCTCGCGTACAAAGCGAGAAACACCCTTTTGCATTATTGGTTATCAATTTGACTATACTAATCCTAATGATAAAGTGTTGTTAGATGGTATTATCAAGAGCAGTGACGTCCTAGCAAGGAATGTTAATGTTGGAGCAGCAAATGATTCAACAAATAGTCGTTCCAAAGAGAGACTATTAGCAAATTGTATAGCGGGCCTAACGTCAGAATATTGCTGGAAACATTTCCTAAACTATAGAGAAGATTGTGTTAGGACTACCCCTTTTGAATCAGCTGCAAATCAGATTGATCTGGAGATTATTGCCAATCAAAAGAGAATAGAAGTACGGTCTTCATTCCCTCGAAACGGCTTGTCTTTCGCCATATGTCATCCTGAAAAGGAGTTTGACATTTTAGGTCCCTACAGCAATTCATACAAACTTGGCGAAGTGTATAAAGACTATTATGTCAGAACATTATTCCATCTAGATACGCCATTAAGAATAATCGAGAAAATCCGTTCAAAAGAGTTTATTCTTTATTTAACGGGAGGTGCGACTCACGATATGATGTTCAATCCCTGTTTGTCGAAAGATAAAGACCTGATCCCAGAGGATTCATTTGGAGTCCAGGAAAGAACAACCTATAGGGTAGTTCCTTTTCACAATGCATTGGATTGCAGAGAAATTTATTCTAGAATAACTAAAGAAAGATAATATCTTATGGAAAAAGAAGTGAAAAACTTAGTTTTGTCAGACGGAGTAACTTATAGTGGCTCTGTAATGTCCGATGGCTATATGGATGTTCCTCATGGAATGGGAATCTGCAAATACAATGACCATAATGAAACTGGATTGTTTCAAGACGGAGAACTTAACGGCCCGTAAAAGGGTTTGGATTACATATCGAAATGTAGTTTCCCAGTTTATTCAAGACGATAAAGTCTTACATCATTTTGAAGAAATGAATGAAGGAAAACTTGAAAAACTGATGAAGTTTGAAGATAATTTTGTACGATTTGATGATGAAAAAGAATAGATAGAAATTGAACTAGGAACCTATCCTTTGCCGAAAGACGGGCCAAGAAGTATCTTGCAACTCGTTGATTGGTATTACTCACTAATAAAGAAATATATATGTATTATATAACAACTAACAGAGTTATGAATATTTTTAACAGAAATTCCTTAAACAAATTGCATGATTATCTAGGTGTAATCATTGCTTTCTCACTCTTATTTGTCTTTTCCACAGTCTGTTCCCAGAATTTGCATCAAAAAGAAAATGATTTTATTGTTGCAATTTCTAATAACCCATCTTTTAATGTGGGTGACTTTATTTTAGTCGGGAATTTAAATACTGGTAACACTCAGTTTCTTAGTGAATCAGATTATCTTAAATCGAATTATGTAAAAAAGCATTATAATCGAGAAAATTTTCACAAGTTGTATCAGAGAGCATCCATTGCCTGGGGCTATTTTAAGCAACTTCAGTATGTAGATAAGGCAAAACTCAGGTCTGCACATTATAATTATGGGCAATGGGATGTGATGAATTCACAGGTAGATCGTGAACTGGTAAAGAAAGTAAAGTATATCCCTCATAGTGGAGTGAAAAGGATTAATTAGTTTGGGCTAATTGCGTATTAGCTTTTTCTATAAGTTATTGTCTACAAATGACACCTTCTTCAATTGATTATATTGAATTCAATATTTAATAAATACATTTTTATATATCAATCTCATATTAAGTAAATGATAAATTATGGAAATAGAAGTGTACAAGGAAATCACTAAGTGTGGGATGGAAGATTTGAATGGTTCCATCAAGGACAAATTGATGACATTCTCACCTGACCATATTCGGCTTTTGTCAATCAATAGTAAAAATGCTCATATTTTTAGGATTCCAGAAGGTGTGAAGATTATTTGCGACAACACCTTTAAGAACAGTGCAGCTAATATAATTGAATTGCCATCTACCCTAGAGGCAATTGGTACAAACGCTTTTTACAATTTGAAGAGGTTCAAGTCGGAAGATTTCACGCTCCCTGCGAATGTGAAATATATAGCCGACGAGGCATTTGGGGGCGCCTCTCCCATTGTTATCATAACGTCTAAGCTATTGTATTTGGGCAAAGACAATTGTTCAAATGCAAAGTTTTTAGTTGTAGAGGATGAGTATCTTGAACATACAAGGAATTTAAGGGCGGAGGACAGCGATAAAATAGTTTCTCTTTCTTATTATAACGAATATAAGAAAGCTGAGAATAAACGGAAATTATTTGAAGCGGATCTAGATAAGAAATTAAAAGCTGCAAAAATTGAAAAGGCAACCCCAAGAATCTACCAGCAATATATGAAACTAGGAGAAGTTATGAAAGACAAATGGCCTTTGAAGGCTATGGAACTTTCATTCGAACGACAATTCCTTCTCAAGTCTCACAGTTGGAAATACTCAGTTAAGAAGGGGAAGAATGGCAAGGGGCTAATCTCTAGTTCTGGAAAGGCTGTGATTGAAGAAAAATATGATGCGATTACTTGCAAGGGCAGTTTTTTCAATCCTTCAAGAGTAATTGCAGAACGTGGTGGAAAGGTCGACCTGTATTATATCAATGGCGACGAAATCGAAATGCAGATATGCGATCTTGATAAGATTACTGTTTTTGACAATCTTGTTCACTCCAAAGATCTTGCCGTCATAGAAAGAGACGGAAAGTTCGGCATGGTATGGTCGAGAAAGGTATTCCTGTCCATGGAATATGATATGATAATCCCTTATAAAAGAGGTTTTTCTGTTAGCAAGAAAGGATTATGGGGATATCTGTTTTTAAGCTATTACTATCCGACTTGGGATATTCCTGTTGAATTTGAGTCAGTTGAAGTGTTATCCCCAGAAGAAGCTAACCGCTATACTTATTGTATAAAGAAAAATAATAAGTATAAAATAGTTTATGGAGAATTAAAAATTGAAGAGAGTGAAAAGGAGTACTATGATGAAATTATTCCCCAATACAGTGGCTTTAAAGTCCGTTTAGGAGACAAATGGGGACTCATCAATAGGTTTGGAGTCATTGTAGAACCGATTTACGACGATATCATATACGTTAGATATGGATACCATGATATTATCTTTGCAAAAGAAAAGGAATTCTGGGGCGTTCTAAAAAAAGAGAACGAGCAATTGACAATTATAAAAGATTTTCAGTATGAAAGAATTGAAAATGGATTCTTGTACAAAGATGGTAAATACTATATGTTAAATAGCGACAAGGGATATGATACTATTGAGCCTTTAGAGTCAGGTTCATCATATTGCATTGTTTCAATGAATGGCAAGGTTGGCATCGCCACTTATGGAGGCATAGAGCTAATGAAACCGAAATATGACTCTATTGAGCTTTTCGGACCAAGATCATCACATTGTAAAGTGACATTAAATGGCAAGTATGGTATTATTACAATAGAAGGAGAAGTGGTATTGGATCCAATATACGAAGAACTTGGCAATATGGAGCATTATACTATTATTGTCAGGAAAGGAAATAAATATGGCTGCTTAGCTAACAATGACGTTTTCTCGGGATGTAATTATGATATGGTTCGTCGAAATGCTGAGGGAATAGCAGAGTTCCTCGTTAACGGAAAGTGGACCTATTTAGATGAGAAACTAAATAACACAGAAGATGTTAAGATGTCAATATTTGGACTTGACCATCTGTCTAGAGTTGGTTTTTCACGCGGAAGAAGCCGTGGCCCAGCGCATATGCCAGGAAGCATGCGTGTAGAACATGATATTTGGTAATCTCTTATTTTAATAATAAATACCTCGGAGAGGTCTAAATATCAGAAGGAGGGTGTGTCAAAATGAGAAATAGCCCAGCCACGTACTTTCGTCCCTTTCCTCAATTTTGGCACACCCTCATAACCTTTAGAACGGCATGTCTTCTGCCTTGTCTTTTGGTGCATCCTTTGGAGGTTCCGGCTTGTTCTTAGTTGCCTTTGCACCCTTAGCAGCTTTGGTCTTGTTGTCCTCTTTCTCGGACTTCCTGCCGGCATTGACGAAAGCGATGCTGTCTGCGTTCATGGCGAGCTGCACATGGCTTCCTCCTTCATAGTCTTCCCATATGGTAGCGGAGAGCGTTCCTTCCACTAAGACCATACGTCCTTTTGTCAGATACTCAGAGAGACGGATATGGTTCTCTTTGGAACTGCGTACACGAAGCCATGTTGTCACGTTCTTACCCTTTGTATAGTCATCCACGGCGATGTCCATAGCAATGAAGCTATTGTTGTTGTTCCCTGTGATTACTTGGCAGTCCTTACCAATTCTGCCGATGGTGTGTGTATAAAGCATATTATAAATTGTTTGTGTGAAGCTGGTTAGACCTCACGTTACCTTTGGATATATTATGTTCTTGAATGAATTATCGGGTTGAGTGAGCTGGCAGGTTTTACTTATTATACCTCATTCCCTCTTCCCGAGTTTTTTTTCATCGGTTTATCGGTCGCTGTATAGGCTTTTACTTGCAGGTGAAAAGAGACATTACAAGTGAATGAACCAAGGAATTTTGGATAAAATATTATCGGAATACCCTTTTGACAGTGAAACCGTTAAAAGTGGAAGGCTTTTGATAAAGATTTTATTCAAAATAGCTTGTGGTACTTGGTAAAGAACGGATGTCTCTACCTTTGCAAGGTAAAAGGCTTAATACATCAACACGAAGAAACCGAATCACATGACGAGGGAAGAGCATAGGAATGAGGTCATTCTCTGATATATCTAATAAAAGGTGATACTTTAGGACATTGAAAAAGTACGCCCAATACTGCCATTGTATATTCTAAAGCTGTAAAAATCAGTCGTTTTTGCATCTTAGAGTATATATAATCCATTCTGTTTTATTATCTTTGCCGAGCCGAAACGCATCCCTAATTTGTATCTGTTAATTCACCGCGTCAGGCAAAAGCCATTTTTGTATATATGAATTAACAGAACAAGCAAATGAGTAAAAAA
>ODAI011677948.1_pt1 | contig 11863 bp, 12 predicted proteins | sample 1539321 | NCBI WGS metagenome assembly ODAI01 (sample SAMN02144231, study PRJEB22623) | gut metagenome | biome: sheep rumen | host: Ovis aries | place: New Zealand
CATTTTGCAGGAAGGCGACATTATCAATGTGGACTTCACAACAATATTGGATGGGTATTATGCCGATGCATGGCGGATGTTCATGAGAGGCTAGACTCCTCCTGGGAGGGAACAGTTGGTGCGTGTGGCCAAAGAATGTTTGGAGATTGGTATGGAAGTCGCAAAGCCTTGGAGTTTTGTGGGCGACATCGGATATGCAATCGAGAAGCATTGCAAGCGCTATCACTATGGTGTGGTACGCGACTTGTGTGGTCATGGAGTGGGGCTGAAGTTCCACGAAGAGCCCGAAGTGACTCATTATGGAAAGAAAGGCACGGGAATGTTGCTGGTTCCTGGTATGGTTTTCACCATCGAGCCCATGATTAATATGGGAACGTGGAAAGTCTTCATAGATGGCGACGATCCCTACGGATGGGAGGTGATTTCGGAAGACGAACTTCCTAGTGCACAATGGGAACACACGCTCTTGATGACTGAACACGGAGTGGAAATTCTTACCTATTGAGTGGTTTGTCATGAACGATATATATATATTAGGTATAGAGTCGAGTTGCGACGATACATCGGCAGCAGTTTTGCGCAATGGTGTATTGTTGAGCAATGTAACAGCTTCTCAAGCCGTTCATGAGGCGTATGGAGGAGTGGTGCCTGAGTTGGCTTCGCGTGCTCATCAGCAGAATGTTGTACCTGTAGTGGATCAAGCCATCAAACGTGCAGGCATCACCAAAGAGCAATTGTCGGCTGTGGCTTTCACACGAGGCCCCGGGTTGATGGGTTCATTGCTGGTGGGCGTCAGCTTTGCAAAAGGCTTTGCTCGTTCGTTGGGCATTCCACTTATCGATGTGAACCACTTGCAAGGTCACGTGATGGCCCATTTCATCAAAGAGAACGATGATGACAAGTCGGCTCCTCCGTTCCCGTTCCTTTGTTTGTTGGTTAGTGGCGGCAATTCACAAATCGTGAAAGTGAATGCCTATAACTCCATGCAAGTTCTTGGACAAACGATTGACGATGCGGCTGGCGAGGCCATAGACAAGTGTTCGAAGGTGATGGGCTTGGGTTATCCTGGCGGTCCTATTATTGACAAATTGGCCCGACAGGGAAATCCGCATGCTTTCAAGTTCGCCGAGCCTCATATTCCGGGCATGGATTACAGTTTTTCTGGGTTGAAAACATCCTTCCTTTATAATCTTCGGAAGTGGGTGCAGGATGATCCTGATTTCGTTGAGCATCATAAGGAAGACTTGGCAGCAAGCCTGGAGTTCACCATCGTTGACATCTTGATGAAGAAACTCAAGATTGCCGTCAAGGAGACGGGTATCAAGCATGTGGCTGTGGCAGGTGGTGTTTCGGCCAACAACGGGTTGAGAAATGCTTTCCATGATCATGCCCGCCGCTATGGTTGGACCATCTATATTCCCAAGTTCAGCTATACAACCGACAATGCCGCTATGATCGGAATAACAGGGTATTACAAGTTCTTGGATGGCGACTTTTGTTCAATCGACAAGCCGGCATTTTCGAAAGTGACATTCGAGTGATTTATTAATTGTCAATAATAATACTACGATTATGAGTTTGGAAAACAAAATATTGAGTAAGGAAATACAGCAGTTGCTTTATGACAACGGAAAGACGTTGGGAACTGCTGAGAGTTGCACAGGAGGCCGTATTGCAGAATCCATCATCGCAGTTCCTGGAGCTTCTAACTATTTCAAAGGTGGAATTGTTTCGTATACCGATGAAATAAAGGAGAATCTCCTGCATGTGGACCATCAGACGTTGGAAGAGAAAACCGCTGTGTGTGAAGAGGTTGCCATTCAAATGGTGAAGGGCGCATGTCAAACTTTGAATGTGGATTATGCAATTGCTGCAACAGGCTATGCAGGTCCTGGTGGCGGAACAAGTTCCATACCTGTAGGTACGATTTGGTTGGCTTGTGGAAGTCAGGAGGATGTGAGAACCATCAAACTGACGGAAGACGAGGGTCGAGACATTAATCTCGCAACCGCAACAACAACAGCCTTGAAACTCTTTTTGGAGTTCTTGAAAGAGGTGAATGTGCCTCTGGCAGAGGATGAAAATTAAAAAAATCCTTAATTATCAATATTCTTTTAAGAATAATTTTGTTTATTCGAGAAATAATTGTAATTTTGCACCCTGTTTGGAATAAGTATCAAAAAACGAAAACAAAAAATTAAGATAGCAATGTCTAAGATTTGTCAGATTACAGGGAAGAAGGCACAGATAGGTAACAATGTGTCTCACTCAAAGCACCGCACGAAGAGAACATTCGATGTCAATCTGTTCAGCAAGAAATTCTACTGGGTGGAAGAGGCTTGTTGGATTAACCTGAAGATTAGCGCAGCTGGTCTCCGTTTGATTAACAAGATTGGTCTTGATGCAGCCATTCGTCAGGCTGTTGACAAAGGTTTCCTTACTTGGAAAGACCTCGAGAAGAAAGTGATCAGTTGGAACGACGTAGAGAATTAATTTTAGGAGGAATACAAGCATATGGCAAACAAGAAAGCAAAAGGCAACAGAGTTCAGGTGATTTTGGAATGCACTGAGATGAAGAACAGTGGACTGCCTGGAACAAGCCGCTACGTGACAACGAAGAACCGTAAGAACACTCCTGAGCGCATGGAATTGAAGAAATACAATCCCATCCTCAAGAGAATGACCGTTCACAAAGAGATTAAGTAATTCATTTAAACCGTTAATACAGGACTATGGCAAAGAAAACCGTTGCTACCCTCCACGAAGGTTCGAAGGATGGTCGCGCTTATACGAAAGTCATCAAAATGGTGAAAAGCCCCAAGACGGGTGCCTATGTTTTTGACGAGCAGATGGTTCCCAACGAGGAAGTCAAGGACTTTTTTAAGAATTAATCATTTATTTCTTACATACAGAAAAAACCGTAGATTGCTAACTGCATTCTACGGTTTCTTTTTTATCTAACGCATTTATTCATCTCTATCTTTGAAGAACTTGCTGTATTCATGTTCAAAGTTTGGAGTGAATATTTCTTTCCCAAGATTGCTCACAATCTCATCCTTGCTCCAGAAACGGCCTTCCGAGAGTTCTTCTTTGCTGGGAGTGACTTTTCCGTCGAATGTGCATCGGAAAGCATAGACGAGTTCCCTTTCTTTGGCACTTTCAAATACATAGCTACCCAAAGGCTCGGCTTCGAAGTCTGTCACGCCCAATTCTTCGCCCACCTCTCTCTTCAACGCTTGGTCCACATTCTCGCCTAAGTCGATGTGCCCTCCGCATGCTGTGTCCCATTTCCCGGGTTGAATGTCTTTCCATTCAGGGCGTTTCTGCAGATAGAGGTCGCCTTTGCTGTTGAAAAGATGCAAGTGGACAACAGGGTGAAGAGCCTTTGAACCGTTGTGAGCCTCTCCGCGCGTGATGCTTCCTATGATGTTGCCCGCTTCGTCAACCAAAGGGAACAACTCAGATAGATTGTCTTTCATATTCCGTGATTACAGTTTCAAAGTCGTGTTGAACATGCCGGAGAATTCGGTACTGATGCCTTCAGGTTTATCTCTGAAGATTCCGAACATCGCACTTCCGCTTCCACTCATTTGTGCATAGAGTGCACCCATGTTGTATAGTTTTTCCTTAATGTCAGCCAGCAACGGATGTTGAGAGAATGCAGGCACTTCAAAGTCGTTGATGAGTTCGTTGCGCCAAGTCTCAATTGGTTGTCTCACGATGTCTCGGCAGCATTTTGCTGGTCTTTTGGGCTTGATTTGCTGATAAGCTTCACGAGTGGAAACAGCGATGTCGGGCTTCACGATAGCGATGTAGTAGCCGTGAAGGTTTCCTTTCGGACCGTCGGCAGGTGCCAGAATGTTCCCAATACCTGTGGCGTAGGAAGGTTCGGCTGTGATGAAGAAAGCACAGTCGGCTCCTAGCTGGGCAGCATAGCGTTCCATCTCGGCAATTCCGATGTTGAGCCTGAATCTTTCGTCAAGCAGGCGAATCATGAAAGCACCGTCACTCGAGCCGCCTCCCAATCCTGCTTGCGACGGAATCTGCTTGAAGAGATGGGCGTGTACACGCGGCAGTTCAAAGTCGCGAGCCAACAACTCGTAGGCTCTGACAACCAAGTTTTTCTGCTCATCGCATTCCACAGCGTTTCCCGTGACCTTCAGGTCGCAATTGACATCCGATGGAAACTGGTCGTCCATTGATTTCACTTCTAATGCATCGCATAGTGGGATGGGGTAGAACACAGTCTCCAAGTCGTGATAGCCGTCGGGGCGTTCGGAGACGATATTCAGCCCGAGGTTGATTTTAGCACAAGGGAATGTTATCATAGCGATGTTTCTTTTTGTTGGGGCAAACTTACACAAAATAATCGAAATATGCAAGTAATTTCCCATATTATTATATGAAGAAGCAGTGGTGTTGTCAGAAGCCACAAGTGAGACTGTCAGAAGCCACAAGTGAGGGGCTCATATGCCACAAGTGACACCCTCAAAGATGGTCTTTGACAACTCGATTTTTGCTTCTTATTATTTTAAAAAAAACAATAGAAATCATTTGTAAATCTCATGGGGATTTCGTAAATTTGCAGCGCTATGCCAGAAAACAAAGACCAAAACCAAACTAAGAAACGGCGCTCAGCGCCTATTGACTCCACCTATGGCCATTTGCAGCCACAGGCGTTGGATATTGAGAGAGTGGTGTTAGGAGCGTTGATGATTGACAAAGACGCATTCTCGATGGTGTCTGAAATCATCCGCCCCGAGACATTCTATGAACCACGAAACCAGAAGATTTTCACGGCCATTCGGACATTGAACATGGACGACCGGCCTGTGGACTTCATGACCGTTACTGAAGAACTTAAACGTCAGGGCGCACTCGAAGATGTGGGTGGCGTCGGCTATATTATGGAACTGACGTCGCACGTAGCCTCTTCCGCCCACATTGAATATCACGCCCACATCTTGGCCAAGAAGTCGTTGGCTCGCCAGCTGATTTCGTATGCCAGCCGAATTGAAACGATGGCGTTCGATGATACGGTTGACCCCGATGAGTTGATGCAGGAGGCTGAGGGTAAATTGTTCGAATTGTCGCAAACCAACATGAAGAGCGATTACACTCAGATTGACCCTGTGCTCGATGAGGCGATGAAGATACTTCAGCAAGCCGCCCAGAATTCAGATGGCTTGACGGGTATTCCATCGGGCTTCACCAAGCTTGACGACATCACGAGCGGTTGGCAGAAGAGTGACCTTGTGATTATTGCAGGTCGTCCGGCAATGGGTAAGACTTCGTTCGCGCTCAGCATCGCGAAGAACATCGCGGTTGACTATCAAGAACCAATTGCCTTCTTCTCGCTCGAGATGAACAATGTGCAGTTGGCAAACCGTCTGATGTCGAATGTTTGCGAGATTTCGGGCAGCAAGATCTTGAGTGGCCAGTTGTCACCTGACGAGTGGGTTCGCTTGGACAAGAACCTTCGTAAGTTGTCGGGCAAACCTATTTATATAGACGACACACCTGGCCTTTCCATCTTTGAATTGCGTACGAAGGCTCGCCGATTGGTTCGTGAGAAAGGCGTGAAAATCATCATGATTGACTATCTGCAGCTGATGAACGCCAACGGTATGCGATTCGGCAACCGTCAGGAAGAGGTGTCAACCATCTCGCGTTCGCTGAAAGGACTTGCCAAAGAGCTCAACATCCCCATTTTGGCGTTGTCGCAGTTGAATCGTACCGCAGAAAAACGCGAGGGTGACGATGGAAAACGTCCGCAACTGAGCGACCTTCGTGAGTCGGGAGCCATCGAGCAAGATGCCGATATGGTGCTCTTCGTTCACCGTCCAGAGTATTATCGCATATATCAAGACGAGAAAGGAAACGACACTCGCGGAAAGGCTCAAATCATCATCGCCAAGCATCGTAAGGGTGCTACGGGCGACGTGTTGCTCACATTCAAGGGCGAATACACTCGCTTCCAGAATCCTGAAGATGGTTGGGATTCTTCGTCAGATGGAGGCGGCGAAATCATTGGCAGTCGTATGAATGGTGGAGATAACTCTGATGACCCATTTGCAGGTGCTCCTGCAGCCCCGCTTCCCTATTAAAAGTGACGGATTGAAAGTTTTTTGAAGAAAAAATAACGAATTTGTTTGTTTATTTCATCAATAATGTTTAACTTTGCACCCGAATTAAAGAAAACGATTGGAATATGCAAAAAGCAAATAGCATTATTAACATTATTATTATTGACATTCGACTGCATGATGTGGCCGGAAGTGATAAGACGTGTTTGTAGCTATTCTGCAATGTGATAGATAAACGAAGCCTTTCTCACTTCCTGGTAAGTGCGAAAGGCTTTTTGTTTTGAAACAATGATTATAATTGAATGATATGAATGACAGATTGTTTATTTTTGACACAACACTTCGCGACGGCGAACAAGTGCCAGGTTGCCAGCTGAATACGGTTGAGAAAATTCAGGTTGCCAAGCAACTGGAGCTGTTGGGGGTGGATGTGATTGAGGCAGGATTTCCAGTTTCGAGTCCTGGTGACTTCAACTCGGTGATTGAGATTTCGAAGGCTGTCACTTGGCCTACTATTTGTGCGTTGACGCGTGCCGTTCAGAAAGATATCGACATCGCTGCCGACTCGTTGAAATACGCCAAGCGCAAACGAATCCATACGGGTATCGGCACCAGCGACTACCATATTCAGTACAAGTTCAACTCCACTCGCGAGGAAATCATCGAGCGTGCTGTGGCTGCCGTGAAATATGCTAAGAATTATGTGGAGGATGTTGAGTTCTATGCCGAAGATGCCGGACGTACTGACAACGAATATCTGGCGCGTGTTGTTGAGGCAGTCATCAAAGCAGGAGCCACTGTTGTCAATATTCCCGACACCACAGGTTATTGTCTGCCAGATGAATACGGTGAGAAGATTAAATATTTGGTTGAGCATGTGGATGGTATAGATAAGGCCATCATTTCCACCCATTGCCACAACGACTTGGGATTGGCAACAGCCAATACGTTCAGCGGAGTAATGAATGGAGCTCGACAGGTGGAAGTGACTATAAACGGAATTGGTGAACGGGCCGGCAACACATCGCTCGAGGAAATCGCCATGATTATGAAATGCCATAAACAAATAGGCATAGAAACCAATATCAACACAACGAAAATCTATCCCATCAGCCGAATGGTGTCAAGTTTGATGAACATGCCCGTTCAACCCAACAAGGCTATTGTGGGACGGAATGCATTTGCACATTCCAGCGGAATCCACCAAGACGGCGTTTTGAAGAATGTGGAGACCTATGAGATTATCAACCCAAAGGATATCGGACTCGATGACAACTCCATCGTCTTGACGGCTCGAAGCGGACGTGCTGCTTTGAAATATCGGTTGCATGTGAATGGTGTTGACTTCGACGATGAAGAGAAACTTGATAAAATCTATCAGAAGTTCCTGAAGTTGGCCGACCAGAAAAAGGAAATCAATGATGCTGACATACTGATGCTTGCTGGTGCCGATACTGCTGATGCACATGCTGTGAAGCTTGATTTCCTGCAAGTGACAACAGGAATGGGTGTGCGCAGTGTAGCCAGCATCGGACTCGACATCAGCGGACAGAAGTTTGAAGCTGCTTCAACCGGAAACGGTCCTGTAGATGCAGCTATCAAGGCTTTGAAGAAAATCATCATGAAGCAGATGACATTGAAAGAGTTCACCATCCAAGCCATTTCAAAAGGTTCCGATGATGTCGGAAAGGTTCACATGCAAGTGGAATATGATGGGCAGATGTACTATGGCTTTGGCGCCAATACTGACATTGTGACGGCCAGTGTTGAGGCTTATATTGACTGTATCAACAAATTCAAGAAAGATTGAATATGAACACATTATTCGACAAGATTTGGGACAAGCATGTGGTGCAAAAAGTGGAAGACGGCCCCCCGCAACTCTATATCGACCGCTTGTATTGCCATGAGGTGACGTCTCCTCAAGCGTTTGCCGGTTTGAGAGCGCGAGGACTGAAGTGTTTCCGTCCGAAGCAAATCATCTGTATGCCCGACCACAACACGCCTACCCACGATCAAGACAAACCGATATCTGACCCTGTCTCGAAAAAGCAGGTGGATTTGCTGGCTCGAAATTGTGAGGACTTCGGTCTTACTCATTTTGCCATGAACACGCCCGATAATGGTGTCGTTCATGTTGTAGGCCCCGAAAAGGGACTCTCACTTCCCGGTATGACTATCGTTTGCGGAGATTCCCACACGAGTACGCACGGTGCTATGGGTGCTGTGGCTTTCGGCATCGGAACGAGTGAGGTGGAGATGGTGATGGCTTCACAATGCATTCTCCAGCAAAAACCCAAGACGATGCGCATCAAGATCAACGGTAAGCTTGGCAAAGGTATCACGGCAAAGGATGTGGCATTGTTCCTGATGGCTCGACTTACCACCTCAGGCGCTACTGGCTATTTCGTTGAATATGCAGGAACGGTCATAGAGAAGATGTCGATGGAAGGTCGCTTGACGTTGTGCAATCTCTCGATAGAGATGGGTGCTCGTGGCGGTCTTGTGGCTCCTGATGACACCACTTTTGAATACATCAAAGGACGCAAATATGCTCCGAAGGGAGAAGAGTGGGGGAAGGCTGTTGAATATTGGCGGACGTTGAAGAGTGGTGACGATGCCGTTTTCGACAAGGAACTGTCGTTTGATGCTGCCGACATTGAGCCTCGCATCACCTATGGCACCAATCCCGGTATGGGAATTGGTATAACGGAATCTGTTCCCACACTCGATGACATCGCTCCTGCTGCTCAGGCTTCGTTCCTGAAAAGCTTGCGCTATATGGGCTTTGAGCCCGGAGAACAATTGTTGGGACATCCCATTGATTATGTCTTTTTGGGGGCATGTACAAATGGTCGCATAGAAGATTTTCGTGCTTTTGCCTCCATAGTGAAAGGCAGACATAAAGCAGAGAGTGTGACAGCTTGGCTTGTTCCGGGTTCTTGGGCTGTTGACCGTCAGATTCGTGAAGAGGGAATCGATAAGATTGTTGAGGCTGCAGGCTTCGAGATTCGTCAACCTGGCTGCTCAGCTTGCTTGGCTATGAACGATGACAAGATTCCTTCAGGCAAATATAGTGTGTCAACCAGCAACCGCAATTTCGAAGGTCGTCAAGGTCCCGGTTCCCGAACGATACTCGCAAGCCCGCTGGTTGCCGCAGCTGCTGCCGTAACAGGAGTCATTACTGACCCCAGAGAGTTAATGTAATAAAGAAATGTGATATGAAGTTTTTCTCTTTATTATGGGCCATGATAGGAATGTTCACTTCCTGTGCCTCCTCCATAAAAGACAAAGATTGGCAGGAGACCTCGAAGGTTGTCTATCGCCATTCAACGCCAACGGTAGCCCCCGACTACTACCGTTCCTTCTCGGTGACAGTCACAGCTGAGGAGATAGTTGTTGATGTCCGCAACTATAGCAAGACGCTGATTACCAAACGCTATACTAACACCTCTGAGAACTATCAGTCATTTATCAAACAGTTGCAAGAGGCAGGTGTCAAGAAGGTGAAAGAGGTGGATAATGCCGCCGGCGGAGGTGAAGCGGAGTCATTGTCCCTTTTTAAGGGAGAGAACGAGTATTTCTCCGCTTATGAATCAAGTGGTAGCGGAAACTTAAAAGTGGCGAATGGAGACTTGGGTGTTCTTGTCAGGAAAATCGTACCCGACATGGACAAGATAATTGAACAGACTTACGAAAATGTAAACCAAGAAATAGAACAATGAAACAGAAATTCGATATCATAACCAGCACCTGTGTACCTCTTCCTTTGGAGAATGTGGACACCGATCAGATTATCCCTGCCCGTTTCTTGAAAGCTACAGACAAGGAGGGGATGGGCGACAATCTTTTCCGTGATTGGCGTTTCAATGAGGATGGTTCAGTCAATAAGGATTTCGTGCTCAACGACCCTTCGTATGGCGGTGAGATTCTTGTTGTAGGAAAGAATTTTGGTAGCGGTTCGAGTCGTGAACATGCAGCTTGGGCAATTGCCGGATACGGTTTCCGTGTGGTCATCAGTTCGTTTTTTGCCGACATCCACAAGAATAACGAGCTCAACAATTTCGTGTTGCCCGTTGTTGTTAGCGAAGCTTTCTTGCAAGAGCTGTTTGACTCTATAGCCAAAGACCACAAGACGGAGGTGGAAGTCAACCTTCCCCTTCAAACCGTCACCAACAAGGCCACAGGACGTAGCGAGCATTTCGATATCAACGGTTACAAGAAACATTGTCTGATGAACGGATTGGACGACATTGATTTTCTTGTGGCCAATCAAGAAAAGACTGAAGCATGGGAACAACAAAACAAATAAAGGGTCCGTTCATAGAGATTATGGACTGCACGCTACGAGATGGCGAGCAAACCAATGGTGTTTCATTCCTTCCGCATGAGAAGCTGATGATTGCCCGCAAACTCATGGGCGAGGTAAATGTAGACCGCATCGAGGTGGCTTCTGCGCGAGTTTCCGAGGGTGAGAAAGACGCCGTTCGTATGATTTGCCGATATGCCGACAGCATCGGAAAACTCGACCGTGTTGAAGTGTTGGGCTTCGTTGACGGACATCTCTCCATCGATTGGATTAAGTCGTGTGGTGGACGAGTGGTCAACATGCTCGTGAAAGGTTCACTGAAGCATTGTTCGCAACAGTTGGGCAAGACACCCGAAGAGCACATTGCCGACATTCTCCAATGTGTTGACTACGCCAATCAGCAGGGCATGCATGTGAATGTCTATCTGGAGGATTGGAGTTCGGGCATGCGCGATTCTGTCGATTATGTCTATCAGTTGATGGATACGTTGACGAAGACATCCATCCGCCGCTTCATGCTTCCCGACACGTTGGGCATCATGCATCCTCTGCAATGTGTGGAGTATATGCGAAAGATGATGAAACGCTACCCAAAGGTGCATTTCGACTTTCATGCTCACAACGATTACGATTTGGCGGTCTCCAACTCGTTGGCTGCTGTGTTGAGTGGTGCAAAAGGAATACACGTCACAGTCAACGGACTTGGCGAGCGTTGCGGAAATGCGCCATTAGCCAGCGTTCAAGTTATCCTTAAAGACCATTTCAACGCCCGCACCAGCATTCGTGAAGAGCGGCTTAACGACATCAGTCGTATGGTGGCAGCATATAGTGGTATTGCTATCGCTCCCAATGTGCCCATCGTGGGCGAGAGTGTCTTCACCCAAGTGGCTGGAATTCATGCCGATGGCGACAACAAGAGCAATCTCTATCAGAACGAGTTAAAGCCTGAGCGATTCGGGCGCAAACGCGAATATGCGCTTGGCAAGAACTCCGGTCGTGCCAACATTGCGAGAAACCTTGAGGAACTGGGATTGGAACTCACGCCTGAGCAAACCAAACGTGTCACACAGCGTATCACAGAACTGGGTGACAAGAAGGAGATTGTGACGCAAGAAGACCTTCCCTACATCGTCAGCGATGTGTTGAAACACGACACGCCCGACGATAAGGTGAAACTCATCAGCTATGTTGTTTCTGACGCCTATGGTTTGAAGCCGGGTGCAAGCGTTAGGGTGGAAATCAACGGTAAACAGTATGAGGCTGGCGCAACGGGCGATGGTCAATATGACGCTTTCGTGAAAGCTTTGCGCTACATATACAAAAAACACTTGAACCGCACGTTCCCCATACTTGCAAACTATGCGGTTTCCATTCCTCCAGGCGGTCGCACAGATGCTCTTGTGCAAACCGTCATCACGTGGCATCATGGAGGTGGTTTGCTCCGCACTCGCGGACTTGATGCCGACCA
>ODAI013704402.1_pt1 | contig 11863 bp, 9 predicted proteins | sample 1539321 | NCBI WGS metagenome assembly ODAI01 (sample SAMN02144231, study PRJEB22623) | gut metagenome | biome: sheep rumen | host: Ovis aries | place: New Zealand
AGCTTTGGAATGGAAAAGAAAGACATTCCATACGACGGAGTAATCACAGGCTTCGGAAAAATCAACGGCCGCAAGGTTGCCGTTTACGCGCAGGACTTTACCGTTCAGGGCGGCTCTCTTGGCCTTATGCACGGAGAGAAAATCGCCGAGATAATCGACTTGGCCATAAAGGCCCGCTGCCCGGTAATCGGAATCAACGACTCGGGCGGAGCGAGAATCCAGGAAGGCGTTGACGCGCTTTGCGGCTACGGCGACCTTTTCTACCAGAACGTCCGCGCGTCGGGAAGCGTTCCGCAAATTTCAATCGTGGCCGGCCCTTGCGCCGGCGGAGCGGTTTACTCGCCGGGACTCACCGACTTTATCTTTGCCGTCGACAAAATCAGCCAGCTTTTCATCACCGGCCCCAAGGTCGTTAAGAGCGTAATGTTCATGGACATAAGCGCCGAGGACTTGGGCGGAGCGGCCATCCACTCGCAAAAATCCGGCGTGGCCCACTTTAGGGCGGCCGACGAAAAGTCTTGCTACGAAAGCGTCCGAAAATTGCTTGACTACATTCCCCACTACTACGGAGACGAAATCGTCCAGGCCGCCAAGTTCCATTACGACGAGCGCAAAAAGGAAAAGGACATCGAGACTATCCTTCCCGAAAATCCGCGCGCCGGCTACGATATTCGCCGCGTGATTGAAGACGTCACCGATGACGAGAGCTTCTTTGAAGTTTCAAAAGAGTTCGCGGTCAACTGCGTCGTGGGCTTCGCCAAAGTGGAAGGCCGCACGGTGGGAATCATCGCCAACAACCCGAGCGGAATCGGCGGCGTCCTTGACTGCGACGCTTCCGACAAAATCGCTCGCCATGTGCGCTACTGCGACTCATTCAACATTCCGCTTTTGACCTTTGTCGACGTTCCAGGCTTTATTCCCGGCCCTCAGGAAGAGCAAAAGGGAATCATACGCCACGGCGCCAAAGTCATTTACGCCTACTCCGAGGCCAGCGTTCCCAAAATCACCGTAATCACCCGCAAGGCCTACGGCGGAGCCTACATCGCGATGTGCTCAAAGCACTTGGGAGCGGACTTTGTCTACGCTTGGCCCAAGGCCGAGATTGCCGTAATGGGAGCGGAAGGCGCGATCGGAATTTTGTACGCCAAGGAATTGGCCGACCCGGCCAAGGCGGCCGAAGTGGCCCAAAAGAGCGAGGAATACAAGAGCGAGATTATGACGCCGAAAATCGCGGCCAAGCGCGGCTACGTGAGCGAAGTCATCGAGCCAAAAGAAACAAGAGAGCGCGTGGCGTCAAGCCTTGAGTTCCTGCTTGAAAAGAAGGCCTTTGACACTGTTTGCAAAAAGCACGGCAACACGCCATTGTAACAATAAAAAAAGCTCTCGCGGAAAACCGAACGGCTGCGAACGAGGTACTTTTAGGGCAAAGCGATTAGCCTAACGTGTCCTAAGTTCGCCCCGCTCGGTCTTTCCGCCGCGCTTTTTTATTGGTTCGCTGCAGACGTTGTTTTTTTTTAGCTTAGTTCGTTAGCAACACAAACAAAGATTTTTCCGAAAGGAAGTATTTTTCATACGCGCCGATCACGTCTTGGGCTGTGGCGGCGCGTATTTTTTTTGGCTTTTCGACAAAGGCCGCGGCGGAGTTTTGGTAGACAAGGCCCGAAGAGATTTGGTCCAGCGTCGCGCCGGCGTTGTGGGAAGAATCGATTACGCGCGAAACGTAAATGTTTTTGTAGACGCCAAGAACTGATTCCAGCTCATTGTAGTCAGGGAACATCGCCAAGGCCGCCGCCAAACTTTCTTTATAATCAAGGTCTTGCTTTCGGCCGCCCATAAGGACTAGAGCCGCGCTTTGCTTTGAGTTAAGGACTGCGGTTCCGGCGTAGGACGCGATTTTTTTTGCCTCGACAAGTTCACGGCGCAAAACGGAGTCCAAGGCCAGGCTTGCAAGCGCGAAGGACTCGTAGTCGGAGTCAGAGCGGTTTGGGGCCGCGACGCAAAGCGCGGCGCAGCAATCGTTTGCCGCAAAGTCCGTTTTTATTTGATAATCCTTTTTGCCTTGAAGGCTCAAGGCCGGAATGTTTGGCGCGGCCCAAGGCTCGGCCTTTAGCGTTCCAAAAAGGCTCTCCAATTTTTCAAGCAAGGCGGCCGACCGTTCCTCAAACAAAAGCGCGTCGTCCTTTTTTTGCCGCTTGCCCTTGCTTGCGCTTGTCTCTTTATATGAAAAGTTTCCCGCGGCGACGATTTGAATCCGCGACGCGTTTAATAGCGACGACAAGTTTTTTTCTATGTCGTACTCAGAGACGCGGCTTGTTTTTTTGTAGTAGGAGCCTTCCAAGTATGGGCTTTGCGCGTATATTTTTTTTTTAACGTTTTCCAAAAGCTCATAGCCAAGGCTTTCGCTTCTGTCCAAGGCTTCGGCGGAGGCCGCGGCTTCTTTTTGCAAGTAGTCCTTGTGAGCGTATTCTGGTGAAAAAAGCGACGCGGCAAAAGCGTCAAGGCTTTCAAAAAAGTCTGGCGCCGCGCAGTTAAATCCGTAGTAGCTGTAATCGGCAAGGCAGGAGTAAACGGGAAAATACAAGCCGCGCGCCGAAAGCTCTTTTATTCCGGAATTGCGCTCTGAAAGCAAGCCAAAAGTCAATTGGTCCATTCCGGCCTTGTTCTTTGGACAAGAGGAATAGCCTCCCAAAAACAAGACTCTGATTTCAATGTTCTTTTCAAAGGGAATGTTTTTAAATGCAAGCGGAATGCCGTTTGAAAGCTTGGCTTCCTTAAAAAGCGGAATGTTCTCGTCGCTAAAAAAACTGTCATCCCGCCGCGCCGCGCCTTTTGACGACGCGCAAGAAAAAAACGCCGCCGCGGAAAGAGCAAGAAAAATCGCCGGAACTTTTGACAATAAACGACGCAAGGCCTTTCCCTCTTTTTACAAATCTATTTCCAGCAAAAGCGGAGCGTGGTCTGGCCGCGGTCCGGAATCCATAATCTCGGAGCGGCTGACTTTGAGCGCGATTCGCTCGCTGGCCAAAAAGTAGTCGATGCGCCAGCCTGAGTTGTTGGCCTTGGCCGTCGTTATTCTTTGCGACCACCATGAATAGGCGCCCTTTACGTCTCCGTGAACTTTTCTAAATGTGTCGACAAAGCCGCGGCCCAAGAGTTCCGTAAAGTCCGCGCGCTCCTCGTCAGTAAAGCCGGCCGAAAAATGGTTTGAGTCGGGGTTGGCCAAGTCGATTTCCGTGTGGGCCACGTTAAAGTCGCCGCAAGCGATGACAGGCTTTTTTGCGTCAAGCGCGCAAAGGTAGTCGGCGTATTTTTTGTCCCAAGCCTGGCGCTCGCCAAGGCGCTTTAGGCCGTCGCCTGAATTGGGCGTGTAGACTTGGACAAAGCAAAAGGCGTCAGTTTCCAGCGTTATGATCCGCCCCTCTGAGTCCATCGTGTCGGGAGCGCCGATTTTGGGAAAGTCCGCTTGGACGGCTAGGCCTTTTTTGTAAAGCGAAATCGTTCCCGCGTAGCCTTTTTTTGCCGGCGGAACGGATGAAACAAGCGCGTAGTCGTAGTCGGGAAAATAGGCGGCCAAAGCGCTTTTGTGGGCCGGCAAAAGGCCCGCCTCGCCCAGCTTTGTCTCTTGAATAGCTATGAAATCCGCGTTTTGGGCGGCTATCTTCTTAATCACGTCCCGAGACTGCTCCGAACGCGGCGAAGTTCCGGTAAGCGCCGCGTTGAGCGAGTCTATGTTCCAAGAAATGAATTTCATGGCTTTAGTATAACGGAAAAAAAGCGAAATTGCAAGAAAAGACGCGCGCGGATGTAACCAATCGGCTGGAGCGCGGTTTATTTATTGAACGCGGCGCGAAAAACGCGCGTTCTGCGGCTTAAAACTTTGCCGCATCCTCCTCTCCTTTTTTTGCCGTTTCGTCCGTTGGGCGAAACGGTTTTTTTTCTGCCGCTTTTGGGCCTACGCCTGATTCAAAGCCGAGACTACGGCCGCAATTGCCAGTTGTCCGCGCGAGCGGACACGTAAATATTACCACTAGCAAAAGCGGCTGCTTTTGGGCCTACGCCTGATTCAAAGCTGAAACAACAGCCGCGATTCCCGCGCGGCCGACGTTGCTGGAGCGTCCTACGCCCCATACTTGGCTTCCGTCCTCTTTGGTGATTTGGACGTAGCCCATGGCCTTGGCGTCGTTTCCGCTTCCGATGCTGTGCTCGTGGAAGCTTGTGATGTTGAACTTGGGCGCGGGCGTTTGCTTCATCGCGTTTACAAAGGCGTCAAGCGGGCCGTTGCCTTGGGCGCTGATCTTGTACTTTTGGCCCTGATAAACGACGTCGGCGTTGCACAAAACGCGCTCCTCGCTTTCCGCCCCGGTCGCGCCCTCCAAGTGGGTTTCGACCAGCTCCTCGATTTTGAGCGGGCTTGTAAGGCCGATCCATTTCTTTTCAAAGATTTCCTTGATTTCTTCCGGCTTAAGCTCGCGCTGGGCCTTGTCGGCCGCGTCCTTGACCGCCGCTCCGATGACAGGATGCATGGCCTTGGGCGGCTGGATTCCAAAGTCGCTTTCCAAAATAAAGGCCGCTCCGCCCTTTCCGCTCTGCGTGTTGATTCTGATGATGCCTTCGTACTGGCTGCCGATGTCGTGCGGGTCGATCGGAAGGTAGGGAACGTCCCAAACGGCGTTTTCGTCCATCTTTGCGCGCGCGGCCATTCCCTTGCGGATCGCGTCTTGGTGGCTTCCGCTAAAGGCCGTGTAGACAAGCTCGCCTGAGTAAGGCGTTCTGGGGTGTATTTCCATGTCCGTCAAGCGCTTGTAAGCCTCGGCCAAGGCGGGAATGTTCGTAAAGTCAAGCTTGGGGTCAACGCCGTGGCTGTACATGTTGAGGCCCACGACGACAACGTCAAGGTTTCCGGTGCGCTCGCCGTTGCCAAACAAGGTTCCTTCAACGCGGTCGGCGCCGGCGAGCAAGCCAAGCTCGCAAGTGGCGACTCCTTCGCCGCGGTCGTTGTGGGGATGCAGGCTTACGATTACGTTTTCGCGGCCGCTGATGTTGCGACAAAAATATTCGATTTGATCTGCGAAGGTGCTGGGAAGAGCGCACTCAACCGTCGTCGGAAGGTTTATGATGATTTTGTTGTCGGGCGTCGGGCCCCACTCGTTCTTTACGGCCTCGCAAACTTCGACGGCGTATTCAATCTCGGTGTTTGAAAAGCTTTCTGGCGAGTACTCAAGCTGGATTTTGATTCCGTCGGCGTACTTCATGCAGTCCTTTATGCAGCGCACGCCGTCAATCGCGATTTGCTTTATTTCCTCTTTTGACTTGTTGAACGTGTACTTGCGCTGAGCCGGAGACGTTGAGTTGTAAATGTGGAAAATCGCCTTGGGAAGGCCCTTTATGGCCTCAAAGGTTTTCTTCACCAAGTGCTCGCGGGCCTGGCACAAAACTTGGATCGTAACGTCGTCGGGGATTCTCTTTTCTTCGATAAGGCGGCGCATGAAGTTGTATTCAGTGTCGCTTGAAGAAGGAAAGCCGACTTCGATTTCCTTAAAGCCCACCTTCACAAGCAGGTCAAAAAATTCAAGCTTTTGCTCGATTCCCATCGGGTTGATCAGCGCCTGGTTTCCGTCGCGCAAGTCAACCGAGCACCAAATCGGAGCCTTTGTTATCGCCGCGTCCGGCCACTTTCTGTCCTTGATGTTCACTTTTGGATAGGGAACATACTTTCCTTTTGAATCCATATCTAACTCCTATTTTTTTTCAGCCGCTAAAAAAAAACCGGCGACAAGCGCCGGTCTTTGCGATTTGCAAAATATTTTGGCGGCGCCTTTAACGATGGCTGTCTACGAGAAGTCCTAGCAATAGCAAAAGCGCCGTGTTTTTCATTTTATCCTCTAAATCCTTGGTCGTTGTTAAAGCGTGGCGGACGCGGCTTTCTTTCTTCGGCCACGTTCACGCGGATACGGCGTCCTTCAAATTCCTTTCCGTTCCATTCTTCAATGGCCTTGTCGGCGGCCGCTTCCTCAGCCAGTTCAACAAATCCAAAGCCCTTTGACTGGCCTGTGGCGCGGTCTTTTATCACGGTTGTTGAAAGAACTTCACCAAACTGAGCGAACAAAGCGTTCAGCGACTCTTCTGTTGTAGAATAACTTAAGTTTCCTACGTAAAGCTTTTTAGCCATTTTTTTCCTTAGGCGCCAATCGCGCGCCTTTTTTTTATATTAGCGCCAAAGGCCTTTTTGGTCAATCGCCGTCAGTGTTTTTAAAGGCAAGTCCGCGTCTTTACCGCGAGCGGCGGTTCTTTTCGGGGTGCGCCTCGTAGTAAAGCTTTTTGTCGGCGTACATGTTTTCGTCGGCCTTGCGAAGGGCGACGCGCGCGTCCTTTTTGCGGGCTTGAACATTGGCGCCAAGCGCGAAGCTGACGTTCTTGTATTTTTTAGCGGCCTCGCGAACTTTCTTTACGCGCTCGTCAAGCTCCTCTTGCGAAACGCCAGTCACGATGATGGAGAACTCGTCGCCGCCCGCGCGGAATATGCTGTTTTCGTCAAAAACTTCGCGCAAGGCCGAGGCTGCGTCCTTTAAGAGCGCGTCGCCCGCGTTGTGGCCTTCGACGTCGTTCACCGTTTTCAATCCGTTCAAGTCGGCGAAGACAACGCCAACCGAAAAGTCCGGGCTCTTGCCATCCTCCGAGCAAAGGCTGTCGACAAAGTTGTTCATCTCGTTGCGGTTCAAAACGCCTGTCAGCATGTCCTTTGAGCTTAAAATCTTAAGGCGGTCCAAAAGCAAGTGGCTTCCCAATTCGGAGCCGAGAATGAAAGTCGTAAGCTCCAAGGTTTCCTTAATCTTGACCGCGTTTCCGGCGTTAAAATTCAAGGCCCAAATGTAGCCCAACAATTGTCCGCGCGACTTAAGCGGGAACAAGACGATGCGGTTTACGCCTGCGGACTTTAGGGACTCATGCCAGGCTGGATTGCGCTCGCGGACGACGTCCATGTCCTGCTCGTTCTTTACGATAAGGCAGTTGCTGCCGGCGATCGTTCCTTCCCAGCTTTCCGCGATTGAATAAAAGTTTTCGTCGATATAGCGTTCCATCGGCAAAAGCTTTGAGCCTTCGGCAAAGGACTCGCACAAAACTTCGCAAGTTCTTTCGGAAGGATTCATCGTAAGAACGCAGCAATGCTCCGCTCCGCAAAGCTCTCGGATGTCCTTTATAACGTCGGCCATCGCCTTTGTAAAGTCAGTCGCTCCGCGGAGCTTAATGCAAGTTTCAAGCACGGCGCTAGCCATGTCGCCCGAAATGTTTGAAAGGCGGCCGGCCTGCGGCTCAAAATTTATTTCCATTATGTAAAGGCAGTGGCAAACGTTCCCAACATCCGGCTCCAGCGGCAAAAAAGTCATGTTGAACCACAGGTCAAAGCGGTCTGGATGCACGTATGAATGGAGGCATTTTTTGTTCACGGCGGAACGGTAGCAAAAGTCCTCAAAGTTAAGGTCGCGGGTAAGGTATGTCGTGTATTCGGCGTTGGGGGTGAACTTTGTGGTGAGCATCTCCGTTCCGGGAGCCGGCTTTTCTATGGAATCTATGTAAGCCTTGTTTCCGGTCACAATCCTAATCTTTCCGGCGTGGCCGCCTTCTAGCCTTTCGACCGAGACCACGCAGGCCATCGCGCCGATTCCGTCAACTACCTTTTGAAAATCTGCCATGAACTCTCCTATATGCCGCGCCAAACCATACGGCTATAAGTCGCTTAGAGAATAAATCTTTCCTTTTTGAATTTTACCAGATTTTAGGGCGCTGTCAAGCGAAACAAGGGCGCGGACGGCTCCAATCGCAAAGCCTTGGCGGCCGCGCGCGCGGTGGGTGATTTCTATCGTGTCGGCCGGGCTGTCAAAGAAAACAGTGTGGGTTCCGGGAATCGCTCCGCATCTTGTGGAGGAAACGTGCAGTTCCGAAGCGTCCGGCTTTTGGTGGAAGGCGTCGACGACCATCTTTGTCTTTTTGGGATTGTTGGCCATCACGCGGCGCGCGATTTCCAAGGCCGTTCCGCTGGGGCTGTCGGCCTTTTGGTTGTGGTGAGCCTCCCAAATCGCGGTGTCGTACTCGCTGTAGGAATTCATAAGCTTGACGGCTTCTTCGATGATTTTATAAAAGACGTTAACGCCTGTCGAAAAGTTTGACGAGCGGACAAGGGTTCCCCCGGTGGACGCGCAAAGTTCGCCAATCTCTTTTTCGGAGCCGGCCCAGCCTGTCGTTCCCACTACAAGCGGAAGGCCAAGCGGAACAAGCGCCTTGAGGTTTTGGACAACCGCGCTCGGATGCGTGAACTCTATCACGCCCTGGGCGCCGCTGGACTTTACCGCGCGGACAATGTCGTCGGCGCCAGCGTTTTTCACGTCCGCGTCGGGAGCGAACGAGTCGATCGTGACGCAAACTTCGTGGCCAAGCTCAACGGCCGCGTCCTTAATCATGTGTCCCATCTTTCCAAAACCAACCAAAGCGATTTTCATAATTCCTCCAGTACCGCTGTCCGCTACTCAAAATACGCGGCGTGCAAGGCCTTTACGGCGTCGTCGCGCTGCGAGTCGTCAACTATCATGCTTATGTTCACCTTCGACGCGGCCTGGCTTATCATTTGCGGATTGATTTTTGCCGCGGCCAAGGCCACAAGGCCCGTGGACAAAACGTCGGCGGACTTTGTCGCGTCGCAAATGACGGTGACAATCGCCTTTCCGGGCCGCGCCTGAACTTGCGCGACGCGGCGGAGGTCTTCAAGCAAGCCGGACAAATCGGCCTTTGTGTTCACCGTAAGGGAGACGCTTACTTCGCTTGTCGCGATTACGTCAATGCTTACGTTCCACTTAAGGAACTGGTTGAAGATGTGGGCCAAAAAGCCCGCCGCGCCAAGCATTCCCGCGCTCGTAATGTCGATAAGGGTAACGCCCTTGACGGCGGTTATCGCGCAAACCTTGGGAACGGCCCCGCTGTGCTTTTGCACGATGATCGAGCCCGGGCTTTGAATGTTGTATGAATTTTTCACGCGGACGGGAACGCCGGCCTTAAGGCAGGGAACCATCGAGCGCGGGTGCAAGACTTGCGCTCCGAACATGGCAAGCTCCTGCGCCTCTTCGTAAGTGACTTCGGGAACCGTGCGCGCGGCCGAACACAAGCGGGGGTCGCTTGTCATGATGCCGTCAACGTCCTTCCATGTCTGGATTTCGTCGGCCTTCATCGCGCTTCCGATAATCGTCGCGGTAAGGTCGGAGCCGCCGCGTCCAAGCGTGGTTATGTCGCCCTTCTTGTCCTTTGAGATAAAGCCGGTTACGATCGGAATCTCTTTGGCGGCGCCGCTTGCGTAGGAGTTAAGTTCCATCGGAATGTTCTTCCAAACTTCGTCCAAAAGCTCGGCGGCCATAAAGTTTGAGTCGCTTACGATTCCCAAATCCCAGGCGTCAAAAAACTTTGCCGGAGTGTTTTCCTTGCTCAAAAAGGCCGCCATCATGCGGACGCTAAGGCGCTCGCCAAACGAAACCAAGTAGTCGCGGGTTCGCTTGGTAAGCTCCTTGATCATCGAGATGCCGGTCAAAAGCTGCTTAAGCTCTTGCATCAAGGGCTCAAAGGGAGAAAAGTCGATTCCCAATTCGGCGGCGGAATCGCGGTGAAGCTTTTCCACGCCGCTTATGTCGACGTTTCCCGCAAGCGCCGCGTCGGCCGCGTCCAGCAAGTGGTCGGTGGTGTCGCCCATCGCGCTAAGGACGACGACGGGCTTTTTGTCTTTGTAGGCTTGGATTATGCTCGCCACATGGCGGATTCGCTCCGCGTTGGCCACGGACGAACCGCCAAATTTCATTACTATCATATTATTTTATCTCGACTATCCAGCCGTCAGGAGCCTTTTCGGTTCCCATTTGGATGCCGATTAACAGCGAGCGAAGCTTTTGCAGGACAGGACCGCATTTTTCCATGCCGCTTGGAAGCATGATTTTTTTGTCGTGGTCGTCAATTTCTCCTACAGGAGCGATTACCGCCGCAGTTCCGCAAAGGCCGGCTTCGGCAAAGTCGGACAATTCCGACTTGTTGATTTGGCGTTCCTCAACTTCCATTTTCAAATATTCTTTGGCGACATAGACAATCGAGCGCCTTCTGACAGAAGGCAAAATTGAATTCGACTTTGGAGTCACAAGCTTTCCGTCTTTTGTGACAAATACGATGTTGGCTCCTCCCGTCTCCTCGATGTATGTGTGGGAGGCCGGGTCTGTGTAAAGGTTTTCGTCGTAGCCGCATTTGTGCGCGTCCACGATGTTGTGAAGGCTCATCGCGTAGTTGAGGCCGGCCTTGATGTCGCCAGTTCCGTGGGGCGCGGCGCGGTCAAGGTCTGAAATTCGGATTTTTATCGGCTTGGCTCCGCCTTTAAAGTAAGGGCCAACAGGAGTGACAAAAATGCGGAACTGGTATTCGTCGGCGGGCTTTACGCCGATCACCGCGTTCGAACCGAACATATATGGACGTATGTAAAGGGAGGCGCCGCTTCCATAAGGAGGAACCCAATCAATATTGGCTTTTACAGTGTCTATGACGGCCTGAACAAAGCGATCCTCCGGGAAAACAGGCATTTCAAGGCGGCGGCAGCTGTCGGCCATGCGGCTTGCGTTTAGGTCTGGGCGGAATGTGACGATTTTTCCAGCAGGTGTCGTGTAGGCCTTTAGGCCCTCAAAGCAAGTCTGGGCGTATTGCAAGACGCCCGCGCACTCGCTCAGCGTGACAGTGTGGTCGCTTGTAAAAGTTCCTTCGTCCCACTTGCCGTCCTTAAAATTGGCGACGAAACTTTTAGAACATTCAACGTAGCCAAAGGGCAAATTGCCCCAATCGATATTCTTTTCCATAACTTTACCTCGATAAAAGAATTATAGTATTGTTTAAAAAAAGTTGAAAGACTTACGCGCTTTTTATCTTGCTCTCAACAAATGAAACAAATTCAGCTTCGTTTCCGCTTATGCAGCTGCCTTTTGGAATTGTGTATGAGCGGAGCTTGGACAAATAAACAAAATAGTAGGAATCGTTTTGGGCAATCTTGCAAATCATTTTCCACTCGTATTGGAGCGAAGTTTCAAAGCTGTTCTCTTTCTTTGTCTTTACAAAGATTTTTGAATCCGTAAACTGGATGTTTATCCTCATTCCCAAAACGTTCTTGTTGTTTTTTAGAGCAAATTTGTTAGTCCATTTTTCAGTAAGAAAAAAGAGGCTATAGACGAGAACAAAGAACAACGCCATAGTGTACAAATGCTTTGGGTCTCTTGTTTCTATATATTTTACAAAATACGGAACGGCAATTAAAATAGGAAGAACAATTCTAAAGAGCCTTAAATGTTTTCCAAGCATAAAGTTGGAAGACTCTTGCATTTCTTTTGGACCGTATTCATAGTCAAATTCAAACATTGTTACCGCCTTTAAGTTTATGATTTTCCGTCTTTTAACGGCACATAACCATTGTCATATACAATTCTTTGCCCCTCTTGAGAAAGAATCCAATCTATCAATTTTTTAATATTAGGATTTTTATCAGATTTTTTGTAAACAGCATAAAAATTCGAGGACAATGGATATATTCCGCTTTGAATATTTTCTTTTGTAGGGGCGACTCCGTTTAATGAAATCATTTTTACATTTTCATTTCGGGTTATTCCTTCTACATAATAACGAAATGAGTAACCTATTGGACTTCCAAAGAAAACGCCTATTGGATTCAATTCTGTTTTCTCGCCGCCCATAAAGTTTAAAAACGCGGTCTGACTACCGCTTCCTTCTTTTCTTTGCCATGCCGCAATTAAAGCATTTGGTCCGCCAACTGCTTTCCAGTTTTTAATTTTGCCTGAATATA
>ODAI011100633.1_pt1 | contig 11862 bp, 12 predicted proteins | sample 1539321 | NCBI WGS metagenome assembly ODAI01 (sample SAMN02144231, study PRJEB22623) | gut metagenome | biome: sheep rumen | host: Ovis aries | place: New Zealand
ATACGGGACGTAGGGATATTCATTAATACATATTTTTTGTCTTCGGCTGCCTTAACAGCTTCAATACGGAACAATAATTCGTCCAGGACTGCACGTTTCTCTGCCGACATATTGGGATTTCCGATCAACAGGGCTTCGCTTTTCATCACGATCTCTACCTCGGCCAGATTATTGCTTACGAGAGTACTGCCACTGCTGACGATATCGAATATACCGTCTGCAAGACCTATGCCTGGGCTAATTTCTACAGATCCTGTTATGACATGAATTTCTGCACGGATACCTTTTTCGTCAAGGAACTTCTTGAGTATTACCGGATAAGATGTTGCTATTTTCTTACCATTAAACCATTCTAGTCCTGTATATTCAACTGCCTTTGGAATGGCTAGTGAGAGACGACACTTGCTGAAGCCTAATGGTCGGATAACATCTGCGTCTTCATGACGTTCCTCAAATTCGTTTTTTCCTACAACGCCCAAGTCTGCAACACCTGTGGCAACGCACTGCGGAATATCATCGTCTCGAAGGTATAATACTTCGATTGGAAAATCTGAACTTTGAACCAGCAGGGTTCGTTTACTGGAAGCAACACGGATACCTGCCTCGTTAAGCAAGGACATTGTATCTTCGAACAGTCGTCCCTTGCTCTGCACAGCAATTCTTAACATATTTATCTGATTATTATTACGTATAGACACTCGATTATGCGCAAAGATACGTTTTTTTCATAAAATTATTGTCATTTTGCAGTACTATTGTTTGTTTAATTGGTTAAGATTGTGTACATTCGCAATGGCTTTTATATAACTTGGTAATAATTTAGGCTTATATGTATATTATAGGTATAGCTGGCGGAACAGGTAGCGGAAAGACTACTGTTGTCCGTAAAATCATGGAAGCCTTGCAGAATGAGAACGTTGCTGTTATTCCGCAGGACTCGTATTACAATGACAATTCGTTGATTTCTATGGAGGATCGTAGAAAAATCAACTATGACCATCCGTCTGCATTTGACTGGGATTTGCTGCGTGAGCAGATTCAGCAGTTACGTAACGGTCAGGCTATTGAACAGCCAACCTATGATTATATAACATCAAACCGCACAAAGGAAACTGTGCATGTCGAGCCGTGTGAGGTTATTATTATCGAAGGAATCATGGCTCTCTACAAGAAGGAGATGCGTGACTTGATGGATCTAAAAATTTTTGTAGACGCTGATACGGATGTCCGTCTGATTCGCAATATACAACGTGATACTGTCGAGCGTGGCAGAACCGCGCAAATGGTAATTGACCGTTATCTGGAAGTATTGAAACCGATGCATGAGGAGTTTATAGAACCTACCAAACGTTATGCCGACCTTATTATTCCGCAGGGCGGATCTAACCAAAAGGCTATTGACATCATGCGCACGTACATCATTCACAGATTAAAGCCACACCTTTAAAGTAAAAAATAAAAGGGAGAATTCTAAGAACTCTCCCTTTTATTTTTGTATATAATCTACTTGCCGTCAGATATCTTATAGCACTATTGCAGAAGTTCTGCAATCTTGTTATTAAGCTCCTCACCGCGCAGTTCGGTTGCAATGATGTTGCCTTGTGCATCAAACAAAACGGTATATGGTATATATTGTACACCGTATATTTCACCGGCCGTTCTGCCTATTCCATTATTTTGGTTTGTCTGAGGCCACGTCATTCCGAGACGTTTCACGGCGGCTTTCCATGCTGCTGAATTCTGATCGACACTTATGCCTACAACCTGCAATCCCTTATCCTTGTATGTCTCATAAACCTTCTTTACATTGGGGATTTCTGCACAACATGGACCACACCAACTTGCCCAGAAATCCAACAGCACATATTTCGCACCTTTCTGGAAATAATCGCTGATATTAAGCGTATCGCCATCTATACTGATAAGGACAGCATCCTTGAAATCTGAAGACTCTGCATATAATTGCTCTGCACTAGAATGTTTTTTACCGGGTAAAGTCCCTTCATCAGGCTTTGCATGACAACTATTCATACATAGAATAGCTATTGCAAACAATAACATTTGTTTCATCTTATTTCTTCTTAAGAAGTGAAAATACATCTTTTTCCCTCATCTCCGTATGCTCGAACGTGTCTTTGTCGCACTTTATGTAATGAGTGCGCAAGCCTTTATCTTTAAGTCCAAGCAAGCCTGTAAAATCGTGTCCGATTCCACCAACGGTGTACTCTTCGTTCAGGATAAAAATCCAATAATCATCATTTTCGTATGCAATAGTGTATTTCATACTGAATGCTCCCGTTCCAAGTGCAAGGTATTTTACATCATTGTATTTGCCAATATCACTGCTACTAATACGAAAATAGGCTACTTGAGGCAGATTACCCATGTCAATCAGCAGGAAACAATGAGCTGGGATAAACCAAAACAGACCACGATTGATATCAGTTATCATTAATTCGTGGTCAGTCGTATTCTGTATCATGAATTCACTGTTGTACGGCATATCGAATCCGTTGTCACTATTGGACATCATAAGGATGTCCTGTGCGTTTTGCTTCATCTTACACCACTGTGGCATTACGGAAAGACTTTCTACAAAACTCCTGTCATGCTGTACTATGCCACGGATACCTGTAAACTTGCTGATACAGTCATGCCAAGGTGCCATAGTATTCTCCTTTCGGTCGTTTGTTTCCAAATTGTTCCAGTCTTGATGACGCACACGCACAATAACCGTTCCGTCGCCCGAAGCACTCTCGAACAACATACTGCGATTCTCGTGGTAAAGTGTATCATTGTCGGACATCCAGCATGCAAAACTGCGATATGTAGGAATAATACCGCTTTTAGCCATCGCACCAATGCCGAAAAGCATCAGTATAAGCCACAAAACATAAATTCTTCGTGTTAAATTCATATTTAAGAATTTGGATAATTTAGTGGTTCAAAATTATAGACATTTGGTGAGACTGCAAAATATCCGGAAACAAATTACTGAAATATCAAATATTTTTAACAATAAATCTTTGTATGTTTATTGTATAAATGGTATTTTTGCAAAAATTAAACATATTCTATGAAGCATTGTTTGTTGATATTGACATCTTTTATATTCAGCATAGATGTTGTTGCACAGGCGTTTATTGTAAGCGGAAAAGTTTCAGGCCCAGCCGGTCCAATACAGAATGCATGGATTGCTGAGGTTGATAATAATAACCGCTCGTTGAACTCAACAAAAACAGACCCTCAGGGATTATTCAATCTAAAAGTAAGCGGAGGCAGAACATTTCTTCGCATAACGGCTGATGGTATGCGACGCATTACACATAGGATTGGATCTAAGCGCAGTTTTAATATCCAGATGGACAAAGCTGCGAAAGTAGATTTAAGTGACCGTTTCAGCCGCTCTAATATTGAAACTACTAAATTATTGTACGGTATCAGCCAATTGCAACGTATCAGTCAGTGGACATGGATAGAACTGGTAAACGATACGTTGTTTGCTATATCGGTACCTGTTCGTGTCAACAGCGCAGTTGAGGAATATCCAGCCGGACGCCAAATGCAAATATTGGATGCACGTGGTGCTATTATGGCTACATGTAATAATATGTTTACAGAGATTGCTCAGGAAGGAGCCCCTGATACATATGAGGCTCACATTACAGCTAAAAGCAATAATGGTAATCGCAACAGTTCGTTGGCTGCTGACACGCAGAGTGACTATTTCTGCTATCCTCGTTTCACTATCAGCAAAACACAGATGGAATACATTATTGATAATGCTGATAACATTTCACGTTTTGCTGTAGATACTGCACGTGGAGATAATTATTGGATTCTATATCCTGATAAACGCTTTGGTCCTGAGCTACAGAAGATAATTAACAAGTTATTGAAGTAATCAGATAATATTATTTGTTTTTCTTGTAATATTTGTATGCTTCAGACACATTTGCCTTTATGGCATTGCTTGTCATCGTAGCCCCCGAAACACCGTCAACCTTCGCATGATCCTTGAACTTAATACCGGAATAAGCTGGTAGCATTGTCTTTCGCACGCGTGCGAAATATTGTGGAGACTCCATGTTGCGAAGTGCTTCGACATTGACAATCTTATCTTTCTTTACAGTGATTCTTAATGGTGTTGTGCTGCGATATCCAGTTGTGTGGCACAATGTGGTTGTGTTTATTATGTATATTCCTTTTATCTTACTCATCACATTCTCGTCTGCTTTTTGAGAGAAGGCGTTGAAATTACTGCTGATGAATATTAAAATTAAACTATACCTAAAAGACTTATAATTAAAAATTCTCATAAATTATTCTTCTTTTTCCAATCAAGCACAAACTGAGGTAGCTCTAACATTAGTTCACCGTTTGGATCTGTGAAGAGCTGAGTAGTTTCTCCTTCACAACATAACAAATTGTCACGTTTACGATAAACCCTGTATTTAAAATCCAGCCTAGCACCACGTTTTGGAACATATGTCGTGTGTACGACTGCAACATCGCCCATCTGCAGACTTGCATAGTGACGTGTGTGTACATCATATATGGGTGCATATATTCCTGTGTCCTGCATAACATCATATCCTATACCAGGATAGTGGCGGCCAAAACTTTCTCGACCGTCCTCGAAATATACAACATAATTGCCATGCCAGACGATGCGCATCGAATCAATCTCGCTGAACTTGACTGGAATTTCGCAAATATCTGTTAACTTCATTAAATATTAAATTCCTTAAGTGTACAGACCACCATTGATGGAAATTACGTTACCCGTAATATATCCTGCCTGGGGGCTGCAAAGAAATGCTACACATTCTGCTACCTCCTCAGGTTGGCCGAAACGGTTTGCCGGAATTGTTTTCTTGAGTGAAGCCTCGTCCAGTCCTTCGACCATATCTGTCTTAATAAAACCTGGAGCTATGGCATTGCATGTAACATTCTTTTTGGCAACCTCTTTGGCAAGAGCTTTGGTTGCAGCAATCAAACCTCCTTTGGCTGCGCTGTAGTTTGTCTGTCCCTGCATACCCATTATTCCGCTGACACTTGCCATATTGATAATACGTCCAAATTTATGGAATTGCATAGGCATAAGCAGAGGCTGAGTGACATTGTAGAATCCACCGAGTGTAACATTAAGTACACTTGTCCAGTCTTCAGCAGGCATCAAGCCCATAATATTATCTTTGCGGATACCTGCATTATTTACAAGTATCTCTATATATTCGTCATTATCTTCATGTGCTGACTGCCATGTTTCTAGAGCTACACGAACAGCAGTAGCGTCTGAAACATCGAATTTCATAAGTTCACCATCTGCACCAGCCTTACGGACTAGTTGCAGTGTCTCCTCGGCTGCAGCAGTATTGCCTGCATAGTTGATTAACACGTTATAGCCCATTTCTGCGAGCTTTACACATACAGCACGACCAATACCACGGCTGCCACCTGTTACAAGAGCATATTTTGCCATATCACTAAAAAACAATATATTAATCTAATTATACTTAATACCTTATTAGAAACTAGCCTGAAAGGCAAATCTCAAACCCCATTTCTGTGTCTTGGGTGCACCATTCCTTCCATCGTTAATGTATGTAAGGCGATGGAAATAATCAACACTGAAGAACTTGAAAATGTTGTGGATACCAAAGCTTACCTCTATATACGGTTTCCAACTGTTCATTATCTGGGTTGTTGTTGCATAGTGACGCTGACCTACAGCATAACCATAAGGGTCATCCCTATCAGAAACTGTACGCCATTCTCCAGGAAGACGGTAAAGATAGTCGTATGCTGAAGCAGAACGCATTGCTTCGTAATTAACCCCACTTTCTGGATTACCTGGTTCATTGTAGAATTTGAAATATTTTGTATTGGTCGGATCAAAACAAAGCGGGTTGTTCTTGTCTGTCAAATAACCCCACATCATGTTGATACCGATTGCTTCGCGCCACTTCAGCTTCTTCAATCCTGGAATACGGTTGAATATCTTGCCGTTAAGATCCCAACGCCACATTGTGGTAAAAGTCCGGTCATTGAGGAATTCAAGATTACGGATAAGACAAAATGTATTATCGCTCTTCACATACGAGAGGTTTGCACGTGGGATGCAAAGAAGTTGATATGGTACCTGATTCCACTGAAAACTTGCATTATTAAACATATCTATACTACCCCAAGATTTCAGCCAGAAACGTTTTTTAAGCGTAAACTCGGTGTAGTTGTACATATGCTTGGAACCGCCTGTCATAGAATAGAATCCCAATGTATGCTGGAATCCGTAAATAGGTGCTTCGCGATTGGCAAGGAATCGTTTTGTCTTGGTGTTGATAATCTTTACGCCAGGCTGATATTCTGCGCCGAAGTTTAAATCTACGTATTGGTTCTCACGTGAACGGAATATGTCATCCATCGGTACCCAGGCTCCCGTTTTGTCATGCGCCTCACGAATAATATTCTCTACATTATCCCAATCTCTAAGTGTATTGAAATAAAGGTCACCTGCACCTGTGTTTTTCTCATAATTTACTATTGCATTCAGACGTAGCCCATTATTAAACTCCCAGTCATACTTTAAGCGTACACGCTGGAAATAACTCTGAAAATGTGTCTTGTGCCAGGTGAATGACATAAATGCATTATCTTTGTCGAACTGTAGATACTTGTCAGCCGGACTCTGGATATCATTGGTATATGACAACGAGAGTGTACGGATAGGATATGCGTGGACTTGTTTTTCTTTCTCGTTAAATGAGTATGTAACCTCGGCATGTCCTTTGACCTTGTGGTCTTTGAAACCATACTTGATCCAGCCCTTCAGAAACCAATGCTTGTTAAATGCGCCAGTAGTCTCGGCACCAAGTCTGATACGGAATCCTTCTACCCAACTTGTTCCAAACATTGAAAAGAATGGTCCGATAATGACCTTGCTTGGCTTATTGGGATTTGTGCTTGTTTCCAGATAATTATCAAGAATTATGCGAAGACCGTATATTGCAGCCTTTACCGCTGGGCGATCTACAAATTTCTTCTTCATCTCGGCAACGTTTGCCTGAGCGTGTGTCAGAGTGTCAGGGCGGTTTGAATTCCAATATGCAGCATCACGGTTCTTGGCACCTTTTTCGTATTTTTCATCACCAAGGAATTCAATATCCTCGGATGCTATCGGGGCAAAACTCCAATTACTGTATCTTACATTGTAATCGACAAAAATCCTATTCAAGTATGATGTCAGTTTCAACTGCAGCATCATACGGTTTTTACTGCATATCTGCTCTCCTGTCGGAAGAGATACATATTCCTGGTCAACATTCATACCTTTGATGAAGTTAATGTTGCTTACTACAGGAACACCGAATGCCGCACGTTTCAGACGCCAGGTGCTATCGGCCAAAACATACAGGTTACCGCTGAAACCTATGTCGTGTGTATTTGCAGGAGAAAAACTTAACTTGAAACATTTCTGACCATCAAGATAAACGCTGTCTTCTATGGCATAGTGATAGAATCTGATAGCTGCCTGTCCACCAATTGGGCTTATAAAATTGTGTTCAAGCAGGACGACCTCGTCCTTGTAGATATCAACGTCCTTAAGATTGTCTTTGAACTTGGTTTCAAGAAATTCTCCGGCAGTAAGGACATCCAGCAAACTTTCGGAATGATGACCATGCACTATACTCTTGCTCTTGTCATCACTTTTACGATATAATTCCGTACTGCGACGCTCTTCTATTGATATGGGTACAATAGTCTTGCCTATCTCTGGACAATACTCAGCATAGTCCTTTAGAAATTTCTTCTTCTTAATACTCTCGTCAACCTCTACAGTATCACTAAAGTCATTAAGCGCCAGCATTGTTCGCGAATATTTGTCATATGTGACAAAATCGTTTTGGCGCATATCAACACCTTTGCGTGCAGCAATAACCTTCTGCATCATCTCAACTGCAGGATTGCCCTTGCGCTTATACTTTTTCTTCTTAGCCTCTACTACAACCTCAGCCATTGCCATACTTTCGCTCTTTAGGCGTACGTTGACAGGTTTATTGGCCTTTATATAAACTTTATGGTCATTAAAGCCAAAACAATGGAACACCAATGTACCCTGACGGTAACGGATTCGATATTGTCCATTCTCGCCAACACGTACCTTGACAGAGGGATTTTCCTGAAACCACACGGTGGCTCCAACCAATGGAAGACCATCATCATCGGCCACCACCTTACCAGTGAGATACTGTGCATATGCAGGAACCAATATCATCATGGTAATTAAAAACAGAAGAAATCTCTTATTCATCATATTATTCTTGAATTCAATATTTTTTTTATTCAATTCTAGTTTACGCCCATACTTTTGAGCGTGTGCTCTGCAGTCATAGTCACACCATGCAGTCCATGCAACATTAGACTTTGTCCCGTCAGTAACAGATTATGTACGGGCGTACGCGCGCTGATAACAGTCATTAATGGATTTCTAAAATCCTTGCGGTAACCAAATGCACTTCCCTGAGGACTTGCATTGTAATCACGGTAAGTAAGCGGTGTGCTGCTATACATGCACTGAATTGAGTCCTCAAGTCCCGGAATTACAGATGTTGCCATTCTTATACATTGTCGGGCAACACAGGCCTTCATTTCCTTATAATCATCCGGACGATTAAATACCTGGCTGTTTTCCCATTTCTTGACTGCATCCCATGACATTGGGGCTAATATATCAATACACGTTGCAAAGCCGTCAATAACATCTGCCAAAGGAAAACTTATCATTATACCCTTGACTACATAGTCTTCTTCAATGGCATTGTCCCAAACTCCATGTTGCCCGATTACCAGAATATTACGATTTAAATACAAGACAGATTCTGGTTTGACCTGCAATTGCAGAGTGAACATACCAACTGTATTTTCCTGTGAAGCCAAACGACGTCGGAAAATCTTCTTAATAACCTGACTGTCATCGAGAAGCCGTAATGTAACTGCCGGATGTACGTTACTGATAAACACATTTGCCTCGTAGCAGGTCTTATCCTGACAAATTGCGGCCGTTACCTTGCCGTCAGTCTCTACTAACCTACATACTTCCTTGTTAGCATAAACCTTACCTCCATACTGCCTAATCTGGCGTACAAGACATTCAACAAGCATATTTCCATCACCGCCAAGACGCCAACTGCTCTCTATAAAAGCCGAAGTGCCGTGTACAAAGGTAAAAAGCGGAAGTGTTAGACGACGTAACTCCATCTTGCACATAGCAGGTGCTGAAAGAACATCAACTAACTCAGGATTTGAAATGATGCTGTTAATGTAATCCCAGGCACTGGTTTGCTGCATCCATTCTTCGTCAGTACACTTTAGCAGTATTCTATATTTTTCCAACCCTTCTCTTTGGTCAGGAAAATATTGTTGCATTGCATGAATAAAGTTATCAATGCCTTGTGGCCAGAAATATTTACCATTAGGCGTATGTATTTCTTCGAAAGCATCTATATCCATGCGCTTCCATGGAAGTGTCATAAGTCCAAGTTCTTGAAACTGGCTGTACAATGTACCGTCTTTCTCTAATCCACCCACATAATGAAGACCGGTGTCAAGCATAATGTTGCCACGACGATAACTCTGCATGCATCCGCCAAGATGCCTTTGTTTCTCTAGCACGGTTACCTGATAACCGCGCTTAGCAAGCAAAAGAGCAACTTCAAGGCCGCCTAATCCACTTCCTATGATTACTGCCTTAGTCACTTAGAATTATCCTAAGATACCTTTTAATAACATATATGTCTTTTTATCGTCTGCAATCCGCCCTTGAATTTGATAATTACCTCCGATTTCTGTTAAGGTGACAGTAATGTCAACCTCAGGACACACTGTAGGTGTTGCCAAGGCGGTAAGACGACATTGTCTTATACTCACGTATCTGAGCTGACGCCCCACTATCAAAGATGCACACTCTTTAATAGTTTCTATATTACACACTCCAGGGCAAACAGGATCACCTGGAAAATGTCCATTATATACATTGCAATCCGGTACTATCTGTACATGGAAAACAGCATTCAAATTATCACTGTTCTTTACGTCAAGCACACGGAAGAATTTGTTTTCTAATAGCATATCAATCCTCGCGTACAAAGATTTTCATTTGGGTTTCGGCAACATTTTCACCATTAATTCGAGTAACACCACTGATTATGGTTACACCCTGTACCTCCGGACCCATTGTTATTCTTGTAATTAGCACCTCGCCTACATGAGGACGACGTGTAATACAAAAATTCTTAACCTCCCCAATATAGCCAACCGGAGGTGTTGTCGCTCCGGCAAGAACTGCTCGCACACCGGCAAAGGCCGATGCACTCTGAGCAATATGCTCAATCAAACCTGGCTCTGCAATCATGCCATCCGACTCTAAAAAGAAATTATCCTGACGAATCATCAATCGGCATGTGCACTCGTCCCCTTCTACCTCCAGCACCTCGTCCACCATCATGATGGGCGAGCGCTGTGGTATAAGGTTTTCAATTTTACTGATGGCTTTCGATATAGTCATACAAATCGTTGAATGTCTTTACACTTGGCAGGTCGGACACTGGAATCTTAACCTTGAATGTATATTGAACAACAGCAACCAAATCAACAAGGCTCAAGCTATCCAAATCCAGTGTATCATAAATCACGGCATCAGGAGTGATAATGTCCTGTTCAACTTCGAACTCTTCGCTGAGTGTTTCTGCTACTTTTTCAATAATTTCTTCTCTTGTCATAACATTAGGAATTTAAATTAGTTTGTGAATTATATTTTTATCAAATTTAATTTCTGTCAATATTCCTGACAATAAGCGTGCTGTTCGTTCCGCCAAATCCAAAACTATTGCTCAAGAACATATCAAAATGTTTTTCTGTCGTTTCAGGAACAACATTTACACAAGCTGTTTCCTCATCAGGCTCCTCAAAATTCAGGTTACCGGCAATAAAACCTCCCTTCATCATTAGCATTGAGTATATGCATTCTGCTGCTCCTGCTGCCCACATCTCATGCCCTGTCTGACTTTTGGTCGAAGTAACCGGCACTGCGTAATCTCCGAATATCTGCTTTATAGCCATTGCCTCGCGACCATCACCAGCATGTGTAGAAGTAGCATGGGCGTTTACATAACCTATTTCCGTAGGATTGACGCCACCATTCTTCAATGCCAGTTCCAAGGAACGTGCCGGACCTGCAACATTTGGTGTACTGATGTGATCTCCATTACCACTAAAGCCCCATCCAACTATTTCAGCCAAAATTGGAGCACCACGCTTAACTGCATGCTCATAACTTTCAAGAATAACAGTCGCTGCACCACCTCCAGGAACCAGACCATCACGATTCTTGTCAAAAGGGCGACAAGCTTTTGCTGGTTCTGACTCACGTGTACTGAATGCCTGAATACCATCAAAACTTGCCACTACATAGGCGTTATTTTCCTGAGCACCACCAGTAATAATGCAATCGCTCAAGCCATTTTTAATTAGAAGATATGCATTTCCTATAGCAAGTGAAGAACTTGCACATGCCGCTGCACTGGTCAAATTTATACCTCGCAACCTGAAAAGGCAGGCAAGATTCATGGTAATTGTACTGTTCATACTTTGAAAAATGGCTCCACTGCCACAGGCACTCGTGTCCTTGAACTCGCGGAAACGGTCCAAGGCATTCATTGTTGCCTCGGCAACACTATCATTGCCGTAAATGATGCCAACTTCATGATTATCTATGTAGTCCTGATCCAAACCGGCATTCTGTAATGCCTGTTCTGTTGCAGCATAGGCATACATTGCCTCCTCGGGCATGAACTGACGCTG
>ODAI013044703.1_pt1 | contig 11862 bp, 11 predicted proteins | sample 1539321 | NCBI WGS metagenome assembly ODAI01 (sample SAMN02144231, study PRJEB22623) | gut metagenome | biome: sheep rumen | host: Ovis aries | place: New Zealand
CGGACGATTTCCGCGGGGCTTCACTTGCTTTCAACTCAATCAATTCTCGTGAAGGACTCATGCCTAAAATCACCGTAAAATTCCGCGAGACAACTGGCAGCCAGAAGCTTGCTTTTGGCGGTGAAGTGCTTTATATTCGTCGCAATGAGCTTCCTGTCGAAATCCCTACGGCGGCACTCAAATCTCCTTTTTCTGTAGTCACATATCCTGACGAGGAGCAATATCCTGTTTCCGTGTTGCTCTCGGCTTCCGATAAAAATCTTCTTACTTTCGCTCAGGGGCGCAAGAATGTTCTTGTTCCGATTAAAGTTGACCCAGGCTTGATTATGAAATGGTCCCGCAACACTTGGCGCGGAAATGATTATGAGCTTTTTATCTGGGACAGATTTCCGGGAGTCCTTTTCTTTGATATTTCAACTTATGCCGTTCAGGATGATTTTTTCCGAAGAATCGCATTCTTTGTCGAAAAAGCCGGCTACAGGGGCAGGCTTCTTTCAGATGCTGAACTTAAGGGAAAACACGGCTACAATGCGCATGATTACAAGGCAGATGATTTGGCCAGATTCTATGAAAAGGCTCGCGTAGAAAATTTTCTGCTTAATGAAAAAGAACTTCTGTTAAAAGAAATCCTTGCATATAACGGGGTTCTGCAGATTACTCAGGGCGGCGAAGTATTGCCTGGAAGCGGTGCCGTTATTTCAATTTCTCAGGAATCACCGGACTATCTCCGCACAACTTTTATTGCGCACGAAGGCTGGCACGGCATTTTCTTCATCGATGAAGAATTCCGAAACACTGTTGCTTCAATTTATTACACGATTGATCCGCAGACAATTGCCTATTTGCGCAGATATTTTCAGGTCACTCCGAGCCTCAATTATGATATCCGCGACGATTATCTTTTGAAAAACGAATTCATGGCTTACATGCTCCAAAGGCCGGTTTCTGCAACTGCTCCATATTTTGTTGACATGGCAAAACGCGAACATTCCCAGCAGCTTGCCAAACAAGAAGCAGACTACATCATTGCGACTGGAGGAAGCGGATTTGAGGGAGCTGCCCGCCTGCTTGACGAATATGTTAGCGACCGCTGGAACCTGAATGCCGGAAGGGTGTGGCTTATTACGCGATAATTTTAGATGTGGGCGGCTGCAGTGTCCAAATCGATGTTGAACTGCTTTTCTGCGCCCACAGATGTGAGCGGGCCGTGACCTGGCATAATCACCAGTTCATCGCTCATCGTAAAAATCTTGGATTTGATTCCGTTGCAGAGATATTTTTTTGTGTATGCACATGAGCTTGAGCCGATTGTGCCTGCAAAAATTACATCGCCCGTGAAAAGAACATTCCCGATTTTGTAAACGATTGAATCAGCCGTATGTCCTGGAACCGAGAAATATTCAACATTCAGCCCGCCGATTTTTTTAGTTCCTTCGCCTTTGAGGATGTTTTTGTCAGTTGAAAGCTCATTGTCAGCCGCATATACCGAAAAATCATAGATTTTCTTGAGTGTTTTTAAGCCCCTGTAATGATTCGTGTGCTTGTGTGTGATTAGAACGGCTGTCAAATCGTAGTGTTCTTCCTCAATCTGAGAAATAAGCGTGTTTGAGATTTTGCATGGGTCGATTATGAGGGCTTTTTTTGTCTCCTCGTTGACCACAAGGTAGCAGTTCGTGAGTTTTTCAAAATCAAGGTGAAGGTAGATTTTCATAATGTAGGCCCCTTCTGAACGCCCTGCGGAACATTAAGCTCTTCAAGGCCGGTGAACAATGCGCTTCCTCGTTTGTCGAAGATCGCCGCATTTGTGTTTGACTGACGGAAGCTGACATTCTGCTGCGTGATTTCCCAGAAAACCGTTTCCTTTATGTTACAGTTTCGGAATGATGTGTCGATTAATTTTGAATTGATGAAATATGAGCTGTACAAATCTGAATCGTCAAAAGATGACTGGAATGATGAGATTCCGCTGAAATTGTTCTGAACCATGTCGCTGCCTGTGAAAAGGACATGGCTGAATTTTGCGCCTGCGAAAGATGAGAACAAAATATTGCTTTCGATAAAGTTGCTGTCCGTAAAAACTGAGAACGCGAAATTTGTGAGCCTAACCCGGAGACCAGAAGTTTTTATCCCTGAAAAAAGGCAGTTTGAGAGGTCACAGCCGTAAAATCTTTTGTTTGTGAGGTCAATATTTGTGAATGTGAGACCGCTTGCGTTAAGCCCGACAATTTTGTCATGATTTTTTATGTAGGAATAGATTCTGGTTTGAAGTGCTTCTTTGTCTGGGGTATGAGCGTAACAAAAATCAGCACTCTCGATAAGATTGCCGTTTGAATCAATGTCTGATATTGCGAAATGAGGACAATCAGGATTCCTGCATTTTGAAAACGAATACATATATATATTGTATCGAAAAATCTTCTATAAAAAAAGAGTATCATTGCAAGAATTCGTATAAATGATTAAAATAAAAATATGAATGACACCGTGGACTTTGCCTTTCTTGACAGTGGAACTGGCGGAATTCCTTATATGCTTTCTCTTCACGAAAAATTGCCAGAAGCTCGTTGCGTTTATCTCGGTGACACGCTTAATTTTCCTTATGGCGAAAAGTCCGGCGAGCAGGTCACGGAATGTGCATCTTCTTCAATTCAAAAAATCATAGATTTATGGAACCCAAAAGCAATTGTCGTGGCGTGCAATACAATTTCTGTCACGGCACTGGAGCCTTTGCGCGCTCGTTTTAAAAATCTTCCTATTATAGGCACTGTTCCTGCAATCAAAGTGGCGGCTGGTGTCACAAAAAACAAGAGGATTGGTCTTCTTGCAACAACAGCCACGGTAAATCATCCTTATTCTAAAAAACTTATTGAAGAATTCGCAAGTGATTGCCAGGTTTTTAACCGTGCTGATCCAAAGCTGATTGATTTTGTCGAAAAAAAATATTTTAACGCGAGCGAAGAAGAGCGGCTTGATGCTGTAAAAGAAGCTGCCGATTTCTTCAAAAAAAATGATTGCGATACGGTTATTTTGGGCTGCACTCACTTCACGCACATCGCAAATGAAATGCGGAAAGCTTGTGGTGAATCTATCACCGTTGTGGACAGCCGTGACGGAGTGGCAAATCAGGCAATCCGAAAAATCCACGAAGAAAATGAAAAATCAACTTCTGCAGAAAATTTTTCTTCCATCAAAAATCTCACTTTCTTTGTCACAAAGGCGGACGAAAAGGAAATCTCTGAATATAAGACTCTTTGCGAGAATGTAAAAATTCCGTGGGGCGGAGTCATATAACAGAAGACACGAAAGACAGGAGCGAATTATGAAAATTTATGGCGTGATTATGGCCGGTGGTGGCGGAACCCGATTCTGGCCGCTTTCAAGACAGACAACTCCAAAACAACTTCTCAATTTAAGTGGCAAAGATTTGATGGTAAACGAGGCCATTGACCGCCTTTCAAAAACTGCAAGCAAGGACGATATTTTCATAGTTACCAATAAAACTCAGGTCGCAAAAATGCTTGAGGCTACGAACGGCCGCATTCAGAAAAATCATATTCTCTCGGAGCCTAGCGCACGAAACACATCTGCCTGCATTGGTTATGCCGCAATGGAAATCGTCAAAAAATACGGCGACGGAATCATGGTAATCACGCCGAGCGACGCTTACATCAAAAATGAAGCAGAATTTACCCGCATTTTAGGAATCGCCGTAAAAGCCGCCGAAGAAAAAGACGCGCTTGTCACTGTTGGAATCACACCGACATTTGCTGCGACAGGCTACGGCTACATCAAATTTCAAAAATCAGGCGAAAATGTGCTTAAAGTCCTCGAATTCAAGGAAAAGCCGGACGAAGCCACCGCAAAAAAATATGTTGAAAGCGGTGAATATGCCTGGAACAGCGGAATGTTCATCTGGAAGGCAACCACAATCCTGAAAAAGTTTGAAAAATATCTTCCTGAAATATACGAAGATTTACAGAAAATCGGCGATGCGATGAACACGGCCGATGAGCTTAAGGTGATTGAGGAAATCTATCCAAAAATCAACAGCATCTCTGTTGATTACGGAATCATGGAAAAGGCTGATGATGTATTCGTCGTTCCCGGAGAATTTGGATGGAATGACGTCGGAAGTTTTGATATGCTCGGAGTTCTTCACGAAGGTGACGAAAAAGGCAACATCAAAATCGGCGACCAAATCAATATTGACTCAAAAAACTGCATCACATATTCAAGCGGTCGCCTTGTCGCCACAATCGGCTTGGAAAATGTCGTCGTGATTGAAACCGGAGACGCAGTCCTTGTCTGCGACAAAAATAAAGTTCAGGATGTAAAAAAGGTAGTCGAACAGCTCAAAAAAGATGGAAGAAACGAGCTGTTGTAAATATAAAGTTAAAAGGAGTGAATATCATGGAAAGAAAAGCAGGAATTTTACTTCATCCGACAAGCTTGCCTGGAACGGCAGGAATCGGTACGCTCGGAAAAAATGCTTTTGAATTTATTGACTGGCTCGAAAAGGCCGGAATGAAAATCTGGCAGGTTTTGCCGCTTGGTCCTACAGGCTATGGTGACAGTCCTTATCAGTCATTCTCGACATTCGCGCTCAATCCGCTTCTAATTGATTTTGAAGATTTGGTTGCGCGGGGCTGGGCAAATAAAAAAGATACTAAAAAGCCTTCATATATCAAAATGACTGGAAAGGTTGATTTCGGTGCTGTTGTTTGGTGGAAATCTCATGCGCTCAAAGAAATCGCAAAATCTTTCCTAGAAATCATCACAAATCCAGAAGCAACAACTTCTGAAAATTACGACCCGAATACAAAGGCTGAATTCTTTGCTTTCTGCCGTGAAAATCAGTATTGGCTCAAAGATTATGCCGCATTCACAAGCATAAAATCATTCTACGATGCAAAAGCCGCAAAAGAAGCCGAAGCAAAACGATGTGCGGTTCCGGGCACTTGGAATGTATATTGGGACAAAGAACTTTCAAAACATGACGAAAAAGCTGTTGAAAAATGGGTAAACGAGCATACAGAAGATTTCCTTCAGACTGAGGTAATTCAGTTCTTCGCAGCAAAACAGTGGGCTGCCGTTCATGAATATGCAAAATCAAAAGGAATCCAGATTGTCGGCGATATTCCGATTTTCGTTGCCGCTGATTCCAGCGATGTCTGGGCTAATCAGGGCTTGTTCAAGATTGGAAGCGACGGTCAGTTCAGTGCAGTTGCCGGGGTTCCGCCGGATTATTTCTCTGCCACAGGCCAGCTTTGGGGAAATCCTCTTTATGACTGGGATGCGATGAAAAAAGACGGTTACGCATGGTGGATTGCACGAATCAAAAAAATGCTTTCATTGGTTGACTGTGTGCGAATCGACCATTTCCGCGGATTTGAGTCATATTGGGCTGTTCCGTTCGGAAGTTTGACCGCTGAGACTGGAAAATGGGAAAAAGGTCCTGGAATCGAGCTTTTCGATGCGATTAAAAAAGAACTTGGGGAGCTTCCGTTGATTGCTGAGGATTTGGGAATTATAACCGAAGAAGTGCGTGCTCTTCGTGATGATGCAAAATTGCCTGGCATGAAAGTGCTTCAGTTTGCGTTCGATAAAAATGAATGGAAGCAGGGAAGCCTTAAAAATGTTTTCCTTCCGCACAATTTTGAGACTACGAACTGCGTTGCTTACACAGGAACTCACGATAATGACACGACTCAGGGCTTGTTTGAGTCTCTTGATGACGAGAGTCTTGTTCTTATCGCTGATTATCTCACCGGAGAAAAGAATTCTGTCGAAAAGGCAAAGAAACTTCTCGCAAGCAAAAAACTTACGAAAGCCTTTGTAAAAAGCATTTTTGCAAGCACAGCAAGCATCGCGGTCGTTCCTTTGCAGGATGTTTATACCCTCGGAACTTATGCCCGCATGAACACGCCTTCAACAAGCGGAACAAACTGGGCTTGGCGAGCTGAAAAAGGGCAGATTTCTGGTACAAAAGCCGAAAAAGCTGCCGCATGGTTAAAAAATCTGTGCGTTTTGTACGCGAGATAATAAATTTTTGAGGTTTTTAATGATTCGCACTCTTTGGGATTTGTTCTCGGTCTTTTTTAAGGTCGGACTTTGTACTTTTGGCGGTGGAATTGCTATGCTCCCGATTTTGGAGCGGGAGCTTGGTGAAAAGCGCGGCTGGGTCACTGGCGATGAGCTTCTGGATTATTTTGCGATAGGGCAGAGCACTCCAGGAATCATAGCCGTCAATGTCGCTACCTTCGTCGGCTACAAACGAGCGGGCTTTATAGGCGGTTGCGTTGCCACTTTTGGCATGGTATTTCCTTCTATCATCATAATCACGCTGATTGCAAAATTCATTTCTAATTTCAGCGAGATTGAATGGGTAAAAAAAGCCCTCACCGGAATCAATGTGGCCGTTGCGGCAATCCTGACGAGTGCAGTTTACAATTTCTCAAAAAAATCAGTGAAAAATCTGTTTGGTTTCCTTTTGCTCGTTATTTCATTCGTGCTGATTTTTGTCCTGAAAGTCAGTACCGTATGGGTGATTTTTGGCAGCGCAATTCTTGGCGTGATTCTTGCTGCTTGTCGCGGAGACTTCAAAAAAGAGGCAAAAAATGACTGATTTTATGATTTCACAGATTCAATCTCAGAGCGGAGTCGGGCTTTTCTGCCTTATCGCGGTCTTCTTTTATGTGGGGCTGATTACAATCGGTGGCGGTCAGGTCGCAATCACTGTCATGCAGCAGGTTCTTGTCGATCAGTTCCATCTGATTGATGACGCATTCTTCTTCAACATGGTCGCAATTTCTGAAAGTACACCTGGTCCAATCGGAATCAATATTGCCACTTACATCGGAACAGAGCTTTACGGTGTTTGGGGCGGATTTTTCTCAACTTTGGGCGAAGTGCTTCCTTCTCTGATTTGTATCATCATCATTGCAAAGTTTTTCGGAAAATTTGCAGAAAAAAAAGGCGTAAAGGCTGCATTCTCAACTCTCCGTCCTGCAGTTTCCGGGGTAATTGCAGTTGCGGCGGTCAAAATCATTATTATCGCATTGTTCATCGTCCGAGAAGGATTTTTGCTTTCTTCTCCTTCGACATGGAACGATAACATTCAGATTTACGGAATCAGCGCGATTTTTTATCTTATCTGTCTTTCTGTTTTATTCCGCACAAAGATTCATCCTGTATTCCTCGTTGCGGCCGGGGCTGTTTTTGGCGTGATTTTCTGCTAGTTTTTACTCGCAATTTAAGAAAACCATGTTATAATTAAGGCATGAGTACACATATCAACGCACCAGAGGGTGCAATCGCTCCAAATGTGTTGCTTCCGGGCGACCCTTTGCGAGCAAAATTCATCGCAGAAAACTTTTTGGAAAATGCCAAGTGCTACAATGAAGTGCGCGGCATGTTCGGCTTTACAGGCACTTACAAAGGCGTGCCTGTGAGCGTTCAGGGAACAGGCATGGGGCAGCCGTCACTTTCTATTTATGCCACAGAACTGTTCAAATTCTACAATGTTCAGACGGCCATCCGTGTTGGCACTTGCGGTGCTGTAAGCGAAAAAACTCAGCTCCGCGACACAATCCTCGTCAATTCAGCATGTTCAGATTCATGCTTGCTCAACCAGCGTTTCGGCAACATGCACTATGCTCCAACAGCAAATTTCGAGCTTGTTCGTGCTGCTGACAAAGTTGCCACTGAAATGGGAATCCGCTATGTTGTCGGTTCTGTCGCATCAAGCGATTTCTTCTACGATAAAAATGAAAACTGGAAGAAATGGGCTGAGTACGGAGTTTTGGGCATCGAAATGGAAAGCGCGGAGCTTTTTACTTTGGCCGCAGAATACAAACGCCGTGCCATGGCAATCATGACGGTAAGCGATCACATTCTCCTGGGCGGAGCAACCACAGCCGAAGAACGCCAGACAACCTTCACCAACATGATGAAAGTAGCCCTAGAAACAATCGTGGCAACACAGAAATAAAAAAATAACCACAGATTACACAGATGGCACAGATTATAAATTTGGTATGGGAAAAATCTTGCGTACTAAAACGAGAGTTTTTCTTATAACAAAATCTAAATCTGTGTAATCTGTGACGTCTGTGGTTTTAATTTGTGGTTTATTATTTTCTCCTCTGAGCGGGGAAGATTTTATCAAGAATTTTCTTTCCATTTAGTTTCAAAAAATTCCGTGATTCGTTCGTTTATGCAATTCTTCAATTCTGACTCAAGGGCTTTCATTTGTGCCGGCTTAATTCTTTCATCATTTTTGTTTATATTTTTCTCAGTAAATAAATAAGGAATCGGGACTCTAAAAACGCTGGCAATATCTTCAACAAGTGCCAGTGAGACTCCTCTTTGCCCTAGTTCCACCATGGTTAAAAATGAGACCGAAATATCAAGTTTGTCCGCCAAAAAATTCCTTGACCATTCATGTTCTTTTCTGAGAATCTTGATATTTTCGCCTAAGATTTGATGAATCCCTGCCATAAATATAAGAATATCACTTAAAGTTAATCTTGATATATTCTTAAAGTGATGATAAACTCACATTGAGTGACGATACTATTTCATTAAGTAACGCCATTTTTTCTATCATAAGGAGGATTCATTATGAAGTATTTTTCAAAATTATTGCAGCTTGTTTTGTCTTTGCTTGTTCTCGGCCTTTTTCTTGCATCATGTTCAAATGATGCTGGAGACGGTGGCAACAATGCTGGTGCGACAGAAATAACGGCGACCGCTTACACGGGTTCATTTACGATTGGCGGAGCGGCCTATAAAACGCTTAAAATGGCAAGTGACAACACATACCATATAAAAGGCGACAATGGGGAAGACACGGGAACTTATGCCCTCTCCTCAGGCAACCGTAGCATTGTCAATGGAACATATATTTTTTACAGCAAAACTAACAACGGAAAGACTTTTTATGTAATCGTTTCTGATTCGGGTATCGTATTGGAAAGCGGAACGCTTGACGCAAGCGGAAGCGGCACGGTACGCACATCATCTGAAGAATCCAGCGGGGATGATGAAAATGATAAGACAAAGGAGAATCCGTCGGATTCTTCATCAAGTGACAACGAACAGAATGATGAAGAAACGACAGTTGATTTCTCAAATGCTTCTTCCTATACACTTACTGTGAGTGAATTTGCTGACAAAGTGAGTGAAATCAGGGAAAAAGGCCTTGCTAGAGCTATTTTTGTCATTACCGATGCAACAAATGACAATGTTTCAGAACTGCGAAGTTCTATTAATAGTGACAGTTTTTCAGTTAAATTGGATTTGTCACAGTCAAGCGAGCTTAATGACCTGCCAGAAAAAGCATTTTATAATGCTGAAAGCTTATACTACATAACACTTCCATCTTCCCTGCTGAAAATTGGAAGACAGTCATTCTACAAGTGTGAAAATCTTCGCGATATAACTATTCCTGCCTCAGTCACTTCTATTGAATTTATGGCATTTGCTGAATGTGAAAATTTGAAGAGCATAGACATTCCTGATTCAGTTACGAAAATGGCTAATTCGGTTTTTGCTGACTGTTCAAAACTTACAAGAATTAACATAGGAGCAGGACTCGAACGCATTGGTTTTGTTCAGAATACAGAGGGTGGTCCAATAAGTCTGGTAGAAATCAATGTTGCAGAAGGAAATCCAAACTTCGCTTCTCTTGACGGAGTCCTGTATAATAAAGATATCACCAAATTAATTGCATTTCCTTGCGGAAAATCAAGCGTTACAATCCCCGATACAGTGACTTCATTCGCCGAAGGTGCATTTTGGAATGCAGTTGCCCTTGAGACTCTGGATATTCCTGACTCAGTAACGCAAACTGGCAGTGGAATGCCAAGCTACGCAACAAAGCTTACTTCACTAACAATAGGGAAAGGACTGACTTCTTTTAGTCTGGATAAATGTCCGAATGTAACGAGCATTACTATTTCGGAAGAAAACAAATATCTAAAATTTGAAAATGGGGTAGTCTATTCACAAGTATTCAAGTTTGACCCCTCCTATGGGCAAGTGCCGGATTACTTAATACTTGCTTATGCTTGTAAAGACATTACAGAACTCACAATTCCTGATTCGGTGAAAGATATTGAAACATCCGCATTAGATGGGTGCACCAAACTTTCATCTTTGACCATAGGGAATGGGCTTTCTGAAATAGGAAATTGGTTAGCATCTCCCTTGGTTAGAATGGGGAATAAATCGAGCTTGAAAAGCATTACCATTCCAGAGACGGTAACAAAAATTACTGCCTATGGTTTTAATGTTTTTACCTCGGTAACATTTGAGGACACCGAAAGCATTTGGTATAAAACAAGAAGTTCGACTTATTCAGATGGCACAGAAATAGGCTCAATGAGTAGTGACCCTGCAGAAAATGCCTCTAAATTTAAAGATAGCATTGGTTCTAATGGCTACTATTTATACAACAACAAGATAGTGGAGTAAATAGGACAGAAATAAAAAAATAAACCACAGATTACACAGATTGGGATATTGTTATAAGAAAAATCCTCGTTTTAGTATGCAAGATTTTTCCCATACCAAATTTATAATCTGTGACATCTGTTTAATCTGTGGTTTTAATTTGCTTTTTATTGATGCGGCTTCCGTGCCGCAAGTTTTTTATGCCTGACTCAAAAAAATACCTCAGTCTCACTGCCTATTTTAGAAAGCGTGACTGAGGTATTCTCATAAGCACACACATAAATCATCTGTGTGTATCTGCGTAAATCCGCGTCTAATTAATCAAAGAAACCTTTTGCTTTCAACAACTCTGCGTTCAAGATACCGCCGAGGGCGGCTCCTCGCTTTGTGTTGTGGCTCAATGCTACGAACTTGATGTCGAACACATTGCACTTACGGAGTCGGCCAAGAACACATGCCATGCCTTTTTCTGTGTCGCGGTCGCGGTTTGGCTGCGGGCGGTTTTCTTCTTCGCGGTAAACAATCGGATGCTCAGGTGCGCTAGGCAACTTGAGCTCCTGTGGCAAAGAAGTGAATTCACGCCATACACGAAGAACTTCCTCAAGGCTTGGCTTTTTTTCTTCTGGCAAGTCGAACTCCAGGTTTACGCTTGCCGTGTGTCCGTCGATTACAGGAACTCGGGTACAGGTTGAAGAAACGATTGGACCTTTTGCATTCTCAATCTTTCCGTCTTTTACAGAACCCAAAATCTTCAAGCATTCTTTTTCTGTCTTTTCTTCCTCACCGCCAATGTATGGAACGATGTTGTCAATCATGTCGAATGAAGGAACGCCTGGGTATCCAGCTCCTGAGACAGCCTGCAAAGTTGTTACAATCATGCGCTTAACTGGGTAGCCTGCCTGCTGCAAAGCGTAGAGCGGCATCATGTAAGTCTGCAATGAGCAGTTTGGCTTAACGGCAACAAAGCCCTTGTCCCAGCCGTGATGCTTTTTCTGCTCGGCGATTACGTCGAGGTGAGAGTAGTTGATTTCTGGAATGAGCATTGGAACGTCTTCTGTCCAGCGGTTTGCGCTTGCGTTAGAAACGACCGGGATTCCTTCTGCTGCATAAGCTGCTTCCAAAGCCTTGATCTCGTCTTTTCCCATTTCGAGAGCTGAGAAAACGAAACGACACTTGCCAAGAGCTGCTTTCGGGTCATTTGCGTCCTGAACGATTAAATCCTTTACGTCGCAGGGAATGTTTGCGCCGATGAGCCAGCGGTTAGCGACAGCCTCTTTGTAAGCCTTTCCAGCTGAGCGAGGGCTAGCCGCAACATAAGTTACCTTGAACCACGGATGATCTTCCAACAACTTAATATATCTCTGGCCAACCATACCAGTTGCGCCCAAAACACCAACATTAATCTTA
>ODAI013793840.1_pt1 | contig 11862 bp, 11 predicted proteins | sample 1539321 | NCBI WGS metagenome assembly ODAI01 (sample SAMN02144231, study PRJEB22623) | gut metagenome | biome: sheep rumen | host: Ovis aries | place: New Zealand
GATCCCGGCGCAGACGACGAAGCTCTCAGGCTCGCTGCCGACATAGCTCAGGCAACGGAGTTCATCTCCTCATCGGAAGAGGGCTTTGAACGCAGCATCTCACAGGGCGGCACGAACGTCTCCGGCGGTCAGAAGCAGCGTCTCTCCATTGCAAGAGCGATCGTAAAGAAACCGAAGATCTACATCTTCGACGACAGCTTCTCCGCACTCGATATGAAAACGGACTCCGCTCTCAGAAAGGCTCTCGCAGAACACGTCGGCAGCTCGACTGTTATCATCGTCGCTCAGCGTATCAGCACAATTATGCAGGCAGACCAGATACTCGTCCTCGACGAGGGCAAGCTGGTCGGCAAGGGTACGCACAGCGAGCTTCTCAGAAACTGTGACACTTACAGACAGATAGCGGCTTCACAGCTCTCCGAGGAAGAGCTCAGCAGAACAGGAGGTGAGATCAATGGCTGATAATATGGCACCGCGCCGTCCGGGCGGCGGACCGCGTATGGGCGGAAGATTTGCTCCCGGTGAAAAGCCCAAGAACTTCAAGCACTCGATGAAAAAGCTGATCTCGTACCTCGGCATTTACCGCATACCTATCCTCATCGTTATGATACTCGCGGCGCTGTCCACCACATTTGCAGTTGCAGGTCCCAAGATCACCGCAAAGGCTACAAATGCCCTCTTCGACGGTCTTATGAGAAAGATTGCCGGTACAGGCGGCATCGACTTCGATTATATCAAGAGGATACTCCTCTTCACCCTTGCGCTCTATCTTTTCAGCACCGTTGCAAACTTCACTCAGGGCTGGATAATGGCAGGCATATCGCAGAAGATCTCATTCCGTATGCGTAAGGACATCTCCGAAAAGATAGGCAGAATGCCTATGAGCTACTTCGAGAGCCGCACCTACGGCGAAGTCCTCTCGCGTATCACCAACGACGTCGATACCCTCGGTATGACGCTCAATCAGAGCATCACACAGATAATAACCTCCGTTGCAACTCTCATCGGTACGCTCATAATGATGCTCTCGATCTCGCCGATGATGACTCTCATCTCACTGGTAGTCCTCCCCGTTTCAGCGTTCCTGCTTTCGTTCGTAATAAAGAAGTCGCAGAAGCACTTCCGCACACAGCAGGAATACCTCGGACACATCAACGGTCTCGTTGAGGAGACTTACAGCGGTCACACAGTCATTCAGGCATTCAACAAGGAAGAAGAGACCGTTGACGACTTCTGCAAAACAAACGATGTTCTCTACAAGTCCGCATGGAAGTCGCAGTTCCTCTCCGGAATAATGATGCCGGTAATGGTATTCGTAGGCAATATGGGCTATGCCGGAGTAGCTATCGCAGGCGGTCTCCTCGCAATACGCGGCATCATCGGTATCGGCGATATACAGGCATTTATCCAGTATGTTAAGCAGTTCACACAGCCTATACAGCAGATAGCTCAGGTCATCAATCAGGTACAGTCTATGACTGCCGCAGCCGAAAGAGTATTCGAGTTCCTTGACGAGGACGAAGAGGAACAGATACCCGAAAACGCCGTTATTCCGCAGACTATAAGCGGAGATGTTTCATTCAGCCACGTTAAGTTCGGCTACACTCCCGACAAGATAGTCATCGGTGACTTCAGCGCGGAAGTCAGCTCCGGACAGAAGATAGCGATAGTCGGTCCGACCGGTGCCGGCAAGACCACAATGGTAAAGCTGCTTATGAGGTTCTACGATGTGAACGGCGGCTCTATCTCACTGGACGGCGTGGATATTCGGAAAATGCCCCGTGCCGAGCTGCGCAAGCACTTCGGTATGGTGCTTCAGGACACATGGCTCTTCAACGGCACTATTATGGAGAATATCCGCTACGGCAGACTTGATGCGACCGACGAGGAGGTCATCGCAGCTGCAAAGGCAGCTCACGCTCACCACTTCATCAAGTCCCTTCCGGACGGCTACAATATGGTTCTCAACGAGGACGCAAGCAACGTCTCACAGGGACAGAAGCAGCTCCTCACCATTGCAAGAGCTATTCTCGCCGACTCGAAGGTAATGATACTCGACGAGGCAACTTCCTCAGTCGATACCCGAACAGAGGTGCTCATTCAGGACGCTATGGACAGACTGATGAGCGGCAGAACGAGCTTCGTTATCGCGCACCGTCTCTCGACAATCCGCAACGCAGATATGATACTCGTTATGAAAGACGGCGACATCGTCGAACAGGGCGGTCACGAGCAGCTCCTCGCACAGAACGGCTTCTACGCGCAGCTCTACAATTCACAGTTTGAGACAGCCTGAGCCGAGCGTAGGGAACGCTGCCCTCGGCGTTCCGCATATTACAGAAATCAGAGGTCAGAATTGTAGGGGCGGCGTTTCGCCGCCCGAACCGCTACGAAAATGTAACATATAATGACCGTAGGGGCGCATTCCGTGCGCCCTCCCCTAACGAAAATGCAGCAAAGATCATTGCTGACAAAAAAGAGCTTCCCGTTAAAGGGAAGCTCTTTTCGCTTTATTATCAGAAAATTGAAGTGATACCGGTCTTTACACCCTGACTGAGCAGAGTCATAATAATGCCGGCAAGGAGAATACCGAGAACGACGTGAAGTATGCTCTTCTTGAAGTCGAGATCGAGGATACTTGCAGCGAGAGTGCCTGTCCACGCGCCTGTACCAGGGAGCGGTATCCCAACGAAGAGCAGCAGCGCAACATACATACCTCTGCCGGCTTTTTCCTGAAGCTTCTTGCCGCCCTTTTCGCCCTTTTCAAGGCACCACGAGAAGAACTTTCCGATGACAGGCTTATCGCTGCCCCAGACGAGTATCTTTCGCGCGAAGAGGAATATGAACGGCACAGGCAGCATATTTCCTATCATACAAACGAGCAGACACCAGTGCCACGGGAGGTTCATACCCGTACCAAACGGAACTCCGCCTCTCAGTTCCACGAGCGGTACCATTGATATTAAAAATGTAAGAAGATACTTTTTGAACATATTTATTCTCTCTTTCGGTTTTACTTGCGTTTTTTGCCTTTACTGCCGGACTTCTTCCGGTTGCTGTTACTTCCGTTCTGCGCGCCGGGCTTTTTCTTTTTTGCAGGCTTCTTTGCCGGAGCTTCTGCCTTATCATCGGTCTTTGTCTCAGTCTCGGCTTCGGAAGCTGCTTCCTTTTCAGCTTTGGCTTCACTTTCGGTCTCCGCAGACTTCTCTGCTTCTTCAGCCTTTACCCTCAGCTCCTCAGCTTCTGCGGCAGCCTTTTTGCGGAGCTTCTTTTCGTAGAACATCAGCGCGATAAGTGCTCCGAGTCCGAACACTGCTATGATAGTGCCGGGGATAAGTCCCGGAACGCGGTAGCGGAGCTCTATCGTATGCTTGCCCTCAGGAACGCGGAAGCACGGGAACACTCCTGCAACTTTTTCCATTTCAAGTTTTTCGCCGTCGCAGTAGGCAGTCCAGCCGCCGTCCTGAGCAATGGTCGCCATTACAAGAGAGCTGCTGCTCAGCTCAATGTCACCCTTTATCCTTGTTCCGGAAGCCTTGGTGACGCTGAGTCCGCCGTCGAGCAGCTTGTGATAATCATCGTCCCAGAGGTGCTCATTCATATAGTAGAGGTTGAGGCCGTAGCAGCCCACACCTACGTTCTCAGCTTTGAACTCGATCTTCAGCTGTTCGCCCTTGCCGAGGTAGCCGACAAATGCAAATGCACCGTCGCCTGTATTTACCGTCTTGTCGATATTTATGCCGGTCACCTTTAGTTCTCCGGCACGGTAATTGTGCTCGAAGAAGTAGAAACCGTCTGCCGGAGCAGTATATATATAGTCGATGAGAGCAACTTCCTCGCCGTCGTTTCTGACATAGAACGAGGAGTTGAGATCCTGATCCGGATAGAAAGAAACTGTCTTGGGATCAACGTTGTCGGGTTCTACTCTGATGTACGGACCGGCTTCTTCTCCGCACAGAGCGCTGACAAGATCGTTCTGGTTCTTGAGCGCAAGGACCTGATCAGTTACCTCATAGTCAAGAGCCGTATCCGCAACAGCAAATGCAACAGGCAGCGGAGTAGTGTTCGAGCGGACGTTAGTGCCGATCTTTTCGGAGAGCTCCGAATTCTCGACAGTTCCGGGCAGCTTAGATGTGAGGTAGCCGCCAAAGTCGATATAGTTCTTTATGCCGAACAGACCGTTCTGCACGGGCGAAGAGATGTTGTAAACGCTGCTTACCTTGTCGCCGTAAACGCGGTTGCCCATAAACTTGAGCAGCGAGAAGACGTTTCCGTCCATTGTGGAGGAATAATAGCCGAGACTGTTATAGTCGCCCATCATTGAGGGGTTGAATGTAAATCCGGGAACCGCCTCTGTGCGGTAAAAGTCATCACTTCCGCTTGCGACCTTCGGACACTTTTCATTGAACTTGACTATCTGATCTGAGTAGCCCTTTTCCATACTGCCCTGAAAGCCTTTGTTTCCCTCATAATCACAGACTGTGATGAGGTTTCTGCACATATCGAAGGACATAAGTCCGGCTATTACAACAGCACAGCACTGTGCGGTGAGCTTTCTGAGACCGGCAGTTTTTTCCGCGTCCTTTCGTGCGAGAACGAATGAGACAACTGCATTTGCGAGGAGCACTGTCGCTGCTGTGATGAATACCACCTTTGCGTAGCCTGCAACCTTGTAGCCGGAAGCGCTTCCCATACCCTTTGAGGTGAGGAAGAGTCCGAGCGAACCGACAGCAGTTCCGATCGCTGTTCTGATGAGCGTGAGACCGCTGTGCTTGCAGAGTCCGCGGCAGCTGAGCATTACTGCATAGAACGAGAAGAGGAACGACCATCTTCCCGGAAGCTGGTTCGGGAAGTGGAGACCGTGCCACATATAGTTGAGGTAGTTGCAGTTCATCGAGAGCACGAGGAAGCCGAGCAGACAGCCGTTTGCGATGCGCTCAAGCAGCCTGAACTCCTTATTTGCAAAGTAGAGCGGTATTGCGAGGAATATGAGAATACCGCAGTATATGTTCATTCCGGCATATTCCTGGAAAAACTCCTTGCCGGGAAGGGCATTCTGCAAAACACCGGTGACGTTTCCGTACCATTCGAGCTTTTCTGGCTTTGGTGCGCCTTCGTCAACCGAAAGTGTCTTGGAGATAGCGCTTGCGACCGGTATCGTTACAAAAGCCGAAAGAGCTCCGGCTACGAGTGAATAGACAGAAAATCTTGCGATAGCTCCGTAGAAGTCGGGAATGCCCTTGAGCCGCTTGCGCTCTTCGGTCTTTTCGATGCTTATGAGCTGAACGGAGTTCGCCGCGAAGTACAGCACACTGAATATGCAGACCGCAAAGCCGATATAGAAGCTGGTTATAACTGTGTAAGCGAGCGTGAGCGTGTAAAAGAGCGGCTTCTTTTCGTGTATCAGCTTTTCGAGACCGATAACGACGAGCGGAGTGAGAACGAGAGCGTCAGTCCACATAAACTGCGATATGAAGGCTATCATATAAGCGCAGAATGAATAGCAGACAGCTCCGCCGACAAATATCGGAGAGCGTTCCTTGCACTTGTACTGCATTGCCGCAAGGAAGGTCAGCGAGCTGAGAACTATCTTCGCAAGACAGAAAATGTCAAGTGCCTTGACCATATACTTATATGGTATGAACTTCATCAGCAGCAGGAACGGGCTGTTGCAGTAATAGGCGTTCTGCGCCCAGTTGTTGAAGCCGAATGCGCCGTTCCACGAGTGGAACATCTCAGAGAAGCCGGCGTTCTTGTTGTTGACGTACATCGAGAAGTACTGTCCCCACAGATCCATACACAGGACGGATTTTTCACCGAACGGTGCGACCTTGTTTATCTTGAAAATAATGATGCCAATAGTTGTGGAAAGAATAGCCGTGATGAGGTACGGCAGCAGTCTCTTATACAGGTCTTGTCTGCGGCGCACAGCAGCGGTATTACTGCTTGCAGACTGAACAGTTTCTGTGTCTGTTTTAGTAGTCATTTTATCCTCCGGAAATAATCAATTTGAACGGCTTTTGCCGAAAAAAGTCCATTTTTAATTTTAACATAAAGCAGCCATTTTGTCAAGATAAGACTGCTGGCAGCGCGGAAACCGAAAACCATAGTATTTGTGCAGCTCTACGCCGATATATATACAAAAAGGGCAAACCTCAGAAAGGTCTGCCCGGATAATGGCTGTAAATAATGTGTCAGCACAGCCCCAAAGGCTGTCTGTCACCTTTCGTATGTGGCAAGAATTCTCATAGCGACCTCACGGCGCGTCTGGCGGGTATTCATAGCCTGTTTCTCGATATACTTATGCGCCTGAGGTTCGGTGAATTTGAGGTACTGCATAAGGGTACACTTTGCGCGGTTTATCAGACGCATCTCGTCGATCTTCGTAAGGAGGTCGGCGTTTTCTTTTTTGAGTCCCATCATACGCGAACGAGTCGCGGTGACCAGCTTTACCGAACGACTGAGAAGCTGGCGGTTCAGCGGCTCAGGAATGACGCATATACCGCTGTCGGAGACCTTGTCGCCGATATCGTCAGCAATGTCGTTGCGGCATATAAGGATAATTCCGGCAGAGGTGTTCTCGGCGATCATAACGGCGAGTTCCTGACCAAATTCATCAGGGAGCGGCGTATTTATGACAACGAGTTCCGGTTCTGTATCGCTTACCACAAGACGCCGCGCCTCACTTCCGGAGGAAGCAACTGCGATCAAACCATAGCCCTCGGCTTCGAGGAGCTCTCCGAGAAGAGCAGCCGTTTCAGCGGAGGAAGAAACTAATAAAGCTCTGTTCATAGACTATCATTCCTCAGACAAATTTGAAGTAGTAGTTTTCCTCGAATTCGTCCTTGTTCCGGGCGAGATTGTACTCCTGCACCTGCTTGTCGAGCTGGCCGAAAATATCCGAGCGCGTCTCTTCGGGGAGGTTGCGCTTGACGAAGTCGCTTTCGCAGGCTATACGGCAGGCTTCCTCGAGGGAGTGCGGGAGCGGTTCGAGCTCAGAGGACGAGCTGTGATTGAGAGTGCTTTCGAGGATAGAGCAGTTTCCGGAGCGTATGCCCTCGATACCGGCAGCAAGAATGAGTCTGAAAGTAATGTATGGGTTGCAGCAGGCATCTGCGGAGCGGAGCTCTATGCGCGGAGAAAGACCAGCCGTGCGCGGTATCCTGATGAGCTGTGAGCGGTTCTCGAAGCTCCAGTCAACGTATTTCGGAGCATAACCGATACCGAATCGCTTGTATGAATTGGTTGTGGGGTTGAGGAAGGCGGTTATTTCGCGGATACGTTCAAGAACACCGGAAATAAAGCATTTTCCCTCGTGAGTCATATCGTCGGGAGAAGTTCCGAAAATAGGCTCGCCGTTTTTGCGAAGACTGAGCAGTATACTCAGAGCGCTGCCGTGCTCGTTTGGGAGCGGCTTGGGCATAAACGATGCGAAGAGACCGTTCTGAGCGGCAATGGACTTAACGACGGTCTTATAGTGGACCATATTGTCCGCAGCCGTAACGGGCTCGCTCTCGCGGAAGTCTATCTCGTTCTGCGCCGGACCGTGCTTGTGGCAGGAGCTCTTGGGGTGCATACCCATTTCCTCAAGCGAGAGACATATCTCACGGCGGGCGTTTTCACACTTATCGAGCGGAGCTACATCGAGGTAGCCGCCGTTGTCGTGGGGAGTCTTTGTAGGCTCGCCGCGGCTGTCGAGGTCAAAGAGGTAGAACTCGCACTTTGTACCCATTTCGCAGGAGTAGCCGTCGAGTCTGAGTTCATTTATATAGTTGGTGAGCTCGGTTCGCATATCGCCGCGGTAATCGGAGCCGTCAGCGTTGCGGAGCGAGCAGAAGAAGCGGACAACTCTTCCCGATTTAGGTCTCCACGGCAGTACCGAAAGGGTGGAAATATCAGGAACAAGAAGCATATCCTCGCGGCAGCCGCTGATGCTTGAAGCGTCGAACGGAATACCGTACTCGAAGGCTCTCGGGAGCTCGTCTGGCATAATAGCGACGTTTTTCAGGCTGCCTGAGACGTCGGAAAAAGTAAGTCTTATAAATTTGACATCGTTTTCTTCAACGAATTTAAGAATTTCTCTGGGAGAAAAGCTCATTGCTATCACCTCGTAATCATTCCCTAATATTATACACCAATCTGATCGAAAAGTAAATAGCAAAGGGCAAAAAAATGACCGCCTGACGTATGTCAGACGGTCGTATGATCGGTATAGATATACTATGGGAAATCTTTTGGTATTCCGTATTCAAGATTAGTATATGCAGATATGCTTAGAATTATATAGTATTTTGGAAGACCTGTTTCCACCGACATTTCAGATAATTCCTTCAACACCTTCTCGCATTTGTCAGGATAACAGTTAAAAAGCAGTCCTGCAACATCAAATCGATAAGATATATTTTCACTATCTAAAAACGGGAGCAATTCTGCCTGACGGTTTTCGTTTATCATTTTTCTTGTATATTTGCACATCTGTACGAAGTACTTGTTATATCGTCTTATAGGCTTGTCTTTGACGAGTATTTCATCTCGTTTTTGCAATGCTTCGATAACGTATTCTAAATCGTCTTTTTTCATTTCAAAATAAGCGTTTATTATTACTTCTGCTCAAACTTGGGCATAAGCTGGAGCTTGTGGAGATTTGCAGCGTGGAGACGGTCTATCTTAGCCTTTATCTCGGGGTGATCGCTTAGATCGTCGAGACCGCGGATATATGTATCGAGCATTGCGTATGTGAAGCCGAGGTTCTCCTCATCAGTCTTGCCGCAGAGACCGTCTATCGGTACCTTGTGGACAAGCTCGTTCGGGAGACCAAGCTCCTCACCGATCTGAAGCACCTCTGTAACTGTCAGGTCTGAAAGGGGTGAGAAGTCGCCGGCTGCATCACCGTACTTCGTGGAGTAGCCGACCCAGTCCTCAGAGAGGTTGCAGGTATTAACGACTCTTCCGCCGAAAGTCGCAGCAACTGCGTAGAGCGTAGTCATACGAATTCTTGCAGGTGTGTTTACGACAGCCTGATTTGTGGGCTCCATATGCTTACCAAGCTCGTTCATAAACGTGCTGACAGTTTCGCCGATATTTATAGTGAAGTTCCTGATGCCGAGAGTATCGACCAACAGACGACTGTAAGATATGTCAGCCTGTTCGCCCTGAGGCATAAGTACGCCTATGACACGATCCTTACCAAGAGCCTTAACGCATACCGCAGCAGCTACGGAGCTGTCCTTTCCGCCGGATATGCCGATAACAGCCTTTGTTTCCGGAGAAGCGTTTTCCGCAAAGTAATTCTTTACCCAGTCCACTAACTGAGCGGTAACCTTTTTTGCATCAAATGAATAAGCCATAATGACTGCCTCCTTGGTTATTTTCAAAATAAGTATAACGCAATATAGCTCAAATGTCAAGTAAAATATGTACGGACGGCATCAAGCCGCCCGGAGGTTTTATTTGCGTCTGCCGCAGTTTTTGTCGAATGATGGGTTGCAGGCGTAGAAGTTCCTTGAGTCGAGGTTATCCTGAGCGATGCGAAGAGCCTCGCCAAAACGCTGAAAATGAACTATCTCGCGCTCTCTGAGGAAACGGATAGGATCACGGACATCAGGGTCATCAGCAAGCCGCAGGATATTGTCGTAGGTCGTGCGGGCTTTCTGTTCAGCTGCCATATTCTCAGTGAGGTCAGTGATGATGTCGCCCTTTGACTGGAAATAGGCTGCTGTGAACGGTGTGCCGGAGGCTGCTATGGGATATATGCCTGTCGTGTGATCGACGAAATATGTGTCAAAACCGCTGGCTTTGATCTCGTCCATAGACAGATCCTTCGTGAGCTGATAGAGTATCGCCGAGATCATTTCAACGTGCGCGAGCTCTTCGGTTCCGATATCCGTAAGGAGTCCCTTGACCTCAGCGTAAGGCATTGCATAGCGCTGATTGAGGTATCGCAGGGAAGCTGCAAGCTCTCCGTCAGGACCGCATAACGCCAGAAAGATATAGTACAGCTTCCCGACATAAAAATAGAATTTTTGTGAGTTTTACCGGTGATAATGCTGCTAATTGTCGAAATTTGCCGAACAGAAAAGCTCCCCTCCAAGTACTGAGCCTCAGAGGGGAAATTTTTGATTTACAACATATATCTCTCGCATTGCTTTAATACTCCATATAGGATACCTCCTTATAATTTTATACTTTGATTACAAAATAAAAAAGCCTGGTCTACAATCAAGTAAATCGAGCTTTTATTACTGATTTTTCGCTAAAAAAAGAGGCTATATAAGCCCCTCTTTTCTTAATTTGTATTCCATAAGTTCTATCAGATATTCCGGAGCATTTCTTGTTCCGCCTTCCCAACTCTCAATAGATCGCTTCGAGATGTGGAAGTATTCTGCAAATGCTTTCTGAGTCATACCGCAGGCGGTACGAAGTTCTTTTATAGTCATAGCTTTTATCAAGCGTGATATATGCCATTATCATCAACGGTATAATCGGATATTGGTGTATTATTTATAAGTGCATCGGTAATATCATTATCGTTCTCGAAATCATCAATGCTATATCCGAAAAGTACACAGTCGCCGTCATTGAACTTGTCTTTGTTGAGATGTACTAATATAGCGTCCTGAACTTCTACATCGTTAGCGGACTCTGCGATTGCTTTGATAGCTGTAAGTGTATACATCATAAAATCCTCCTTACCCTGTCGGGCGGTCGTGTTTCGTTTTCCTTGATTATAGTATATCACACATTGCAGTATATGTCAAGGGTTTTTAGCAAAAAGTCACACATTGCAGTATATTTGTATACTTGCACAAAAATGATAATTGTGTTTTGTGAAAAATAAAAAATCCCCTGCCGTAAAGACAGGGGATTGATGTGTTATTTTATTTTTTCGCTGATAGTTTGCTGTTGGATATATTAGTAAATCTGTTCATAGTATCTTAGTAAGTCGTAGTAGTTGGTGTATTAGTTGATGATTAGTTGAAGTTCAACACCAAAGGTCACTCAGAGCCCTGAGCATAGCGTTGATAGTCCGCTGACCGACTATACCGTCCGCAGCTCCGCAGTCGTAGCCGTGAGCGCTGAGGGCGTTCTGTACTGCCTTGATGTCGGGCTCCTTCTTAGCCGGAGCAGTTCCGGGACGGTAGCCGTCATCGTAAGTACCGCCCTGAACGTTCGGTATGCCTGACATCGCGCAGACATCATACACCTTTGCGCCCTTGAAGAAGCCACCGCGTATCTCGTAGTGGCAGTGGCTGCCACCGGGACCGGAAGGTATGACGTGCCCTGTGTAGCCCTCGATGCCGATAACGTCAGTGCAGGCTACTGCCTGACCTGTGCTGACCTTAAGCTGAGACAGGTGACCGTAGTAGTAGAAGAGCCCGTCCGTACCGCGGATACAGACGAACTGCCCGAAGCCCTGAGCGTGATTGTTGGCATTCTCCCAGCCGGCAAAGTGTACCGTGCCGGAGACAGTCGCGTGGACTTCCTTCGAGTCGATACCCACGAGATCGAGACCGTCGTGCGTACCGGGCTTGTACTGCTGTGTTACGCGGAATTTTCCGCAGAATGGTGCGTTCATTTCTTTTCCTCCTTGTTCTTTTCGTGCTGAGTACCAAAGTAAAAGCCAATAACCATAGTGTATACAGACATAAAGATTTGCGGCTCTATCTCTTTGGTGCACGCTAAATATGCAAATACGCCTGTCAGCGCAAATGTTACAAGTGTTTTCACGTCAATTAGCTTTGCTATTCGGTCTTTTAGCTTCATTTTCGAGATCCTCCAAACGATGATTAATAATCTTTATCTGCTCTTCTACTACCGGCATACGTTCAGCAAAATGATTGTGCTTGTTCACTGCTGCCGCCA
>ODAI010491036.1_pt1 | contig 11860 bp, 7 predicted proteins | sample 1539321 | NCBI WGS metagenome assembly ODAI01 (sample SAMN02144231, study PRJEB22623) | gut metagenome | biome: sheep rumen | host: Ovis aries | place: New Zealand
GGAGGTGCTTACTGTGTGTGACACCGTTTACACTCAGGAGCGTCCTGCAGCGACGGACACCAAGTTAAAGGCATTTGTCGTTGTGTCTCTCCCTATAGCGTTTCACGAGGAGGTTATCGGCATGGTCTTGGATTGGTGGGTGCATACCACCGTTCAGTTTGAGGTATTCATAAAGGACAAGGCTACAAACGCCAACCCCAACCAAATGGACATTCCCAAGACCGATGCTCTTCTTCAAGATATATGCAGTCTATTTCCCATGAAGGTGAAAGGAGAAAGTCATACATACAATATAGTTGACCCCGATGTTTTATATGTCGGAAGGTCTGACGACAACGGATTCCACAAAACACTCATACAAGCAACTCTTAACACTTTGTAAAGTTAACGTAAGTAATAATTTTAAAAGGTATAATATTATGGCACTGAAAAAAATGACCGACCTGAAAGATGTGTTCAATGGCATATCTTCGGTATTGTTCCAGACAACTCCGCTTGTAACAGGTGATTCTATTGCAATCGCTCCTGAGTACGAACTGCCTGTAGAGGTTGACTCTATTACCATTTCGCAGGACGACCCGACCATCAACAACTACCGCGTTCATGGTCTGAGTATTCCTTGGACTACGAGTTCAGAGGTGGGTGATGTAAATCTTGATTTCATCGTTCCTACCAACCACACCGATGTGCTGAAACTCGCCTATGGCAACAATGCAGTGACCTCCGTTTCTGTTACCGTAACGGGCGCAGCAGGTGATGGCGGCGATGCTTCTGGTTCTTGGACTGGTAACAGCGTTAAGTTCAGCAAGACAAAGGTTGTTGGCTGCATCGCTCTCTTGAACGAGTCTAAGGACAAGATGCTCGTCATCAACAACGTTGCTCTCTACGCTGCTCCTCAGTATGACAATGCTTCTACCGAGCCGTTTGCTATCCACTTCGTTGGAAGTATGGAGGCAGGTGGCACACAGTCTGCTGGCGACATGGTATTCCTTACCAAAGGTTCTTAATCTTTCGTAATAAGTCAGTTTGGGGCGGTGGCGCAAGTGCCGCTGCCCCTTTTTGTTAAATATGTAACACGGATATATGGCAGAGAAGAAGACATTAGAGCAGCCGAGTGAGATATGGAAGGCGAAGTTGGGCGAACTGATGAGTGCAGAGTCTGCGGAGTTCACCTTTCAGGGCAAGAAGCGCAAGTTAGGGTGGGTGCATTATGGAACTTATAAGAAGTTTGAGCGTATCATGGTAAAGGAGGAAGACGGATGGAAACGCAACGTGAAACTCGCCGCTTGTGTCCTTATGAATGTAAAGAGTGGCTTTTTAAGCATGTTACGCACGAAGTTCTACTATCCTATCTATTGGCGTTGGCTGTACTATATCAAGGACGTTGATATGGTTGAAACCCTCTTTGTCCTTGATTCTGTCAAAAAAAAAATTCAATCGGAGCCATACTTGATGTGTACCATATTAGCGACAGGGCTGATGGACGAGATAGTGGGGATGACGATGAGGACGAAGGAAGCGAAAGTTATCCAAGCCGCACGCGATGGGGACAACTCTTCTCATTAGGAGAGAAATTTCCTTTTCTTCTCGAAACCCATTGGGGTATATTCGCCTATAACTACTTTTGGGGGCTTACCAGTGCGCAGATAGAGTTAGGTCTTGCCGACCAACCTTTTGTTGACTATAAGACTGGCAAGGATAAGGTCAAGAAACACAGCCGTGCTGAGATGGATAGTCTCGCGGAGCGTTGGTGTAAGGCAAGAGAAGAAAGCGGTGGTAGTATGGCTGCAGGGTGGACTAAGGCGAAAACCGAGGATATATTAAAAACAAGTACAAAACAAAGCAAATAAATAACGGATATGGCAAGAAGTAGTGGTGAGTTATGGTTTGAGATGGGCGTTCGTGACAAGGTTCAGGAAGCCTTGAAAAAAGACATTGAACTATCTGAAAAACTTGAAGGAAGATTCGATTCGTTAGTAAAGAAATATTCCGCCTTAGATAGTCACGGAAACCGCGCTATGGGCAATAAGACGAGAAAAGAAATGGATGAACTTGTTAAGAGTTCTGACAAATACCTTGGCGTTCTCCAAAAGATTAAGATACAAAGAGAAAAACTCCTCTCGACACGAGGCAGAGCATTATCAATGGGTATTGACACCAAAGAACTTGACTCCGCCATAGCAAAACTGAATGCTTGGAGTGCAAACTACTCTAAAATTGCGAAGAAATACGGCACCGACTCTGCCATGCTCGCCACAAAGACGGGGCAACAGTTTAGGTTTCGTATGCAATGGATTGACGATGTAGTTCGCTCTTATGGAAAACTAATTAATGTCGAGGAGAGGGAGGCTGTAGCCGCCACCCAAAATCTACAACGAGCCAACCAAGGTCTTTCCGCAAGTTACGACAAGGTAACGCAAAGTGCCCAGAAGAACATGAGCACTCTTGCTATGCTACGTCAGCAAGCAGGGTACTACTTCTCCCTGTTTGGCGCGAAGACACTTTTGCAAAACGTTATTACCATTGGAGGTCAGTTTGAATATCAAGAAACGGCGTTGAAGAATATTATTGGCAACGCTCAACAGGCCAAAGCCGTCTTCTCTGAGTTGAAGGATTTGGCTATAGAGAGTCCTAAGACCTTCATGGAACTCACCACCACCGCAAAGCAGTTATCTGCCTATCAAACCCCAACCCGTGAACTGTTTGATACCACGAAACGCTTGTCCGATTTGAGCGTCGGTTTGGGTGTTGACGTGAACCGTCTTGTTTTGGCTTTTGGTCAGGTAAGAGCCGCTGCCGTATTGAGAGGCCAGGAATTGCGTCAGTTTACTGAGGCGGGTATTCCTATTGTGCAAGCGTTGGCAGACAAGTTTACGCAGATGAACGGCAGACTTACCACTACGGCTGATGTATTCAAACTGATAAGCGCGAGAGCCGTGCCTTTTGAGATGGTGAGAGATGTATTGTGGGAAATGACGAGCGAGGGAGGCCGTTTCTACAACATGCAAGCGGAAATGGCTGACACCTTGTATGGTAAATGGCAGAAGTTGGCAGATATTTGGCAGATAACGCTTGGCGACCTTGCACAAACAAATATGGGCGGTTTTAAGCCTTTCCATGCCCTTGTTGATGCTCTTGTTTTTGCCGCCCGCAATCTTCAAAAACTATTGCCTGTATTTTCTGCTTTTGCTATGTCTAAAGGTTTACGCGCCCTTGCCTCCACAAAAGTAGGAATGTTCAGCATCGGTGGCCTTGATGCCAATATTGCCAAAGCACAAAAACTCTACGATTTAGAACTGCGCAGAAAATTCGTCAATGGTGAGATAAAGGAAGATATGTATCGTCAGGGACTTGCTCTTAATGCCAACAAGACAAATTATTACATGCAGTTGGCTGCAGAGGGCAAGATTCATAATCAAACCATACATCGCCTTATAGCCGAAAAGAAAATTACGGAAGAAAAAATACAGCAAGGTCTTGCTAATGGAACTTTGCTCCAACAAGAGGCAAACCAACTACGCCTCTTGATGCAGCAAGATGCGGAAGGGAAATTAGGCGGATGGCGCGGTATGATGCGAGGTGCGGGTGCAAGTGCAATGAATATGATAGGTGGTCCTATGGGAGCCATCTTTGCGACTGCTGGCATCTGGACATCTATCTATGCGTCTTATGAGTCGTGGGTATCGCGTATCGAGGAACGCATTAAGAGTGCTGCAGACACGGCAAAGCAGAATGCCCAAGAGATAGGGAAAACTTTGGAGACCTACAACAAGTTGGGTGCTCCGCAAGACCGTAAGGATTTACGCGGTAGGATAGAGCAGATGAAGCAAGTTTTAGAGCAGAGCAACCTGTATTCAGACACTCTCCGTGAACAAGTCGAAGGAGCCGCAAGTCTTAATACTCAGTACGACATCCTCATAGATGCTATGGGCAAGTTGAAGGCGCAGCAGGAAGACATTGTTCACAACCAAAAAGAAATGGTAGAAGCCGTTAAGAAAACGGGAGGCTCTGACATCAAAGGTTTTTGGGGATGGGCAGAGGTTCTTGCGACTGCTGGCAACCCTATACTTGCGGGTGCTGACGCTTTGGCTAATGGACTTGCAGGTTCTAATGGCGGCATCTTAGGTCTTTTCAACTTCTTCTTCAATGACGACATCAACAAGAACTTAGAGCAGTACGCAGAGTATCTGCAAGAGGTAGAAACCCAAATGGGACTCATCGCGGGCTACAGGAGCGAGTACGAGGCTATTATGGCTGAGATGTCTAAGGATAAAGACTTCGCTATGCTCATCAACGGCAAGGAACCACAAGAGGCGTTGACCGCCATTGCAGGGAGTAAATATTGGGATGAGTTCATTGCAAAGATGGGTGATAGCGGTGAGGAGTTCAAAAATGTTGTCGAGAAGATGGTTGATAGTGCTCATGACGGGCAAGGCGAATTGGACGAAATCGCCAAATCTGACATTCCTGCGATGTTAGAATCTATGGCAAAGGACCGCAACATGGAACTTAATGCGTATATCGCCTATTGCAAAAAACACCCAGAAGAAGCGGAAAAGGCCGTTAATAGAATACTCTCCGTATTAAATGTTGGAGGAAAAGCCCTTGTTGGTTTCGCTAATCTTTTACGCAGCACTTTAGGTCTCAGTCCTATCGGCAACGGGAAAGGTGTCTCTCGTGGCATATATCAACAGGCTCGCATGGATATGACGGAAGAAGGTCGTCAGGCATTAGGCAAGTTGATTGGAACTGCCAAAGGGAAAGGATGGGGAGATAAGAACGGCAATGGCGTTTGGAGTAGTGTTTGGATTAACAACTTCTTCAAGAAGGGTGGAGGTTATCTTGAAGGTCTTGAATCCATCCGTAGCGCATGGAACAGCATGGCGGAGGAACGTCGTGCAGCCCTTGCTGTTGGCAGTACGTTGTCTGCCGCAGAGGAAGCGGAATGGCAGCGTCTTGATAAGGCTGCCGAAGTCTTCGGGCTTAAAGAAAAGAAATCAAAGAACTTTGGCGGTGGCGGAAAGAAAGGTGGCGGTTCTCATCGTGACGCAGAACTGGAGATGTGGAAAAACCGCATTCAGTTGCTCGAAAAGTATAACACGGAATACGAGAAATACTCCAAGATGTACGGAGAGCAGCAGGCAAAGGAGAAACTGAAAGCCGACGGCGACTTCTCTGCTTTATGGGAGTATTTCGCAAACCCGTCTGATTATGTCGGTTCTTTAAGGCAAGCAATCGGTGCTCTCGGCGGTAGCGAAGGACGCAGAAGCACAGTAGATAGTTTGAACGCCAAGATAGGTGCGTATAACAGAAAGCAAACCGAGAAAGACTTTGAAACCGCCAATAAGGAACTCGAAACGCAGATGAAACTTATGGAGGAACAGTTTAACCTCTATAAGAAGATAATGGACGCTACCAACGACAAGGGAATAGCAGCGTCTATTGCCTTTGGCGACAATATGCAGTTTGAAACTCTGCTCGACTACTATACTAAAGAGTTGGAAATGAGGGGTGCTGGAGACATCGCTTCTAAACCGAGAGACGAAGCAGTGAAGCAATACGGCGAGGGCTCTCCAGTCCTAAAACTCTACGACGCTATCCGTAATGAGCAGAAGAAGATGAAAGAGGAGAACGTTGAACTCTACCTCGAAGCATACAAGAACGCAAAGAACTACGAGACACAGTTAAAGGCGATAGAATCTCGATACGAGAAGACTGTAAAAATAATTAACGAGACGAAAGGAGGCAACAGAACTCTTTTGCAAGCGGCAGAGGATAAACGCAACAAAGACCGCTCTAAGGTGCTTTTCGACCAATTCAAGGAGAATAGTAATTGGGGCAGGATATTTGCCGACCTCGACAGAATATCTGACGAGACGTTAAGCACCATGATAGAGAACATCAAGGAGTTTGCGACGACTGAGGGTTTAAGTGTAGAGGTGACTAAGGCTCTCTATGAAGCATTGGAGAAACTGCAACAGCAAGAGACAAAGCACAATCCATTCACAGGAATATCACGCTATTTCGAGACGGCACGCATTCTTAATGAGGCATTGGCATCGGTTGATAAAAAGAAAGGAATGGTTGCGGATGATGAAAAACTCGCCAAGGCTCTTGGAGTAAAAGTTGGCACAAGAGTGTATGCAAAGGACATCAAGGATGCGCAGATGTCTAACCAAAAGGACTTTGTAAATACCGTGAACGCCATTGCTGATGCTTTCAAGAGTTTACAAGCGGTGCTACAACCTGTTATCGACCTCTTTGACGCTCTCGGCAATGAGACTCTATCGGACTTGTTCTCCATTGGCAGTAATGCTCTTGGTGCAGCAGGGAATACGGCAAGTGCCCTCGGCAATCTTAAAGGATTGTTCGGGGGAAAAAGTGGATTAGGAAAGGCTCTTGGGGCGGCAACTCCTTACGTAGCAGCAGCATCAGCGGCACTCTCCGTTGTAGGCTCTCTCTTCGCTCAACACGACAAGAAACTTGAAAAGTCTATCAATAGGTCTAAGGAGAGAGTAAAACGGTTGCAGAACTTCTATAAGAACGTAGAGTCGCAAATGCAACGTACCCTCGGTGGTATCTACTCCACAGGAGGTTATTATGACATGCTCGATTCTTATAAAAAGCAACTCAATGAACTTCGAGGACAGAGACGAGACGAGGAGGCCAAAAAGAAAACGGATAGAGGCAAGATTATTGACTACGACCAGCAAATCTACGAAATGGAGCAAAACATCAAACATTTCGCAGAAGACATGGCAAAGTCAATTTACGACATTGACGTTAAGTCATGGGCGCAACAACTTACCGACGCTGTTGTAGATGCGTGGGCAAAGGGCGAAGATGCTGCACAGGCATGGCACGATAAGGTCAAGGACATAGTTAATGACCTTACAAAGAATATCCTGACGCAGAAAGTGGTTGAGATGGCGATGCAGCCAGTGCTTAAATATATCACTGACGAGATGACCGCTAAGAGCGGAAAACTTGACCAAGCCAACGTGATACGCATTGCCCAAATGCTCGACGAGGCAGGGAAGTCAAGCGTAACTACTATCACGAGCCTTCTTGATTACATGAAGTCTATGGGTTATGACCTTTCCGACAGCGCAAGCAAGGAGGGCAATCTTTCTTCTGCTATTAACTCTATCACGGAAGAAGCGGGCGACCTGCTTGTGAGTTATGTCGCTGCGATAAGAGCCGATGTAAGCGCGAACAGGGAGCAGTTGATGCAGATATGTGCTGCCGTTCAGTCCATTCCCGAACTGAATATTGTGGCGCAGTCGCAGTTGAGGCAACTTGAAATGATTGCTGCCAATACGGGAAGGAACGCAGACAGTAATGATGACATTCTTACTATCGTGAGAGGATTTAGAGACGGATTATATTCTATCAAGGTAAAGTAAGCCTTACCTCGGGGGTGTAAAAATCCCCCGACTTTTTATAATAAGAGTACCACCTACATATTATAACGCGCCTATCTGAACGCAGTCGGGGGAGTATATCCCGTACACGTCCGGATAGGCATTTTTGCAATATTATGTAAGTGGTACGGGTGCAAAGATATAAAATTATTTTTAAAACAGCACCCATGAGAATAATAGAATTAATGAAAATTAGTAGTGATACGCTTTATTTGCTATCTGAAAATGACATTAAAATGTCTGATGTCAAATATCTCGATATGTATTCAGAATACGAGGCAATGATAGCAAAGAGCCTTAAAGTAACTTATATCGTAGAGCATCTATCGGAGGAATACGGTGTCAATCCCAAAGAAGAACTCTCGGCATACTTACAAGGCGAGTTAGGAAGAAAACTATTCCCCGCCGCCTCTATTGTACTTTGTCCTCATTGCAACAATTAAGACTATGAAGACAACGTTAGAGAGTATAGACAACTGTGTTAATCTCCTTACGATACAAGGAGTAACACGTCGAGACATGGAAGACGTTGCAGCATGGATGGGTGCATGTGGACTGACGGAGAAAGAGACTGACGACGGATGTGCTCGCCTTCTTTCCGATGGCGAGTATTCCTTTAGCAGTCTTGAAAGCCGAGTAAGCGTATTCTTCTCCACATAAGTCTCTCAAAGCAAGACTTTTGCGAAATCGGATTTTTCAACGTTCACGGTAGAGACATCATCTTTTTCTACCTTTACGATAGAGAAGCCCGAAGCCTTGATGTGTGCCTTTGCTCCCCACATGAGAGCGACGTAATTTCTATTTGTTTCCTCGTATGACAATTCTGCCGTAGTGTTTCCTACGAGAAACACATAACGTTCATCGGCGAGGGATATTTCCCCGCAGTCTATATACACTCCGTAGCGTTCTGGGCAATATTTCTTGAATGTACGGAACGTCTTCAAGTCCGGGAAATGATTTGTTGTCAGGAACTCCAACCCTTGTGGCGAGAACATTAGCGTTATCATTTCCTCTAATGACTCGTCGCCCGTAAACATATGGCACGCACAAAGTTTGCGTGCCATTTCGTAGTCGTGAGATTTCTCGCACTTTTCTTGTGCGGCATCTTTTGCGACCATCCATTTCTGCTGTGCTTCTTGTATTTCTTTCATAGAGTGTGTATTTTCTGCAAAAATACCAATTATTTTTCAAAACACACTAATAAGCAACGAAATATCTTTATATTTATGCACAAAATTAAATATTTTATGCAAAAACATTATATATATTTGTATCTTTATGCAGATTTTATTATCTTTGGGGCAAAATTTATAATACGAGTTATGGCAGCACCCTATCCAATCCTTATACGGAAGAAGAAGAACAACGGCACGACAACCGCTGTTGTAAACACCGAGACAGCATTCGGTATGGTGGCGAGTGAGATACCTTTCCACTTTGCGGGCGATGTTAAAGAGCCTTATAAGAACGATTGGCATGATGAAGATGGTGTTGAGGCATACCTTTCGGATGAGGGGCTATTCTTCAACGCCTATGATATGGAGGTAACGTTCCTTTACAAAGGGCAACAAAACTCTTTCTCGGGCAACCTACGAGATTTTCTTGATTTCTTGTCAGGAAAAGATGGAGACGGTGCGCGATTAACCATTTACGACACCTACAACAACGTAGGTCGTAACGATGTGTATTTCAAATCTATCTCCCCCGATGTCTTTGTAAAGCAAAACGTGTCGAACAACGCCAATGGGCAGGAGATAGCAAGTTTCAAGGTTACTTTCAATGTCGGCGACCCTGTTACCGATGTTGTGTTAACATAAAGAGAGCGAGGAGATGAGCGAGTGGACTTTATATAGCAAGAGCGGTGTGGCGAAGGTGGTAGTCAAGAAACTCGACTATCACGGCGAGTTCATGGGCGAGAGTCATGTTACATTCGACCTTGACAGTCCCGTTCCTGTGGAGTTTGCTTTTGGCGACTATCTCACCTATCGTGGCGAGAAATATACCTTGCGCGAGTTGCCGAGCGTAGAGAAACAGGCGAGGAAATCAAGTTACGGCGGTGCTTTCCGTTATGAGAACATTACCTTGCAAGGTATGGAATGGGAGCCGACGCACGTTGAGTTCACCGATTATGTCCCTGCTGACAACAATATCCACTATACGGGGTTAAGCACCTTTTCCTTCTACTGCGACCACCCAAGTAAGTTGCTTGAACGTATTCAGGCATGTATGGACGTTGCTTATAGCGGAACTGATGCGTGGACTTTTGTGCTATCTCCTGATGTTGACCTTACCAATTTCCATGCCGAGACGATAGATATATCAAGTGGCACCAGTTGTTGGGCTGCCCTCGCTTTGATGTATTCCAAGTGGAAGATACCATACACCCGCGTAGGCAAGACCGTTACTGTTGGTGCTACGGCGCAAGTGACGGCAAACACCTATGAGTATGGCAAAGGTAACGGCTTGCTCAAACTGAAACGTGTCATAGATACCGACAAGACCATAGTGACGCGGTTAAGGGCATACGGCTCGGACAAGAATATGCCGTACCGTTACTATAACAACAAAGGCTTCATCAGTGAGTCGATGTATATGCCGTATCTCATGCTCCCTGCTGTTCGTGAGCATCAGGCTGGCGATGGGCACGATGTGTTCCTGCAGAGCGATAATGTCAGCGACTATGGTATCATTGACGCAGAGATACATTTTGACGGCAGTGGGGATAACGAAGAGATATATCCCACTTTAGAGGGAATGACCGCTACGGATGCGGGTATTACCACCGACACCTACCAAAATGAGGGACACCTCGATGAGATAATCAGTTGTAACAACCCACAGGACAATGGTGTCGTTGCTGACGGTAATTACGATGCCGACCACCCTATAGATACCGAGGGCGTTGAGGTAGTAAAGACCTTTGAGATTATTGTTCCTTATCTTGGTTTTGATTGGCATGACAAGTTGACAAGTGACGGCACAGCGACTATCATCATGAAGAGCGGCATGTGCAGTGCCCGTGAGTTCGAGGTGCTGCGCTATGACCCCGTTAGCGAGAGTGATGTGACGAAAGGGGTGCGTCTTACGTTGAACCGTACTCAGGACGAGGTAACAAGTTATGTCTATCCCAACAAGACATGGACGGTGAGCGGTGGCGACAAATACGTTATTACTGGTATTGAAATGCCCGATACCTATGTTATCGCTGCCGAGAATAGGTTAGAGGCTGCTGCGGAGGCGTGGCTTGCCGATAACGACCATCCCAACTACCGCTATGAGCCGAGCCTTGACAATATATACTTGAAGAACAATCCCGCCGATGCCGCGCAACTTATCGTAGGCAATAAGTTGGCGTGGGTAGATGCCGATTTAGGCTTTGACGGTGGTCTTATCAGCGGTGATGTCACTATACGGACATTGAGTATCAGCGAGGGCAAGTCTGCACTCCCAGAGTATGAGATAACCTTGAATGACACCGTTAGTTCGGGAACTATTGAGCAGTTGACAGCGCAGGTAGATGCCATTATGAGCGGTTTTGCCGGAGGAGGTGGTATCTCCTTAGAGCAGGTGCTTACGCAAATACGCAACGTCGGTGGTAAGATGTTCCTGTCGAAGATTGCCAATGATGTTGCCCAGGGAGTGATAACCTTTGTCAAGGGATTGTTTGTTGGTGATGGCACTCACGGCATAGACGAGCAAGGCAACGCCACGTTGAATGATGCCACGATGAATGATGTGTCAATGAATAGTGCGCAGACACCATCATATAGTGGTACGGACATCGTATCGGACAAAGGCTTTAAGGTGTGGGAAGACGACGAGGGTAAAAGCCATGTTATCACCGACTACTTTACGGCAAGAGTTAAGGCATTCTTTGCATCGTTGGAGATACGCAAGATAGAACATTCGGCAGGCAACAGGATTGAGAGTCCTGCGGGCAACACCCTTGCATTGGTTAAAAAGTTCGATGCGAAAGGCAATGAGATAGTTGACAAATGGTACGCTCGAAGATACAAGTTTGCTGGCGTTAACCTTGCGCTGAAACTTGTGCATCTGACGGGTCAGTTTTTTGGTGTGTGGCAAGAAGACCCAAGTGCCACCGTTGCTTTCTACCGCTGCTATTGGACTGCCGAGGACAAGGAAGAGAAGAAAGCCGTTGTGAACAACTGGAAAGTGGGCGACCAAGCCTTCTGCCAGACATTTAACCTGCGAGACATCAGCGGTTATGTGTCTAACAAGAGATACTGGCGGTTGGTGGAGAATAAAGGTTATGAGACTATCGAGGGCACGCGGTATGCTTATATTGACCTTTCAAACAAAGAGATTTTAGATGTAGATGTTACTAACGCTGGCATACAAATAGATGCGCAAACGCACACAAGCGGAGGTAGAACTTACGTCACTTGCGATGGTTACGACTACGGCGATGACGTGCA
>ODAI010938310.1_pt1 | contig 11860 bp, 6 predicted proteins | sample 1539321 | NCBI WGS metagenome assembly ODAI01 (sample SAMN02144231, study PRJEB22623) | gut metagenome | biome: sheep rumen | host: Ovis aries | place: New Zealand
GGTCTTTGCGGCTGTCCCTGTCTGAGATGTCGCATAGGACCTGATAGCGCACCGCACGTTTTCCTGCAGTGCCCACAGGGCAGTCGGCTGCTGAGGGTGGCAGATGAGACCTTTCCTGACCCGGAAGCGGTTATCTTCCATCAGTGGATCATACTGCAGTGATTTTTGCGCTTCACGGATACTTTCGAAAGGCTGCTCCGGCAGATATCCTTCCACATCCAGCCACTCTCCGATCCTGCTGCAGTCCATCCGGCTGATTCCGATATAACCGCCTTCGCTGTCCCATCGGGATACCGTGCAGAAAGGACCTCTGCCGCGATAGACGGCGGCGGGGAGCACCCCCGTCCACGCCGAGATGACCTCGACCACACAGACAGGATCGATCATACTCTCAAACAGATCCATCGCCTTCGAAGTCAGCCGCAGTCCGCAGTTTCCCCGTCCTTCTCCGGCTGTATTTTCAATAAAACCCCTGGCCATCAGGTCCTGGGCCGCCAGGATATAGTTTTCGTCAGTAATATTCTCTTCTTCAGGAAGAGGATATGTAAAAATATTCTTTGCGTCAGCAAGTTCCAGCAACAGAATGATCTGGACGGCGCTGAAGCCGTATTCGGTCTCCGCTCCTGTGAACGATTCCATTATCGCCATAAACTTCACCTGTTTCTTTTATAAGCCCGCATTGTGTCAGGAAGCATGTCCGCCGCTGTCGACTTTTTTCACGCCGTATTCCCTGACAGCCTTTTTGCAGCTGCGGGACAGCGGGACAGTCTCTCCAGTATCCAGTTCAATCATGTTATCTGAAAGATGGACTTTTTTGACCTTGTCCATATTTACAATGAAGCTTCTGTGACAGCGCAGGAAGTTGTCGGGAAGTGTCTCCAGCATGTGGTCGACGGTATCATAAAATCCGAAAGACTCACTTCTGGTACAAATGAATATCTTCTTTTCTCTGGCCTCCACATAGGAAATCTGTGAGAGCGGCACGCGCTGATTTCCCTCTCTTGTCTCGATGAGGAAGACTTCTTCATCCTCCCTGCTCTTGAAACGGCTGCAGTAGCTTCCGATCAGCTCGCTCAGCACCTGTTCACACTGGGGCCGGCTGAATGGACGAAGCAGCAGTGCTGTGGGCAGGATAGAAGGGCGAAGATATTCCATGGGAGAAACAGTGCTGTCCGCAATCAGCAGCAGGAAGGCCTCCCTGTATCTCTCCCGGGTCTTCTCCAGTTCCGAGATCGCTTCTTTTCCTCCTATGTTCCAGCACAGAATGTCCAGAACCGGTTCTTCCTTTAAGGCTTCCCGAAGTTCTTCCATCTTCATGTAGAGGTAATATCTCCAGTCCTCATCGGAGTAAAATGCCGCCTGAGAATGGAATTCCTCCTGCAAAAGCGATATATTCCCCATTTTTTCCAGATAGGATAAAACAGTAATCATTCTTTTCACCGCTCATTCTTTGTGTTTTACGGGGTTCCTTTTACCAATTTTGACCGTTACTTCATATCATCGGAAGCACGATTCTGCACCACTCTTCCGTTTCTGTAGGCGCGATCACGCCCACACCCGCCTTCTCAGGCGCATTCTGCTGGGTAAAGGGCATGGTCGAGAAGTCGAAGATCCTCTGCTCGGGTATCCTGCCGCCCAGATGAATACCTGCCCTGGCGGAAGTAAAGGCACGGAAGGTACTGAAGTCCATGACATCCCTGCGGTCGTCCGGATTCAGGCCTGCAAAGACAAAGATGTTGTGCAGATAGCCTTTTTCCAGAAGATTCGTCATCTGCGCCTCGATGATCTTCCGCTCCTCCGTATGCAGCATTTTGACAAAGCGGGACAGGTCTGTGATGAAGAGATACCAGGTCTCTTCTGCTGCCAGCTTCTGATAGATATCCCTCTCCTGCATGTCTTTTTCCATGCATTCTCTCTTGATCTTATTGCGCCTTATGAAGTCAGGCGCATATTTTGTGGAGAAAAAGGTATTGAACTCGTCAAAGCCGTTGACGTATTCATAGCCTTCCGCATGGGCAAAGCTTCTCCACTGGGTCTCTTCGGGTTCGATGACCACCACATGGCCGCCGCGCATGCCGGCGCTCTTTGCGAGGACCTGAAGGACATTTCTGCGCTCATTCTTATTCTTGCCCTGCACGAGCCAGGTATAGATATTGCGGAGATCGATTCCATAGATGTCCGCTGTATCCTCCCGATAGCCAAGCGGCAGATGGAAGCCGTCCTCTGCCAGACCCCTGACTTCCCGGGTATTTTCGAAGATCTCCCAGGTGGGCTTGGCGGGAATACGGGGAATACTCCGGATCCTGCCGCCTTTCCAGACGCTGTTCCATTCCCTGCACTCCGCCGTGAGGAGCTCGGCTCTCTGATAGTCGTCGCCCGCAGCCACAGCTGTGCAGATCTGGACTTCCAGAATATCTCCGCTGACAGAGGCAAGGCCGCGTCCGGGAATGCCGCTCTCGGGAAGCATGGACACACGCATCACGCCAAGTGCATCGCCATAAGCAAACTGATCCATCATCTCCAGCGCAACTGTATAGTGGATATTGTCATGCATGCGGTTGGGGATCTCGTCTTTATTGAATCCGGCCGCACTGATCAGGAAATAAATACCGCAGGCACCGCAGTCTCTGGTGAACTGCATCATCTTCTCATCATAAGCGCCTTCCGTTTTTTCCCTGAATCCTGCGTAATTGTCGATCGCCACGATGATCACCGGGAGCTCAACACCGTTTTTCATCACGTACTGATAATAGTTGGCGCCGCTGAAGAGCTCACGCCGTCTCTGCAGTTCCCCTCTGAGCATGTTGAAGAACTTGCTGACGGTATCAATATCTCCCTCATAGAGGACGCCTCCGCAATGAGGGTCCTGCTCGAAGCAGGCCAGCATCCTGCTGGAGAAATCCATGATGTAGAAGCCCACATACTGAGGAGAATACTTGCGCGCAAGACTCATCAGTATGGTCTGGAGCGCAGTGCTTCGCCCGGAGCCCTGCATACCGCATACCGCAATATTGCCATACTCGGTAAAGTTGATTTCCAGTGCTTCCTGTGCCTGGTTTGCGGGATCATCATACTTACCGATTTTCGCGCTGAGCGCCCACTTGCGCGGCACAGACGGCCATTCTGCGCCGTCGAATACCGTTTTCGCGCCTTTAGCTGCATCGGCGGTTCCGGTCACCGCATCAAGCGGCAGTATCGCGGGAAGGACCGGCAGCCAGAGTTTCTGCGGTCTTGCGTAGCCTTCCGTATCCGCCACCTGCGCCAGATATCCGATGACAGCATCCAGCTGTGTCCGGTCTTTCTGTTCGGGGAGTCTGGTATTCTGACCGGCTTCCATGTCGATCAGGATCCTGGCCTTTTCCTCCGGGGAGTTTCTTCTCCAGTCAAGCCGCTCCAGATCCGCCTGTCTGTCGAGACGGATGAGCAGAGAAACAGCCCTGCGGTTGTATTCGTTGTCCGCGTAATCGATGCCTTCCTCTTCAATAATGGCAAAAAAGCGGTCCAGGATCGCTGCGGAATCCGCCGTCATCGGCATCGTATTTTCAATTATGCTTCCCCGAACCGAAGACGTTCCTGTATCCGGCTGCGGTATGCATCTGTACAGGATCTCCACAAGGTCGGCGATCCATTTGATCTTCTGGTTTTCTCTCTGACGGCGCTTGACATAGCTGCCCATCAGAGCGGCCTTGCCCGTGCCGGTAAGCATGGTGGCCAGCGTTCTTTGCGCATTGGCATCCGTCTCATCGTAGACCGCGCCGCTCCAGCCGGACTGGAAGAGTTCGTACAGCTCATCATTACCGACCTGCAGATAGCAGCGTCCCGCCTGGGTGAGATATGCCGCATCCGGTTTATGCAGCATGTCCATACTGTCCTGTCTGTCCTGCACTCGAAGGCACAGGCGGAACTTGGAGTTGGACCAGATGTTGTCGTCTACCGTGCCGGCGGGCTTCTGGGTCGCCAGGATCAGGTGCACACCGAGGCTTCGGCCGACCTGCGCGACACTGATCAGCTCTTTCATGAAATCCGGCTGCTCTCTCTTCAGTTCCGCAAACTCATCGATGATAATAAACAGATGCGGGACAGGCACCTTTGCCTCTCCGTTTTTGTAAAGCTGGGTATAGGCATTGATATTGTTGACGCCGCTCTCATTGAACAGAGTCTGCCTGCGCCGGTTCTCACTCTTGATGGATACCATCGCTCTGGTGACCTGGTTTCCGGACAGGTTCGAGATCGTACCCATGATGTGAGGAAGGTTCGCGAAAAGGTTGGCCATTCCGCCGCCCTTATAGTCGATCAGGAAAAAGCCCACGTCGTCAGGGCTGAAGTTGATTGCCAGTGACAGGATATAGGTCTGCAGCGTTTCCGATTTACCGGAACCTGTGGTGCCCGCCACGAGTCCATGGGGTCCGTGGTATTTTTCGTGTACATCCAGATAGCAGGGAGCGCCGCCTGCCATATGGCCGACGAGGGCCTTCATAGAGACATAGGTCCTGTTCTTGCGCCATCTGTCCACAACGTCGAATTCCTCCATGCGTGTCACGCCGTACATCTCAAAGAAGGTAATGGCATTGGGAATATCACCGCCGACCTCAACCTCATTCACTTCCAGGTTGGAGAGGCGGCGCGCAAAGCTGTTCAGTGCCGCGGGGCTTACGGAGTCAAACTCGATCTTCTCGCGGATACCTTCGCGCACTCTGAACAGACCTCTGAATCCGTTTTCGTTGCCGATCACGCATTCACAGGTATTGGGAAGTTCCTCATAGGTCTCCGCCAGAAGCACCAGGGTGATACCCAGATCCGCATCCCGGTCCGTCAGATAGGTGTTGATCAGTTCTCCCTCAAGGAGTGCTCCGTCCTCGACGAAAAGGACATAGTGCGGTTTATAGATCCTCCTCCCGCCGGTACTTACGCTGCGGTTCTGCTCGCTCCTCTCTCTGAGGATTCTGGAGAGGGCATAGAGCACATCCGAGATCTCACTCTGACCGGATGCAAAATAACGGATCCTTCTGTCCTGCGACCATGTATGGGGAAGCCAGCGGAGAAAGTCCCATTTCTCTCTTCCTTTTTCGTGGTCGCCCTCTCCGGAGAAGATAAATCCCATTTTTACATCTGTATAGCTGTTCTGGGCTGCGATCTGCGCCACCAGATCATAAAACACATCGTAGGCCCCGGCTTTGCCCGGACCTCCGACGATACCGATGATATTTTCCTGCAGAAGGTCGATGCAGATCGGCACATCATGAAGATTGCGGTAGCTGTCCCTGATCAGGCGGGGTTTTTCGTTCAGGGAATCATCCAGGAGCGTGAAGCGCTCCTTGGGAACATTGATCTCCACCTGGAAAGGAATATCTCCTCTGCCGACCCGGTGGGCAAGGAAATCTCTGTGGGTGCTGTTTCTGCTCCAGAGAAGATTCTGCGTTTCCATGTTAGGTGTCACGCAGAAATCCGCGGAAGGATACATCTTGCGCAGCGCCTCCGCATTGTTGATATAGCTGCGTTTGATCTTCTCCGAGCAGCGGATCAGGTATTCACTGTAGGCCTCAAAGCGGTGTGTCTCTTCTTTTCTCGCCTTCTTCTGATTGTAATTCAGGTTCATGACCGCCCAGAAGGCACCGATCAGGGCGGCGCCCACAGCTGTGATGATTCCGGTATACATAAACATGCTTCCGGAGCTGCCGCTCATTTTCGTACTGATGATGGCCATGGAACTGCCCAGCGCCATCGGGATGGCCATTGTCAGGGAAGGGCCGATCGTCATCAGGAGATTCGGTTCGGCAGTCTCCCGTTTTGCGGGCGGCTGCTCGATCTCCACTGCCTCTGTGTCAATGACTTCCATGCTGCGGGGCGCTCTGTGATAGAGAGTTCTCTTATAGGGAGCTGCCTCTTCGGGCTGGACGGCCCGGGCATTGGCCTGCCGCACAGATCCCGTGGAGCTCTCTCCGGCATTTGCCGTTCCGGTACTGCCGGTCCCGGTTGTCCTTGCGCTTCTTCTGCCTGCCCCGGATCCTATGTCTTCCGTGCGCTCTGTGCCGGCTGCGCCTGCGCTGCCTGTCACAAGTGTACCGTCTGCAATGGCAGTACCGCCTGTCATAGCTGCACTGCCTGAGACTGCTGCACTGCCTGCGGCAATCGTATCACCCGACCTGCCGGTTTCTGTGCCTGTCACAGAAGCGGACACGTCATTTTGTGTGCTCTGCATGTAAGGGATGAGGATCCGGGAATTGACGACAAGCGTGTCCTCTTCACGAATAGCAAGAAGGCTCCCCAGATAAACAATGTCCAAACCCCAGATCTGGATATGGTCTCCGAACTGCAGCTCATGGCTTTCCGCCACACGATGGTCATTGACATAGATACCGTTCACACTCTTGAGGTCTGCCAGAATGCACCTTCCCGCAATCTGACGGATCACTGCCATATATCTTCCGATATACTCATTTCCCTCATAGCTGTATTTATATTTAATAACGTTGTCATCATTGCGTCCGATCGTCACTTCCGGTGTATTGCCCAGGTAATATTTCCGGTAGCTGGTGAAAGAAGTATCTTTGAAGCGGACGACGATCGCAACGCGCTCTCCGTGCATATCCAGCGTATAGTTTGCGCCGTTGATCAGCAGCAGATTGTCTCCTTTGCCGTCTGAATGCAGAGCATCCCCACTGCCGGCGGTGCTCCCTACTCCGTAGACCACATAGCTTTCGTCCGGAAGGAAATACCAGTTTCCCCTGTTTTCCTCCATATGCAGAGCAGTATCCTGACGCAGTCCGAAAACAGCACTGCTGACTGAAACAACGATCTCCTCATCACGGACTGCCGGAAGAACAAATTCTCTGCACGCACTCCGGCTGTAGATCATCAAAACTACACTCATGGATTTTTTCTCCTATCGACAAATGTTACTGCAGGTGTGAATCAACTGCGCATCTCGCAGCGCCGCATGCGCCTCCGCAGTGCTTATTCATACATCTCTTCCATGACGCGCTGCCACAATCAACGTATGAATAAAACTACGCGTGCTTTCACTTTTACTGCCTGTTTACTGTCTGAAAAAACTGATCTCGTACACTTTGCCGCCTACAGATACACGGTCCCCGTCACACAGAACGAGATTCTTCTCTCCGAGTACTCTCTGACTTCCGCTGCGGGAGATCACCACCTTCTCAGCACAGGCCGATCTTATATAAAATTGATTCTTATAAGGAGTGATTTCGAAATATAGAACGCTGTCGTCGGGATTTCCGGCAAGAATAGCTGTATTTCCGTATTGATTTCCGACACGCACCGTCTCATTGTCCTTAAACATATAGGATCTTTTGGAGAGGCTGCTGTATTCATTGATTTTCAGCAGAGCGCCTGCCGCGGAGTTCCCCGGCTTTTTCCCGTGCCCGGATCTTCCACCTCCTGCGAAGAGTCCCTTTGCGGAACCGGCTTTGCCGCCCTGGCTCTTCTCTGAGAATTCGACCTTGTAGGCATGCTTCTGCTCCGTGACATCGCCCGGTCTCCTCTCCGGATTGAGAATCTCATTATTGAGGGCTTCGTTCCTCAGCAGCTGATTTGCCTGCTCCTGTTCCTTGAGAAAAGCTTTTCTCTGATTCCGACGTCTGATCAGCATTCTGATCAGGCGCATCACGATCACCGCGATCAGAACACCTATGATTTCTCTACCGTATTCCGTAAAAAAGGAACTTATATCCAGGGTTTTCAAAACAACTGTCCTCTCGTCCATGCTTTAACGCTGTGTCGTATAGTATTACCATTTTATTATAAGCAAAAGGAGCTGAAAGAACAACAACCTAATGGGCTGCTAACAGGTCAGCTGTCGGATCGGCTGTCGGATCGGCTGTTTAAAGGTTATTGGTGCATATGTGATTTGCATCGTTTCATTCGCGTGAACATAAAAAAGCAGCTCCGTCTTCTTCATTTTAAATGATTCCGACAGAGCTGCTCTACGTTCCAATCTTTATTCTGTTCCAAAACCTGTTCCGGATTATCTGTTCCGGTTTTTCTGTTCCGGTTTTTCTGTTCCGAATTTTCTGTTCCGAATTCACTTTAGAATTATATTTCGATCAGATTACGTTCGGTTCCGGCCCCGCACTGCTTTTTGCAGCCGTTACGGATCCTCAGGAAGCCTTCCGGCATCCACATCATTGAAGTAATCCCTGGTGAGCCTGAAGACCGTACCGGACAGCAGGAACACTGCAATCAGGTTGGGGATGACCATAAGGCCGTTAAATGTATCCGAGATGTCCCACAGAAGTCCCAGATCCAGGGTGGCGCCAATGATGGAAACCAGGGCGTATACGACCATAAAGGGACGGATCACGCGGGTTCCGAAGAGGAACTCGACACAGCGGGATCCATACAGGCCCCATCCAATGGTCGTGGAAAAAGCAAAACAGATCAGCGCGACCGCCGTGAAGATCGACACCCACCTTCCATAGGACGCAATAAATCCCGCAATGGTAAGGTCGGCGCCTGCAGCCTGACCGAAGACAATATCAATTCCGCTGCAGAGAATGACAAGGGATGTAAGAGTGCAGATCACGATTGTATCCGTAAAGACCTCGAAGATTCCGAAAAGACCCTGCTGCACCGGATGTCCGGTATCGGCCGACGCATGCGCGATGGATCCTGTACCAAGACCTGCCTCATTGGAGAAGATTCCTCTGGATACGCCGCGGCGCATACTGATAAACATGGAGCCGACAACACCGCCTGTAAAAGCCCTGGGATCAAAGGCGCCGCCGAAAATGGATGCGAATACTCCCGGAACCCTTCCGATGTTCATGATCACGACACCGACGGCCAGGATGATGTAAAAGACCGCCATGAAGGGCACAAGCTTCTCTGTAAAGCTTCCGATCCTGCGGATACCGCCCAGAAGGACCAGCGCCACACAGAGGGCGATGAAAATTCCGAGGATCAGGTTGATCGTCCCCAGACCTTCTGCTTCTGCCAGGTTATAACTCGTAAATACACTGTCAATGGCCGTTACAATGGTATTGACCTGTGTCGCATTGCCCGTTCCGAAAACGGCCACCATTCCAAATATAGAAAAAAGAACCGCCAGGAAATGCCATTTTTTCGGCAGACCGTTCTTGATGAAATACATAGGGCCGCCAACCCAGTCGCCCTTTTCATTTCGCTCACGGAAATGAACCGCCAGGACTACCTCCGAGAACTTGGTGCACATTCCCAGAAGGGCGGAGATCCACATCCAGAATACTGCACCGGGTCCTCCTATGGCGATCGCGCCGGCAACACCGGCGATATTTCCTGTTCCGACCGTTCCCGCCAGTGCAGTACATACTGCCTGGAAGGGCGTCATCGCTCCGCTCTCCGCCTCCTTTTTGTCAAACACTTTTCCCAGCGTATGCTTAATCGCGTAGACAAAGCGTCTGATCTGAATAAACCCGGTTCCGATGCTCAGATACAGGCCGATGCCGATAATGCAGATCATCGCCGGGATGCCCCAGATGAAACCGTTCACTACTCCATTTACTGATTTAACAACTTCCAGCATGTACTTGTGTTGCCTCCTTGTCTGTTTTTTCGGGATTTTCGCAAAAAGCCGCGAAAAACACCTCCAATTTCGAGGGGTCTGTACTGCGACCAGTTCTCCCTATTATGCTTCATTTGTTTAAAATTCACAATATGTTTATTTATATTTGAAGATATGTTACAAGCTCCTGTACATTGTGACAGCCGCTTGCGCAATCACCGCCTGCAGTCCTATAATGAGCCTGTGCCTACATCGCAGGCACCCGCAAAGAGCCGACGCACCGGCGGATGCACAAGCAGGAGCCAAAAAGCTGTCGCTGTAAATCTTTCGCTCCGCAAAAAAGAATGCAGGTTTGTAAACAGGAGGCCGTGAACCGGGTATGGCAAATACAGAAACAGACACAGAGATGACGATTCATGCCGGCGGGACACTGAATGCAGGTGAGATGCCTGCCGCCGGGGAAGCTGCTGATGCAGGTGAGATTCCGGCTGCCGGTGAGGCTGCTGATGCAGATGCAATGCCTGCCGCCGCGGAAGCTGCTGATGCAGGTGCAATGCCTGCCGCCGCGGAAGCAGCCGCACCTGTCTATTCGGCGGACGATTTAAAATACATGAAGGCGGCACTCAAACAGGCGGAAAAGGCGATCCTGATCGGAGAAGTCCCGATTGGAGCAGTCATTGTCTATGAGGGAAAGATCATCGCCCGGGGCTATAACCGCCGGAACACAGACAAGACCACCCTTGCCCATGCGGAAATTGCCTGTATCCGTAAAGCATGCAAAAAGATTGGCGACTGGAGGCTGGAAGGGTGTACCCTTTACTGTACATTGGAGCCCTGCCAGATGTGCGCAGGTGCAATCATCCAGTCCCGGATCGACCGCGTCGTCATCGGGACGACCAGCCCCAAATCCGGCTGCGGCGGAACGCTCCTCAACATTCTGCAGAATCCCGATTTCAATCATCAGGCACAAGTGCTGTACGGCGTGATGCGGGAGGAATGTACGGAAATCCTGCAGCGCTTTTTTAAAGATCTTCGCAGACGCAATAAAGAGAGAAAGAAAATGCTGCGCATGCAGGCCGGACAGTCTGCCCCCATGCATGCCGCGCAGTCCGGCAGTTCTGATACTGCGCAGTCCGGCAGTTCTGATGCTGCGCAGTCCGGCACTTGACAATCTTTCCTCTTTTGACTATAGTAATCGAAGCACTTTGATATGCGCAGATTTTTTCAGAAACAAATATCTGCAGCATTCATAACAGGATGTTAAAATCAAAAGTGATCGTCTCCCTGTCATGGGATGGAGTTTTGAAAGCTGCCTGTCGGCACGTATGAGTTCGGGTCTCGCGCAATGGAAACCTGTGAACCGTGTCAGGATGGGAACATAGCAGCACTAAGCGGGACCTTTCATGTGCCGCGAGGGTGCCTGGCTCTGCGGCCGGCCGGCAGCTTTCAGCGCTTCATTGCTGTGGCAGGGTGTTTTTGTTTTCGGAATTCGCCTGCACGAGGTTTAGCATGGAAAGCAGTAAAAGACCCGTTTCTAATGATGGACGAAAGACAGACAGGACTGACAGGACTGCCAGCATTCATGACGGCATTCATGGCAGGACTCCTTCTGACTGTTCCCCGGAAAACTGTGCCCCGGAAGACTGTGCCCCGGAAGACTATGCTCCGGAAGGTTCCTGCATCGGAGATGCCGGTATCAGGGGGATAGATATACAGGCGGTTCAGGTTCTCTCCGACTGCACTCTCTGTCCCAGAAACTGTCACGTCAACCGGATCCGCGGGGAAAGAGGATACTGCGGAGAAGCCGGAATGATCCGCGCCGCCCGCGCAGCATTGTATTACACGGAGGAGCCTGTCATTTCGGGGACAAGGGGAAGCGGGACCGTATTCTTTGCGGGCTGCAATCTGGGGTGCATCTACTGTCAGAACCGCCGGATATCAAGGCCTGCGGCCCCGCAAAGCAGCTTTTTTCCCAACCGCCCCGGGGAGTTTTCTGCCTCTCCGCGCACATCGCCTGCTCCGGACAGTTTTTCTCCCTGTCTCACAGAGATCTCTCCTGAGCGGATGACAGAGATCTTTCTGGATCTGCAGGAGCAGGGGGCTCACAATATCAATCTGGTGACACCGGAACATTTCGTCCCTCTACTGGTCCCTGCCCTGCGTATGGCAAAAGACCGGGGACTCTCCATCCCTGTGGTGTACAACACCGGCAGCTACGAGCGTGTGGAGGCCGTAAAAGCCCTGGAGGGACTGGTGGATGTCTGGCTCCCTGACCTGAAATATGTGTCCGCCGCTCTTTCCGCGCGCCACACGGGGGCATCCGATTATTTCCAATACGCCTCCGCCGCCATTGCGGAA
>ODAI011559207.1_pt1 | contig 11860 bp, 10 predicted proteins | sample 1539321 | NCBI WGS metagenome assembly ODAI01 (sample SAMN02144231, study PRJEB22623) | gut metagenome | biome: sheep rumen | host: Ovis aries | place: New Zealand
AACGGTGTCGACACCTACACTTTTCTGGCCATAGTAAACTTCAGCATCAACAACCGCACCGACGCCGTTGAGGACGAGAAGCTGAGCATTCCCACGCTGATGCACTACCTGGAAGCCAGCCATGCTTATTTCCTCGACTTCCAGCTGCCCTTCATCCGCCACGAGCTGGAGGACAGCATCAACACGCTCGACTCGCTGGGGCAGCTCATCATGCGCTTCTACGATGAGTATGCCCACGAGATTCAGCGGCACATGAAATACGAGCAGCGCGTGCTCTTCCCCTACGTGAAAGGCCTCATCGACGGCAACCCCGGCAACGGCAGCTACAGCATCGAGACCTTCTCGCGACAGCATGCCGATGCCGACAAGAAGCTGCGCGAGCTGAAGCTGCTCATCATCAAATACCTGCCCAGCGACGGGCTGCACAACAACAAGCTCACCGCCACCCTGCACGATATATATAATAATGAGGAGTGGCTGCACCAGCACGGCCTGGTTGAAGACCTCATCTTTGTGCCCGCCATCCGCAGGCTGGAGCGCCAGATGCAGCAGAGCGACATTACGCGCAACATCACCGAGATGGTGTTCAAGAACGGGGCCTCACAGAACCAGGACTCACTGAGCGACCGCGAGAAGGACGTCATCGTGGCGCTGGTACAGGGCATGGCCAACAAGGAGATTGCCGACCACCTGTGCATCTCGGTGAACACCGTCATCACCCACCGACGCAACATTGCACGCAAGCTCCAGATACACTCGCCGGCAGGACTCACCATCTACGCCATCGTCAACGGCCTCGTCGACATCTCCTCAGTCAAACTCTAACCCCGCTCCTCATTCCCCGCTCCTCATTCCTCGCTCCTCGTTCCTCGTTCCTCGCTCCTCGTTCCTCGCTCCTCCCTCCTCGTTCCTCGCTCCTCCCTCCTCGTTCCTCGCTCCTCGTAATATATAAATAAGGTGTAGGGTAGGGCAGAGAGAAGCCAAATAAGCGAAGAGAAGATTTTTTTTGAAAAAAATGCCGAAAAGTTTTGGCGGTTCGGAAAAAAGTAGTACCTTTGCACCCGCAATCAAGAGAGATGCACTTCTGAGAATAGAAGTTTATGCGGAAATAGCTCAGTTGGTAGAGCACAACCTTGCCAAGGTTGGGGTCGCGGGTCCGAGTCCCGTTTTCCGCTCCCTTTTGTTTGTGGTCTATATTCCCTAAACTGAGAATCACTTTTTTGTTTTTCTTTTGAAAAATATAATCCTTATTTTATGAATTTATATCTTAGATATTTTGATAGTGAAATACTCGTTTCTACAGTTGATGAAGCTATAGATTTTTTATCATCGCTATCAGAAATCAATGTTACGCATGAGATGATAGCAGATCTCCGTGAGTATGCAGCCAGCAACGTGTTGTTTCCGAAACGATACAAAGTGCGTTCACGTGTGTATTTTATCGTAATAAAGACCGAAGCACGCACAATGCAGGATTTTAAGGATAAAAAAGCGGTGAGAAGCAAGAGCGTCATGGTTGCAGAAGCAAAAGCTAATGAGCAGAAGCGCCTAAACGAACAGATTACTGGATGGTATGAGGGGACTCTTGATTTTAAGCGTGTTATTGTGAACCATACAGGGAAGTGTGAGTATCGTGATACTGTTTTTACAGTTAACTGTATAGCAGACTCTCAGCAAGATTGCTATAACCGTATAGTAGAACACCTGCTTACGCGTGTAGATAATCGTTCTCAGTTTCCTGCAGCAAAGGGAAAGAATTTCAAATGTCGTTTTCTTGGATATGCAAAACCTGAAACATTGGAGAAATTATGAACAGAGTAATGCTTATAGGATATGTTGGTATTGAACCAGAGGTGAAATACTATGAAGCAGATCAGGCCGTTGCCACTCTGCGTTTTGCTACCACAGAAAAAGGATATACATTACAGAATGGAACGCATGTGCCTGATCGTACTGATTGGCATAATCTCGTATTTTATCGAAGACTTGCTAAAGTGGTAGAGAACTATGTACATAAGGGGGATAAACTCTATGTGGATGGAAAACTGCAATACAGGAGATATGATGACAAAAAAGGAATACAGCATATCGTTACAGAAATCATTGTAGAGAATATGGAGATGCTTACTCCACGTCAGACTATGCAGACATCCCAACAGCAGCCTGCAAATGCAGGAGGTAATATACAACCACAGCAAGCAGGGCAAATTGAGAAGAATGTCCAAAATCAGACTTCAGAGATAGAGTCAAATAATAAGATAATGCCTTTCTAAAATGGACATAAATACAATATTATCAGTATTTTCCGAAGTACAGTTTACAGCACCAAACACAGCGTCAATCGTGTGTCTGGTGCTGTCGTCGTTACTTCTTCTTATGTCAGGATTTGCCAGCGGAGCTGAAATAGCTTTTTTTAGTTTGTCACCCAAAGACCTGTCAATGCTTGATGAAGAGAAGGAACGTGATAAGAATATAATGATGTTGCGTGAGGATTCGGAACGCACTCTTGCTACGATATTGATAACAAACAATTTCGTGAATGTAACCATTATTATGTTGCTGAACTATGCTTTGGGGCATATCGTAGATTTTGGTAATGCCTATTGGTTACAGTTTTTGTGTATAACGATATTGCTGACGTTTCTCCTGCTTCTGTTTGGAGAAATAATACCAAAAGTGTATTCTCAGATATCACCGTTAGCATTTTGTCGCAGGGTGGTCAATGGAATCCTGTTTGCTCGACAGATATTCTGGCCAATAAGTACTTTGTTGTTAGAGTCAGGAATAATTGCAGAGAAATTGGTGCAGAGTAAGAGACACGTGTTAAGTGTCGATGAGTTAGAACAGGCCTTGGAACTTACTGATAAAAATGAAATAAAGGAAGAGAAAGAATTGTTGCAGGGAGTAATACGGTTCTCTGACGAAATGGTACGTGAGATAATGACAAGTCGGCAGGATATTGTTGATATAGACATCGTATCTGAATTTGATAAAGTGTTAAAGTGCGTGCTTGATAACAATTACAGTCGCATACCTGTATATAAGGAAAGTATAGATGATATAAAGGGTATATTATATATTAAGGATTTGCTCCCACACATAGGCAAACCAGCAAATTTCCGATGGCAGAGTCTTATCCGACCTGCATATTTTGTGCCAGAAACAAAGAAGATAGATGATTTGTTGCGAGAATTTCAAGAGAACAAGGTGCATATAGCAGTCGTGGTAGATGAATTTGGAGGAACGAGTGGAATTATCACCCTTGAAGATATACTTGAGGAAATAGTTGGAGAGATAAGCGACGAATATGATGAAGAAGAAAATAAATACGTTAAACTCAACTATAATACGTATATATTTGAGGGTAAGACAAAACTTGTAGATCTCTGTCGCCACTTGTCGCTTGATGATGATTATTTTGATGATGTAGAAGGAGTTGATACGGTCGCAGGCTTGCTGTTGGAATTAAAAGGCGATTTCCCAAGCATACATGAATGTTTTACTTACAAAAATATTACGTTGGAGACTCAGAAGAAAGAACAGCGTAGAATTTCTCGTGTAAAAGTAACCGTGGAAGGTTAAAATATTATCTTTATTGTATTTCTCCATAAGAGATTATTTGCTTAATTCAATTTTTTTTAGTAATTTTGCACTCGCAAATTATAGATATGCGTAATAACTATAGAAGTGATATGTATCATTTCTATAGTCAAGTTTAATTAAATATTAGAAAATATGGACGACTATCACGCGACAAATACTGAGAATTGTTAATGCGTGAGGAACTCAGCCGCTAATGCAATATGCAGGTTCCTCACGGCTGTAGTTTCATTTTACATGAGGAACAACCAATGAAGACTTATTGGAACACTAATGGTGGAATACGCCCCATAAAGGAATGGGAGCCAAACTGCTGGATACAAGTTACTTGTCCTACGGATAAGGACCGTCAGGAATTAGAGGAAGAGTACAAGATACCAGATTATTTCTTTTCTGATATCTCTGATGCCGATGAGAGACCACGTTATGAATTTGATGAGGGATGGCAGCTTATAATCCTACGTATACCATATATGAAGGAAGTGCGTTCGCGCACACCATATACTACTGTGCCTCTTGGTATAATACATAAAGATGAAGTGACAATTACTGTTTGTTATTTTGAGACAGACATGATGGTAGATTTTGTGACGTTTCAGCAACGGCGAGCAACAGGTTTTATTGATTATGTTGACATGGTGTTCCGTTTGTTCTTGTCTTCGTCTGTGTGGTATTTGAAACGACTAAAGCAGATTTCTCTGTTGCTCAATAGAGCCAAGCGTTCAATGGATCATACGGTGAATAATACGTCACTTGTTAATCTCTCCCGACTTCAAGATTCTTTGACTTATTTCATAACATCAATACGTGGAAATGAAACACTGTTGCAGAAACTGAAATTCAAACTGCCAGTGGATGAACTTGATGCTGATCTCATTGAAGATGTAAATATTGAGATTAGTCAGGCACGTGAGACAGCAAACATCTACTCGGAAATCCTTGAATCTACGATGGATACTTACACTTCAATTATCAATAATAATATGAATACGGTGATGCGTACACTCACATCCTTTTCTATTATACTGATGTTTCCTACACTGATTTCGTCGCTTTTCGGCATGAACTTGATAAATGGAATGGAGACGAGTAACTGGGGATTCCCTGTCGCATTGACACTCTCAGTCGTAGTAAGTTTAGGTTCTTGGATGATTCTGAGGCAGAAAAATCTGTTATAACAAAAAGAATACATAAAACAAACGAACAGTATCAAAGATAAGATGAATGTAGCAATAGTAAAATATAATGCAGGGAATATATTCAGCGTGATTAACGCTGTAAAGCGCTTGGGAATAGAACCTATATTTACTGACGATGCTCAAGAGTTGATGGCGGCAGATAAAGTAATATTCCCTGGTCAGGGAGAGGCAAGTGGCGCAATGGCATATCTGCGTGAGCATGGACTGGATAACGTTATAAAGAATCTTAAACAGCCAGTTTTGGGTATCTGCATCGGACAGCAATTACTGTGCAGACATTCGGAAGAGGGAGATACAGAGTGCCTTGGTGTATTCCCACTTGATGTAAAGCGTTTTCAGCCGTCGAGTCATGAAGATAAAATACCACAGATGGGGTGGAACTCTCTTAGTTTTCCGAAGACGAATCCGCTGTTTAGGGGGTTGAATGAGGGTGATTTCGTATATTTTATACATAGCTATTATGTACCTTATAGTGAAGAATATACGATAGCAAAAACCAACTTTACTCTTGATTATTCAGCTGCATTGCACTCAGGTAATTTCTATGCTACACAATTCCACCCGGAAAAGAGTGGTAAGGTGGGTGAGAGAATAATAAGCAATTTCTTGGAATTGTAGTTTTCTGTTTAACTACGGATTATCATTTGTATAGTTATTCTATTCCGTCTTTTTAGGGAACTTATGAAAGTTGTGCATCTTGCAGAATAAATCTAAAACCATGAATTTATAATTTCGATACAACGAGATGAGCAAAAAGGAACTAAACCTAAAAGATGTGTCGTTTCTTAATCTTATGCAGCGTCGCATCTTCAATGTGCTAATAGTAGCAAATCCGTATGATGCCTTTATGCTGGAGGATGATGGTCGTGTAGATGAGAAAATATTCTCAGAATACATGCAACTTGGCTTGAGGTATCCACCGGCATTTATTCGTGTCAGTACAGTGGATGAGGCTGCTACCGTGCTTGATGGGATGCAGTGTGACCTTGTTATTTGTATGCCAGGCAATGCAGACAACGATGCCTTTGATGTTGCTCGCGCTGTAAAGCAGATGTCGCCAGATACTCCGTGTGTGGTACTGACGCCTTTCTCACACGGCATAAGTCGGCGTATGCAAGACCTTGACCTCAGCATTTTCGACTATATCTTCTGTTGGCTTGGTAATACAGAACTTATCTTGTCCATCATTAAACTTATAGAGGATAAAATGAATATAGACAACGATATGCATGAAGCTGACGTGAAGTGTATCTTGCTTGTTGAAGACAACATACGTTTTTATTCCTCTATATTGCCTAATCTGTATAAGTATCTGCTTACTCAAAGTCTTAATTTTGCCACAGAGGCTCTGAATTCACAAGCAGAGATGTTACGTATGCGCGGAAGACCAAAGGTGTTGCTCGCGCGTTCTTATGATGAAGCATGGAATCTCTATCAGTTGTATAAAGGTAATATGCTTGGAGTGATATCCGATTGTCGATATCCACGCAATGGAGAAATAGACCCAGAAGCTGGCCTGAAATTATTGAAGATGATACGTGAGGAAGATGAGTATCTTCCTTTGATACTTGAGACATCGGAGACAAATGTAGAATGTGATACTATAGGAGTACGTATTCTCGATAAAAATTCCAAGAAGTTCAACGTGGATCTGCGTAATATTCTTGCAGAACATTTCGGCTTCGGAGATTTCTTGTTTAGAAATCCCGAAACTAAAGAAGTCGTGGCAGTGGCTCATAATCTGAAGGATTTGCAGAACTTAGTTTTTGCTCTGCCACATGAAACGATGAAATACCATGTAAGTCGTAACCATATATCACGCTGGTTGGCGGCACGTGCTATATTTCCCGTGAGTGGTTTCTTGAAGAATATAACGTGGCATAAACTTCCTGATGTTGACAAGCACAGACAATTCATTTTCGATGCCATAGTGGCTTATCGTCACATGAAGAATTTGGGCGTAGTAGCAGTATTCAATAAGGACAGGTTTGACTCCTATTCTCATTTCGCCCGTATAGGTGATGGTTCGCTTGGAGGAAAGGGTAGGGGACTTGCTTTTCTTGATAATATAATAAAGAAACATGAGGAACTGCAGCAATTTGAAGGTGCGCGTGTCTTTATTCCCAAGACTGTTGTCTTGTGCACTGATGTATTTGACCAGTTCATGGATAATAATCAATTATGGGAGATAGCTCTCAGTGATGCAACGGACGACGAAATTCTGAAGGCTTTTGTTGCAGCAAAATTGCCGCCAACACTACTCGAGGATTTCAGTACGGTGATAGATGCGACCCATAAACCCTTGGCCATACGTTCGTCTTCATTACTCGAAGATAGTCACTATCAGCCTTTCGCTGGAATCTACAGCACATACATGATACCATATACGGATGATCGTAATCTGATGTTGCATAATCTGGCTACTGCAATTAAATCGGTATATGCTTCTGTGTACTATCATGATTCTAAAGCATATATGACAGCGACACAGAATGTTATTGACCAAGAGAAAATGGCAGTGGTAATACAAGAGGTCGTAGGACAGCAATATGGAGAGCATTATTACCCGAACATCAGCGGTGTGTTGCGTTCTTTGAATTATTATCCAGTTGGTGACGAGAAACCTGAAGAGGGTATAGCAGCCCTCGCTCTGGGATTGGGAAAATATATAGTAGATGGTGGTCAGACATTGCGTGTATCTCCCTATCACCCACAACAGGTAATGCAGATGTCGGAGTTGGAAACAGCCCTGAGGCAAACGCAGACACAATTTTATTCTATAGGAATACCAACTGGTAAGGATGTAAGCGTAGATGATAGTTTCAATATTGAGAAACGTATGATTAAGGATGCTGATGAAGATGGCTCTCTGCAATTCATAGCCTCCACCTTCGATCCGTATGATCAGGTCATCCGCCCCGGATTATACGAGGGAGGCAGGAAGATAATATCGTTTAACGGTGTCTTGGAACAAGGTGTTTGGCCTTTGCCGCAGTTGATGCAAATGGCCTTGCATTATGGAGAAACAGAGATGAAACGCCCTGTTGAGATAGAGATGGCGTGCAACATTCATCCTGATCGTACTGGAGAACTATACCTGTTGCAGGTGCGCCCGATAGTTGACAGTAAACAAGAGCTTAACGAGGATTTGCTTGCCGTGCCTGATAGTCAGTGCCTGCTACGCTCGCATAATTCCCTCGGTCATGGCATAATAGAAGGTGTGGAGCATGTTCTCTATATAAAAGTGGATGAAAACTACTCTGCATCAAATAATAGTACGATATCAGATGATATAGATGCTATCAATGATAAGTTTCTTGATAAGGGCGAAAACTATATACTTATAGGGCCGGGACGTTGGGGTAGTTCTGACTCCTGGCTTGGGGTACCAGTTAAGTGGCCCAACATATCGGCTGCAAAACTTATTGTTGAAGAAATCTTGCCCAGTGCATACGTTGACCCATCGCAGGGCACACATTTCTTCCAAAACCTGACATCACTGGGGGTAGGATACTTTACAGTAGATGTATATCACGATTGTGACACTAATCCTGTTGATGGTACAAAGGAGTATGGGCAAGGAGAACTTGAGATACTTGACAGAAAATATCTGGACTCACTCCCAGCTATATACGAAACTAAATATATAAGATGTGTTAAATTACCTAGGTCTTGCACTATCAAAATGGATGGAATGAAACAAGAAGGCATTGTTTGCCTGTGAAATCTATCTTGAAATCTATCTTGAAAAAGGGCGATATTATAAAAAAAAACAGAAAATATTTGGTAGTTACAAAAAAAAATAGTACCTTTGCACTCGCAAAAGAAAACATAGTGTCAGTTTGACAAAAAGGAAGGTTGGGTGAGTGGCTGAAACCACCAGTTTGCTAAACTGACGTACGGGTTACCGTACCGGGGGTTCGAATCCCCCACCTTCCGCACTATGTTATGCTTTGCAATAGTTTTGCGTAAAGCAAAATGGTGGGTTCATCTAGTGGCCTAGGATACCGGCCTCTCACGCCGGGTACACGGGTTCGACTCCCGTACCCACTACGTAAGCAGCTAACAACAGATATCTCCAGATAAATGTTAATACCTGAGAATTGAAAATAGTTGAAAAGTTTTTTGTTGGTGGGTTCATCTAGTGGCCTAGGATACCGGCCTCTCACGCCGGGTACACGGGTTCGACTCCCGTACCCACTACAAGTTTATACGATGTTTAATAAAAAATATTAAGCATCGTTTTTTTATATAGAACATTAAAATATACGTGAAGATGCAGAGGATATTATTCTTCACACTGACAATGTTAATACTGATAACAGACGTCAGTGCAGCAATAAAATGGAATTCTGCTTATCAGAATTACATTGATAAATATAAGAATATTGCCATAGAACAGATGCAGCAATACCATATTCCTGCATCAATCACGCTGGCCCAGGGCTTGTTAGAGAGTGGGGCTGGCTTGAGTCGTCTTGCAACGAAAGCAAATAATCACTTTGGTATTAAGTGTCATAATGGATGGACTGGTGGCACAATCTACGTGGATGATGATAAGAAAAATGATTGTTTTCGCGCTTATGGCAGTGCTCGTGAGAGCTTTGTTGATCATAGCAAATTTCTGCAAGGTAATAGATATAAGTCATTGTTCTCACTCAGTCAAACCGATTATAAGGGGTGGGCACGCGGATTGAAATCCTGTGGATATGCTACAAATCCACAGTATGCTGAGAAATTGATTGAGATAATAGAACTTTACAAACTCCATCAGTATGATACCAAGACCTCGTATAGTCCGTCCAGCACCAGTGTAGGCAAAGAAGAACTTGGTGGCATACTTGATTGGATAAAGAAAGCCAGAAAGACAAAGAAAACCAAGAAGGAAAAAATGGGAAAGATAGTGAAAAACCATACTATCTATTCCTACAACAACAACTTGTATATCATTGCCCAGCAAGGCGAAACGTATCGTTCCGTAGCTCAAGACGTCGGTATTGGCTATCGCTCTTTGGCACGGTATAATGAGCGTGATAAGAATACAGTACTTGCTCAGGGTGACATCGTTTACTTAAAAAAGAAGGCGACAAAGGCCGAAGTAAAATACAAAGGTTATCTGCATACAGTAGTAGCGGGGCAGAGCATGTATGATATCTCTCAGATGTACGGCATACGCCTCAGTAGTCTTTACAAAAAGAATAATCTGCCCAACGATTATATGCCAAGGGTGGGGGATAGGCTACGTGTGTACTAATCGCATAGCTTTTATAGTGCAATCGCATAGCTTTTATAGCGTAATCACATAGCTTTTACAGCGTAATCACATAGCGATTACACTGTAATTAGAGACTTATAGGTAATTTTGCAGACTACGACATTCCCACAGCCCCTGTGTTTATTGCGGCTGTGGGAATGTAGATTTGTTAAGGATGGCTATTACCCTGTCGGCAATATCACGTGTAATGCCTTCATACGGGTTCGTCTGGATAAAATGTGGTATCTGAGATTTCAAACAGACCTCCTCATCGTCTATGATGACATAACACACGTCATTCCGTGTATTGTCTGCTAACCATGATGCTATCTCCATTCCCTTACAATGCCCCATAGCAGGGTCTATATCGTCAAGATTTGCGTTGAGCAGCCATTTATCGCTGGCAGTCGAAGGTGTGATGTCAATCACACGTCCTGGCAAGCAATCAGTGTAATGGTAATGTTCGTGCGCAGCCATAATCCGTTTAATTAGTGTAATCCGTGGTCCCAAAAGATGTTTACTGTTTTTGTTTTTTTGGGGGGGGGTACATCTGTGTAATCCGTTTACAATCAGTGTAATGGCAATGTTCGTGCGCAGCCATAATCCGTTTAATCAGTGTAATCCGTGGTTCCAAAAGATGTTTACTGTTTTTTGTTTTATGGGGGTTACATCTGTGTAATCCGTTTACAATCAGTGTAATGGCAATGTTCGTGCGCAGCCATAATCCGTTTAATCAGTGTAATCCGTGGTCCCAAAAGACGTTTACTGTTTATTGTTTATATCCGTGTAATCTCTTTATAGTCAATGTAATCCGTGGTCGGGACTGTAGCTCACTAAAGTTGAGTCGTATCACTCAGAGTGGAAGACTGACCATATCCAGTACCGAGGATGCAACACCTTATATGCATAGCCACCTATGAAACGACCTAATTTCTGACAGCATTTCTCCACTCTGCCACTTGTTTGTTCTTGATTGCTCATACTCTGTTCCTTTATAATATAACGTTAGATGAAAATTTTTGGGGCTTTTCCAAACTCCTCGGGGTAGTCCTTCTTCAATCTCGCCAAAACTACGGATATATACACGTCACCAGCTACCTCCGCCATACTCAGGAAGGGCTTGTCCCTGCCAAACCATGAGTCCCAGATGCTGTTCAGTTCAGACTCACTGAAGCCGTTATCCATCCCCTGCTTCAGGTAGAAGTGTTTCAAAGGCTCTGCCTCTCGCCACATCTTTTTATCAGCAAGCTTTACTACCTGTGCGGCTTGCCTCCATGAGAATCCAGTCCAGCCATTCAGAAACCATGCTACATCTTCCTTGTATAAGAATCCGAAGGGAAACGACTTCCTGCCTAAGACATCCAGCAGTCCATATCTCTTCTTGTATCTGACAATTTCTTCCTCGTCACAAAGAATTATGTCATTGTTGTATAACCCCATAACATCAAGCAGACAATCAAATGCTCCAAATTCTGCTTTTTGCATCAACGCCTTCGTCATCTTCTGAATTACTGTGCCGCCAAACCTCGGTATGCCGTCCAGAGTCCCACTATAAAACAAATCGTAGTTTTCATGCCATATCCACTTGTATAACTGCGGTGCCTCCTTCCCATTCTTTTCTATAAGTGCCAGCACGCGTTTTATTTTTGTCACCTCCAGCGGTAAGTAAATACCGAAATGGTACCCGCTTTTCTGCGTGTATTCATCCACCTTCTTCTTTACGAAATCATAGGAATCAGCGTCCACATCAATATTAATCATCGGCGTGCACTCATCGTCACCCCATGTTACAATAGGTGTCAACCCG
>ODAI013463831.1_pt1 | contig 11860 bp, 14 predicted proteins | sample 1539321 | NCBI WGS metagenome assembly ODAI01 (sample SAMN02144231, study PRJEB22623) | gut metagenome | biome: sheep rumen | host: Ovis aries | place: New Zealand
AAGTTTTTCAAAAAATATAGTCATAGACACACGCACCAAACGCATAGCCGCTATAGAAAATGCCTTTAGGCGTATTTTAGCAAGCCGCTTTTACTCCCAATCCGTCCGTTACAGGTCGAAATCTTTCTCCTTTAGCTGATAAAGTCGAAAAAACATCGTTTTTATTGTCAGGATGGTTTTTTATACTTACTTTTGTGGAAGAATTTGAAATGAAAGCGCAACGAACATCGAGGAAGTGCGTGAATATGCGTTGACACAGAAAGAGGCTACGGAGGATATGCCGCATGGATCCGATGGGTTGGCCTTCCGTATAGGAGGAAAGATATTCCAGCAGCCAAAACAATTGAGGGAGGAGTTAGAATGACATTGAGACAACTTATACAATCCGTCGACCCAAATGACTTTCACGACAGTGCCCTGTTTCGGCAATTGAAGGACATCAAACCGGAATATGGGGCAAACATCCGCATCAAAGTGCGTAAGAATGGCGGCACCATCAGTGTGACCAACGTGCATGTCGGTTCACTCGGCGACATCGTGGCCAGTCCCATTGATGTGGCAGACGGACTGCACCTGACAGACAGTGAACTGCTGGAGGCCATTCTTGGAGAAATGGCTAATGAGGGCTTCACAGATGCAGACGCGGAGGTGTTCTGGGACGATATGACGGACTTGCAGAAGGCGAGGATTGTCAGGTGATGCAGTACGTCGAATATGCTTGTCATGACAACTTCCCGGTTTTGTGAACTGAACCATAGAGACAGCAGAAATTAATGTTATTCAAAAGATTATTCATCAACATAATGTTTATAACCGCGTTGGTCACATCGACTTGCGCTCAAACAACAAAATCCATGGAAGAAGACAGGAAAGAGGCCGTTCCGCAGTATTATTACTCGGAAAAGGAAATGGACAAGGTCTCCGACTACATTGAGCAGCAATACGGAGAGTCTGATTTAGTGGGACACGAGATGGTCTCACCTGACATCCATTGCGACATCGTCATTGTGTCTCCAACAGAGGAGCGCCCCTATTACACCCTCGTCACAATGGGCGCCGGGGCCTATAAGATGAATGTGCCTAAAGATCTGAGCTCGTATGTATGCGACAGGGCTGAATACGTCATCTTCCTTCCCAAAGATTGGAATTTGGAGTCAGACAAGGAAGAAGACTACTGGCCTATCAGAATGCTGAAGACCATCGCTCGCCTGCCTATAAGGGCAGAAGACTGGCTTTGCGAAAGCCACGATGTCCAGTTGACTGATGATGGAAGTTCTTTGGCAGAAAACACAGGATTCAATTCTTGTGTACTTATGCCGTCTATAGGAAAAAACGGGCAAGAGGTGAAGCCGCTGAAATTGGGGCTGTTCGGCAAGAAAGTGGCCTTTTATCAACTATACCCTTTGTACCCCGAGGAATTGGCGTTCAAATTGGAACATTCTTTTGACGAACTGATGGACAGATTGGACGCGGAGGACAACTGGATTATCAATATTCATCGGAAGAATTACTGCAAGTGATGAAAGGGGGAAGGGAACTGAGTGATTGCACTTAGATTAGATAGAAAAATCGGAAAAAAAACGAGATAAGGAATTTAGGATGGAAATACTGACAAAAGCATACTTCAGATTTGCTGTTCTGTCGCTCATCTGTCTGTCATTGACTGCATGCAGCGAAGACGATGATGAAGAAGAAAATTCTCAGAAGGCTACACGCTGGGAGTGTATCCTATTTGGCTCATATCCAGCCAACGAGGTGGTCAGCGGCAGTTTCAGCGCCGTGGATGACTATGCGCTGCAAGAAGGTGATGTGATCATTGATGCCGCGCTCTACAGACGGCTGGAGAGTGCCGAGTGGACGGACAACGACACGGAGATTGACGGCAAGCGCTACCACAGGCTCAATGCCACGGATGCCGTGAGCCATTCCGACAGCCGTGCCCAGCATTACCGCTGGACGGACACAGAATCGTGGCACTACTTTGCCTATGCCCCCATCAAATGGCGCATTCTCAAGCAGACGGGCGACAGGGCCTTGCTACTGGCAGACCGGATGCCCGACACCTGCCCTTTCAACGACACTTACACCGACACCAGTTGGAGCACCTGCTCCCTGCGCCGATGGTTGAACAGCGAGTTCCTCAGCCGGGCTTTCGCGGATTCAGAGATGGAAGCCATCGTGGAGACAGATGTCAAAAACGCCGCCAATTACTATTTCGGCACTGACTGCGGTCCTGACACGAAAGACCGTGTGTTCATCCTCTCCGAAAGTGAGACCTTCTCGTCGCCGCTGGCCGTGGAGTACGGCTTCAGCAACAGCGACAGCGGAAGCGACCCGGCTCGCCGTTTCCGCTCGACACTCTATGCGAAGTGCCGGGGAGCCTGGTGGTCGCCAGTGGAGAGCTATCGCGGTGTCTCTTTCTGGTTCATGCGCTCCATCGGCTATACGAAGGCCAATGTCGTGTATGTCGGCGAGTCGGGCGACACATACAACCGTGGTATCGTGGTCACCTGCAACGATGCCGCCGTCCTGCCTGCCATCACCCTCGACCTCTCAAAAGCCGACTGTCAGAAAGCCGCGCCCGTCTATTCTACCGATATTCTCAAATAAGCTATGGACATCAAGACAAAGACCTACACCTGCCTCGTATGGCTAATGATACTGGGAACTGTGACAACGGCTTGCAGCAAAGACGACGACGTGGACGACAGCGCCCCCACCAGCGAGGGGCGATATACCGGCGATGCCTATCATGACCTGAACAGCCCTTGGGTGAAGGATTCCGACAAGAAGACTCACTATACACGTTGGGATTGCATCCTGTTTGGCTCATACCCTACTAACGAGGTGGTCAGCGGCAGTTTCAGCGCTGTGGATGACTATGCGCTGGCCTCTGACGATGTGATAGCGGACGCCACACTCTACAGCCGGCTGGAGAGCGCAGAGTGGACAGACGACGACACGGAGATTGACGGCAAGCGCTATCACCGGCTGAAAGGATCGGGAGCCGTGACCTGTTTCACTGACCGTGAACAGCACTATCGATGGGCAGATCCCCATGCCTGGCACTTTTTTGCCTATACACCCATCAAATGGCGCATACTCAAAATCAGCGGCACCAAGGCTGTGCTGCTGGCTGACCGCATGCCCGACACCCATCCCTTTCACGACAAGGATGAGGATGTGAACTGGAGCGGAAGCCGTCTGCGCCAGTGGCTGAACAGTGAATTTCTCGGCCGTGCCTTTTCTGAGACAGAGCGCAAAGCCATTGTGCTGACCAGCGTGGAGAACGCGCCCAATGCCCAGTATGACACCAACAGCGGGCCCGACACGCATGACTATGTGTTCATCCTCTCCAACAAAGAGGTGTTTGCCTCCCCGCTGGCCTCTGACTACGGCTTTTATGCCGGCAGCGGCATCGACGACCCTGCCCGCCGTTTCCGTTCCACGCTCTACGCCAAATGCCGTGGCGCCTGGTGGTCGTCGGTCACGGGCTATCGCGGCAACTCCTTCTGGTTCATGCGCACCAACGGCTACACGCCCAGCAACATCACCTACGTCTGCGACTTCGGCTATCTGTATAACCAGGGGACGGCCGTCACCTGCGACGATGCTGCCGTACTGCCGGCAATTACGGTCGATTTGGCAAAAGCAAGTTATCAGAAGGCCCAGCCTGTCGCATCCACAGACGTGAACAACTAAACAAATAAATACCGATTCAGATGAGCAGCAAAAACGATGACAGACTGGATATATCCCTTGCTCCTTTACAAGAGAATGACAGGGAACAGTTTATCAAGGACAATCAATGGGCATTTCGATATGGCGCCCAAATTGAGTTTGGCATGCGTGATGACCGCACCGAAGAGGGGGCAGAAGTCATCTCAAGAACCACGATTGAGCGCTGCATCGACGGTGAGAATGCCGAAGCGTACCGCATAGTACAAGATGGACGACACGTGGGCGGTGTGGTATTGAGCGTTGACAAAAAAGCAGGAAAGGGTGAGTTGGAGTTGCTTTTCGTTTTACCGGATGTCCACGGCCACGGCATCGGACAGGCAGCATGGAAAGCCGTTGAGGAACTCCATCCAGAGATTCGTGTATGGGAAACCATCATACCCTATTTTGAGAAACGCAACATTCATTTCTACGTCAACCGCTGTGGGTTCCAGATTGTGGAGTTTTGGAACAAGCATTTCCATGGTCCTGCTGTGCCCGAGGAGGAGTCAGGCAACTGGAGCGAAGAAGACGAAATGTTTGTTTTCCGAAAAGTCATCCATCTAGGGTGTAAAGAATTTGGGTTAGTAAAAGGCTTCAAAAATATGCCTGAAACTCATGCAGTTAAGTGTTTGAAAAATTATTAAACATATAAACACTATTTAACTATATAAATTTCTTTATCTCATTGATTTTTAATAACTTTGCTCATTGATTTAAACCAATAAGTAAAACATTATGACATCCGAAGAAAAAGAAATCAAGAGATTGGAAAAAGAGCTCAAAAAACGCAATAAAAAGCTGGAGGCTGCAAAAGAAAAGTTGAAAGAATGCAAGAAGGAGATCAAGGAGTTGAGAGGGGGAAGCAAAAAAAAAGTGCGGACAATCGTATTGAGCGAAGAGCAAGAGCGGTTGTTGTCAAGCCTGTTAGGGGACACAAGTTCTCAGAGCTAGCCATCAGGCTTGCCACGACGATTTACACCAACGTGGGCTGCGGGTTGCGCTCCGTGGTCACGCTGCTGGAGATTATAGACGAATGCTTCAACGGTGTGTTCGAGGGCGAGCTGCCCTCACATACCGAGATATCCAACTGGGCCAAGAAAATCGGCCTTTCCACGTACCTGGATTCCGGCCAGGAGATTTCCGGCCAGGAGTATTGCGGCATCATCGACGAGAGCATCTCGGTTGGCAGCCTGAAGCTGCTGGTGACACTCGCTGCGCCGGCAAGGCCTTCCGGCCAGCCGCTGAGGCATGAGGACGTGGAGGTCCTGGGGCTGGAAGTCGCCCCCTCCTGGGACGGGGACGCTGTGGAGCAGGCGGTCGCCAGCTGCACCGGAAAGGCCGGGCACGCCCCCAAATACATCGTCAGCGACAACGGGGTGAACCTTGCCAAGGGTATCCGTCAGACGGGCATCACCCACCACCGTGACATCAGCCACTCCATAGGGCTGATACTGGAGGATGCATATAAGGGACAGCCTGATTTTGAGGAATTTACGTCGAAACTAGGCGCAATCCGCCTGAAGTACCACCTGACGGACAACGCATACCTGCTGCCGCCCAAGCAGAGGACAATCGCGAGGTTCTTGAACCTGTTCGACTGGGTGGAATGGGCCGGGGACATGCTCAAGGCATACACATCGCTGGCTCCGGAGCAACAGGGAGCCTTCGCCTTCATGAAAGGCCACACGCCGCTGATAGAAGAGTTGACAGCTGTAATGGAATGCGTCAGGCACATTGAGCAAAGATGCAAGAGGGACGGCATATCGGCGGAGACGGCCAAACTGTGTGCATGGGCGGCGGGCAAGCTCATCACTGGCAAAGACTGCAACAGCAGGACAATTGCAATAGGGGCCAAAATCGGCACATATCTGCTAGGAGAAGCCAAGAAAATCGAGGGCAAAGGCGAGGCGCGCCACATATCGTCTGATATCATAGAGTCCACGTTCGGCTGGTGGAAGACAAGAAAGCCGACCAACAAACTCTGTGGGGTGACGGCTTCCGTGCTCAACATCGCAACTGTCGGTAAACTCTCCACAAGAGAAGGACGGATTGCGTTCGACTTCAAAGGCAGAATGGAAACCGTCAGGCTGGTGGACATCAAAGAATGGATTGACCTAAATCTGCTTGACAACTGGGCTGTCAAAAGGAAAAATGAACTGAAAAAAGTGAGTTGAAAAATGAATCGAAAACTTTACACCCTATCATCCATCCCTCCTGCGGACAAAAATGATGAATGGCAAAAGATGAACAAGAGAGCATACATACAGGAAAACAAGGACTGGCTGGTAGCCAAGTCTAAGGAGGAAGGCGTAAGGGCACTGCCCAAAGGTATCTATTACAAGGGTTTGGGTGAGGGAGACCAATCAAGTGCCCAACCAACCGCACGCAGCATCGTCACGGCACACTATACCGGCAGGACCATCAACGGAAAGCAGTTTGACAGCAGCCGTGGTGGTGTGCCCCTGGCTTACCGGCTCAGCGACCTTATTGAGGGTTGGATCATCGCCATGCAACACATGCACATCGGTGACAAGTGGGAGGTTTACATCCCTGCCGAGATGGGCTATGGGAAGTTCTCTCAGCCAGGCATCCCGGGCGGATCCACCCTGATATTTGAGATAGAGTTGTTGGGGATAGGGTGATGCCCCAACCGATTCAAAAAGATTTTTGGAAGCACTATTTGCCGGACGAAGAAATGTTACGTCCCAATTGGTAACTATTGCCGTAAAATTCAAAAAAAGACCCTTTTTAACTCACATTTCTTTATATTGATGGAACTACTTCTTGGAATTGCAGGATTTTGTCTGCATTCGACTCGTTGAACAGCAAGTGCATGAAGTCGCGTTTCTTGTGATTCAGGTCAATCTCTTGTAGCCGTTCGGCAACGGTTGCCTTTAGCTCTTCCAAGGATGCGATACCTGTTCTTGCTTGCAAAAAGTCCAGATTGGGTTTCGTCTTTGAAAGCAAGAATATAGCGTCGTAGAAGTCGCGACCTTTCTGACGTGAGAGGATGGCGGCGAACTTCATGGCGCAGAGCACATCCAATGGCGGCACCTGAACACTGAAGAAGAAGCCCATTCTGTTGATGTTGGCAACAACGGGTTGGTATGCAACACCCTGATCCTGCGCCTCAATCTTCAGCAGAAGCCTTTCTTCACGATGCCCCGTCAGCCCAAGGTTAAACAACATCTCCGGGAAATAGAGGTTGCGACGGAATGCCGTCAACTTGGGATTGGGCCTGTCACGCGTTTCCACGTCGATATTGTTCTGCCGGAGGTAAGACACCACACTGTCTGTCATGGCTATGAACTCCTCTTCACTCAGGTCCTTGCAGTCGAAGTCCAGGTCTTCAGACAATTTATCACAACTAATGATAATTATAGTTATCCAAAGTAATACATTATCCAAAGTAAGTGCTACGGTAGAACAAAAACTCTCTGATTTTCAGTTATACTTTTGATAATGTTGTTTTGATAATAATTATTGCTATATTAGGGTCTGTGTTTATCACACCAATAAAAAATAGCAGTAATTATGTGTAACAAATCAAAGGACATCAGGCTGTTGGTCGCTGAGACAGTTCAGTTTCTCCAAGACCAAAAGTATTCGTCTGCATGTATTGAGACACATCGCAGACGGTGGCGTGACGGCATTATTCCGTATATGGATAGCCGTGGTATCACACAGTACTCATCCGTAATAGGCGAAGAGTACCTTTCTCTGGCGACACGGGATATCGCCCCTTCTACAAAACGCGCCCGATTGCGCAGTATTCACATGCTTACGGAGTGTTTGGAAACAGGAGGCATCCGCAGGCGAATCGTACATTTAGTAGAACATCTGCTGCCAGGCGAGATAGGGCGGATTGCGCAAGAGTATCTACAGGGAATGCAAGCGGCAAGAAAGAGCGAGCTGACAGTGCTCAATCACCGTAGAATGCTGAGCTATTTCATATCAGGACTCGGTATCAAGGGAATACACAGGGTGGAAGACATCTCCGAGAGGGATATACTGGACTTTGTAGACAGCACTCCTGTAGCTAAAAGTCACCACTATTACACGATAAAGGGCTTCACCCGTTTCCTCTTCGAAAAAGGCTATACAACCGCCAATCTCAGCTATGTTGTTGAGCGCAACAATTTTCCCCATCATGAGAAACTTCCCTCCGTGTACAGCGCAGAGGAGGTCCGCAAGGTAGAACAGTCCGTAGAGCAGTCAAGCCGTGTTGGGAAGCGGGACTATGCGATACTTCTCCTTGCATCCCGTCTCGGACTTCGGGTCTCCGACATCGCCAGCCTCACATTTTCCAACATTGACTGGGATAAGAACCGGATAGTGCTTGTCCAGTCTAAGACAGGCAACCCGGTGGAACTGCCCTTGCTGAGAGAGGTTGGCGAAGCTATGGTCAATTACCTGCGCTACTCACGGCCTGTGTCCGACCTGCCTAATGTGTTCCTGACAGCCTGTGCTCCCTATCGTCCGATGACTCGTATCAGCCTGAACGGTGTCATTTCCAGAATCATGCAGGAATCCGGCGTAGACCTCACCGGACGCAAGTTCGGACCCCATTCCATGCGCCATTCTCTTGCGAGCAACCTCCTGAATGCGGGCGCCTCTATTCCGATTATATCAAGTGTTCTTGGCCATGAGAGTTCCCAGACAACGATGGGGTACTTGAGAATCGATGTGGGCAACCTGAGGAAGTGCGCCCTTGACGTGCCAGAAGTGCCAAACTCTTTCTATGAGCAGAAAGGAGGTGTGTTTTATGATTGACTACACATACAAGAGCGTATTCGCCCCATTTTTTAGAAACTTCTTACACGTCAAGGAAACCATGGGATTCTCCACTCCCAAAATTGAGTATATACTCAAGGAGCTTGATATGTTTTTTCTCGGAAAAGGCGTGGAGGAGCCAATCATCAAGAAAGAGATGCTTGTTGACTGGCGAGATGGCAAGGTGAATGAATCAGAGAGGACTCTTTATGACAAGTGGTCAATAATCTCGCAGTTTTCCAGGTACATGTGCCACCTTGGCTTCCCGTGCTATGTCCCTCACATGCCAAAGAAGAGTTTCGGACCAGGATCGTACATACCGTATATATTCACACATTAGCAGATTGCCGCTCTCTTCAGGGCAAGCGATGCCATGATCATGCCCTATAACAACATGGAGAGCAAGATGTTCTGCATTCCTGTCCTGCTAAGAACCCTATATGCTACGGGGATGCGTATCGGCGAGGCCTGCTCGTTGGTAAATCATGATGTAGACTTGCAGAAGGCACAGATACTGATACGCAAGACGAAGAATCAACAGCAGCGTATCGTTCCTGTAAGCCAGTCGCTGGCTTCCGCTCTGAAACAATACAGGCGATACCGTGACAGAATAGCGATTCCGGGAATCTCACTGCCGGACGCGCATTTCTTTGTCGCTCCGAATGGTCGAAGCGTAAGTCCCAGCAGCATGCATACCTGGTTCCGCAAACTTCTGAAGGTTTGCGGCATCCCGTTCATTGGAGGCAACCATGGACCGAGGGTGCATGACATCCGCCACACGTTTGCCGTCCACTCACTCATGAAACAGGTGAAAGCTGGCGCAGACATTTATTGCGCACTTCCCGTTCTGTCTGTATATCTGGGACACAAGACCCTGGCCGGAACGGAGAGATATGTCCGTCTGACACAGGAGATGTTCCCTGACATCATCAATCTGCAAGAGTCCGTTTCTTCACACGTGTTTCCGTCAATATCCTTAATGAAGAGAGCCGATGAGTAACAACAGTTTCGCAAGACACCTAACTGCCTTCTTCACGGAATACCTTGCCTGTGAACGGGGATTCAGCCACAATACGATAAGGTCGTACAGGAGACCGCAGCTGAGATGGTCGGAAAGATCGCAGGATTCAGCCACAATACGATAAGGTCGTACAGCAACACTTTTGTATCCTTTCTATCCTATATGGAATCAGCCTACCATGTCAAACCGGACAGGATGGAACTGAAATACGTCAACCGAAGCAACGTGAACTCGTTCCTTGACTGGCTACAGGACAAAAATGGGATTAAGGACACAACCCGGAACCAACGCCTGGCGGCTATCCATGCCTTCTGCCGCTATATGCAATATGAGGATGTCGCCCATCTTGAACAGTGGCAACAAGTCTTGTCCATCAAGATAAAGAAAACAATCAGGCATAGTGTTAACTACCTGTCCCTTGAAGGAATCAGGCTGCTTCTGTCTCAAATACCGCGTGATACGAAATCAGGCAGGCGTGATCTTGCACTGATATCGTTACTTTATGAAAGCGGGGCACGTGTACAAGAACTGATAGACCTTACTCCGCAAGATTTGCACTTGGAGAGTCCCTGCTATGTTGCTTTGTTTGGAAAAGGAAGGAAGAAACGCCTCGTACCAATACAGAATCCGCAAGTGGCCATCGTCAAATCATACATGGCAGAGAACAGGCTTGACTTACAGTCCGCTAATTGCAGACCACTTTTTCAGAACAACCGGGGTGGCAAGCTTACTGGAGCTGGAATCACGTTTATACTTGGACGATATGCCGCTAATGCCAGAATAGTCAACCCTGAGCAGATTCCCGAAAATATCACACCACACTGTCTGAAACACAGCAAAGCCATGCATCTGTTACAGGCAGGAGTGAATCTCGTCTACATAAGAGACATGCTTGGTCATGTGTCCATACAGACAACGGAAGTATATGCAAGGGCAGACTCAAAACAAAAGAGAGAAGCGCTTGAGGCGGCATATGTCGAAGTCCTGCCTTCTTTGGAGGAAGAAAAGACATCCTGGGAGAAGGACTCCGAACTGAAGTCTTGGCTGAAAAGCCTTGGCAAGTAACAATAAATAATATCCGAAGTAGTTTTCAAAAGTAAGTGCTATAACTTGTTGATTTACAGGGTAAACAAAAACTTACTTCGGATAATATTTTACTTTGGATAAGAGAATCGGTCTATTCCCTGAATAAGGCGAAGGTTCGTACCACCAATGAATGACACCTTTCTGATATAATGAGTTGTAGCCAAATGGTCGAGTATGAGCAGTTGCAGATACTCTTTCAGCATATAGCGGTCGAAGCGGCTTTCCCTCGCTATCGTCGGCGGGAAGAAACTGCGTATGTATTCAAGGTCTATCATAGTCCGTATACTTTTAGTAAACGTTTTACCCTTTGTGTTAATGCCTTGCTGCCTATTCGCGTGAGATAGTCATGAAGGCGTTCCAAATTGAACTCACTTTGCAAGAAGTCCTCGTCGAGGCGCAGTTCTTCCATATCCTGTGCGGTCTTGTAGTAGGGGTTCAGGTAGAGCAGGTCGAGCAGAGCCTTCTCTGGCGTGGCAAACAACAGTCCTCGACCGTTCTGCATCGTCTTTATCTCGTAACCGAAAAAGAGCGGCGTTTTTACATTCTGGTAATGGAAAGTGCCGAATGCATTCTCGAACTTGGCGGTCTTGAGTGTCGTCACACTTGTCAACTGCACCACCTCCTCTGGTATCATCCCATAGAATGACAGGGCGCAATGTAGACTGATGTACGACGGTATATAGATGCGATTGGCCACATAGCGCGAGAAGTCGGGCACCTGTCGATACTCTGGAAAGGCATAATACTGGTTGCGCAACTTCACGAGCAGCCCCTTCTGGCACCATCGTGTCAGGTTGTTGCGGTCGAAATCCTTCTCCCACAACAGCACCTGATTGATGTTGAAACACCCCATTGGGTACATCTTTTCTCTGAATGTCAAGAAGTCCATTCTTGTGCGTTTTGTTTCTAAAACTCTGCAAATATAGTGATTTTTGGAAACAAAACAATACCTATGGCCGATTTCTTTTGATCTTTTTCCTGGTTTAACATTATTTAGGGGGGGTAACGATTTTTGGTATCCATTCAGCGATTATTGTTTTTAACACAAATTCCCACGAATTGATCGAAAATTTCAACAGTATGGGATAGTTCATACAATACCTTCCAAGTTTTGCATGCCATAAGTAAAAAATTCCGTATATTTATATGGCAATTATATGTTTTAGTACTATTCGCTGAACTGTTACAAATGTATCACGGCGTTGTGCTATATGCCACCATCACAGCCCTGTATTTCCCTTTATACAGTGCCTTTTATCT
>ODAI014385512.1_pt1 | contig 11860 bp, 12 predicted proteins | sample 1539321 | NCBI WGS metagenome assembly ODAI01 (sample SAMN02144231, study PRJEB22623) | gut metagenome | biome: sheep rumen | host: Ovis aries | place: New Zealand
CCCCGCCGTAGGAAGGCAGGCCGCCTTGCCGCGAATGCCTTTCCCGGGCCTGCTTACGCGACGGCCCGCCAAAGGCGCGGCTTCCGAAAAGGAACCTTCCCTTCCTCTGCCACCGGCAGCGGGAAGGTCCCGTTTCCCCAGATGCCTCCGCGCTTCCTCCCGTTCTCGTAGGGAGGCATCCCCAGATACCTCCGCAGGCCTGCGCGGATGACTACGGAGCGATCAGGGGATCGCTCCCTACGAAACGCAGACGTGCCTTTGGTGGGCCGTGCGTAGGGAGGCATCCCCAGATGCCTCCGCAGGCCTGCGCAGAAATCGACGGAGCGATCAGGGGAGATGGTGAATTGCCCCGGAGGGGCAAGATAAGTGAACGTCCAAATCTCTGATTTGGTAACGTGAACTTATACATAGTAGAAGCCGGCCTGGGCCGTCGCTCCCTACGCGGCAGCGTGAGCCCGGCAGCCCCTCTCAGGCGCTGCGCGCCAGCTCTCCCCTCTCGCTTTCGCTCGGGGGCGAGCCAAGTTCCTCTTTTTTTCAAATGCATGTGTAAGATCTGCTTTCCATTCCTGTTTATTAGGGTGAGGCGGAAAGGAAGTGACGCAATTGGAGGACAGCAAAATCCTTCGTCTGTTTTTTGAGCGCTCGGAACAGGCGATACAGGAGCTGGACGGCAAATACGGCGCGGCGGTGAGGAAGACCGCGGCCAATATCTTAAGCGACCGGCTGGACGTGGAGGAGTGCGTAAACGACACCTATCTGAGGACCTGGAACAGTATTCCGCCTCATGCCCCCAATCCTCTGGCGCCCTACATCTGCCGCATCGCCCGCAATCTGGCTGTCAACCGCTACCACGCCAACCGGGCCGAAAAGCGCAGCGGGAATTACGCGCTGATCGTTGAGGAGATGGCCGAGTGTCTCCCCTCCGGCGCGGACATAGAGACGGAATACGACGCGAAAGAGCTCAGCGACGCGATCAACCGTTTCCTCGCCGCGCTGAGCCCGGAAGATCGCATTCTGTTCGTCCGTCGCTACTGGTATGCCGATTCCGTGGCCGCGCTGGCCGCCGCAACGGGCGGCAGCGCCAACCGGATCTCCGTGCGTCTGTTCCGCCTGCGTGAAAAATTGCGGAAACAATTGGTAAAGGAGGGCTTTCTCGCATGAAACGGGAGCTGTTGTCAAAGGCGTTCGGCGACATTGACGAGCGCTTCATTCTGGAAGCATACCGCGGCGACCCCGGGGCGGCGGCGAGTCCCCCGGAAAGGATCGTACACATGAAAAAGAAACGTCTGTTTACACTCGCCCTGGCCGCGGCATTGGTGCTGGCGCTGGGCATCACGGCCTACGCGGTCTGGAGCATCCACGACAAGCGCCAGCAGGAGCTGAAGGCCGATCTGAAAATCGAGGAAAACCATGTCGGCAGCTATGTGGAATACGCGGTCGAGGACGAGGACTCCGAGTCCGGCGTGACGCTGCTCTCCACCGTGAACGACGGGGAATCCCAGCGCGTTTTTGTCAATGTTTCGCCGGTGGAAAGGGCCGATCTCGACCGATTCCCGTCGCCTGTCTCCTTTGCCTGGAAGCTGGACGGGATGACCGTCGACGGCGAAGACTACTGGATGACAGCCCACCCGAAGCTGAAATCCGATATCTCCGTCTCCGGCCGCGAGGCCATTCACGAGGCAGTCCTGCGCGACGCCTACGATGAGAGCACCAAAACGCTGACGCTCGAGTGCTTTATTTCCAACAACGCCATTGCGCAGGCCCAGGCCTACGAGCACAGCGACCGGGTTCACCTGACTGTGACGCTCTGGGATCACCAGGCGCAGGCGGACGCCCATGTCGGGACGACGGTCGAATGGCTCAGCAAGCAGAAGAGCTTTGGCAGCGTGTGGTTTACACCGACCGAGCAGGAGCAGCGGTTTTTCGATTTCGGTCACCGGAGCTACCACGACGGGGAAGTGGACAGGGATATCGAGCTGGTCGGTCTCGAGCTGACGCCGTTTAGTGCCGTGTGGCAGGTCAGCTATCCGGAGGCCGCCGCCTTCCATACGCCCGAGGCCGACTGGGAGGCCTACCGGCCCTACAGCATCCTGGAGGACAAGGTCTGTATCGAGGGACAGATCATCTTCTCGGACGGCTCGGTGTTCTCGACCGGCGGCGCGCTGACCACCCCCTATGAAAACGGCGAGGTGAACCTCCGCTGCGGCTGGGGAAGCGCGATCGACATCAACGACGTGCAGCGCATCGTCCTCGGCGATACGGTGCTGTGGGAAGCTAAATAGTATAATGATCTGAACAGAAAAATATGGAAAAGTGCGCCGCAGATGCATCTGCGGCGCGGTTTTTTTGGTGAAAAATGGCGCGCTGAGAGATTTATCCGTCTTTATTTTTCGCTCTCGCGCACAAACTGAACCTGCGCTTAAAATGCAAGCTCCGCGAACGACGAACACAGCGCGGGCGCTCTGTTGAGTGATACACATTTTGATATGCGCAGGGAAATGGCGTTTTCTATTTTCAAAAGGAGGGAAATCTGGCGTGAAAAAACTATGTTTCAGCGTATGCGCGGCGCTCACGCTGCTGCTCGGCGTGCGCGCCGCGGCCTTCGCGCAGGAGCTGACGGTGGGCGGGCAGGCCGTCGGCATCGAGCTGAGCACGCAGGGCGTTGTCGTCGAGGGCATGGCGGATATCGACACCGCCGAGGGGACGCGCTCCCCGGCCCGGGAGGCGGGCTTTCAGAAGGGCGACGTCATCGTGCAGATCGACGAGCAGGCCGTGAGCTCGGCGAGCGAGTTCCTGTCCGCTGTCGGGGCGCTGGAGGGGAAAGAGGCCATGGTCACGGTGCTGCGCGGCGGCGAGGAGAGCTGCCTGCGCGTGTCCCCGGTGCTGTCCCGGCAGCAGCAGTGGATGCTGGGACTCTGGCTGCGCGACCGTATCTCGGGCATCGGGACATTGACCTTTTCCGACCCCTTGAACGGGACCTACGGCGCGCTGGGCCACGCGGTCAGCGACGCCGAGACCGGCGAGACCCTGCCTCTCGGCTCCGGCAATATCACCGACGCGCAGGTCGTCGCGATCGTTCCGGGCGAGGAGGGCAAGCCCGGTGAGCTCTCCGGCTGCGCCGACAGCGCGCACCCGCTCGGCACGGTGTCGCAGAACACCGAGCGCGGCATCTACGGTGTGCTGACCCAGGCGCTCGAGGGACGGCGGATGGAGACCGGCGAGATGCACCCCGGCTCGGCCACGATCCTCTCGACCGTGCACGGCCGCGAGGTCGGGGAGTACCAGGTGCAGATCGACCGCGTCTATCAGGAGGACGGCTGCACCCGTGCGCTGCTGACCGTGACGGACCCGGTGCTCTGCGGCCTGACCGGCGGCATCGTGCAGGGCATGAGCGGCAGCCCGATCGTGCAGAACGGCCGTCTCGTCGGCGCGATCACGCACGTGTTTGTCGACAACCCGCGCAAGGGCTTCGGCATCAGCATCCAGGATATGCTGGATATCGCGGAAAAGGCGGCGTGATTTCGTGGCACTCCCCCACGCCAGCGCGTGGGGGAGCGGTAAGAATCCTGTAGATTCTTTCCTCGTATCGTGGTACTATGGTTGCATAAAAACTAACGCATACGGAGGCGGCTATGGAATACATACAGGTGACGAAAGAAAATATTGAGACCGAGCATATCTGCTGCGCGATCTCGAACAACAGGGACTGCCAGGTCTCGTCCAAAAAGGCCTGGCTCGCCGATCGCTTTGACGACGGTCTGGTGTTCCTCAAAAGCGTCGAGCGCGGGAAGTGCTTTATCGAATACCTCCCCGCCGAACGCGCCTGGAACCCGATCGAGGCCGCGGGCTATATGTATATTGACTGTCTGTGGGTCTCCGGGGCCTTCAAGGGGCACGGCTATTCCAACGACCTGCTGGGCGCGTGCATCGCCGACAGCCGGGGAAAGGGCAGGCAGGGCCTGTGCATCCTGAGCGCGGCGAAGAAAAAGCCCTTCCTCGCCGACCCGAAATATCTCACACACAAGGGCTTTTCCGTCTGTGACGAGGCGGACAACGGCATACAGCTCTGGTACCTGCCCTTCTCGCCCGGTGCCGAGCCGCCCCGCTTCAAGGCCTGCGCGAAGCATCCGCACACCGACGGCGAGGGCTATGTGCTCTATTACACCAGCCAGTGCCCGTTCAACGCCAAATACGTCCCGATCGTGGAAGAGACCGCCCGCGCGCACGGCATCCCTTTCCGCGCGATCCATATTGACAGCGCCGAGGCCGCACAAAACGCGCCGACGCCGGTCACGACCTACGCGCTCTTTTATAACGGCGCATATCTGACGAACGAGCAGATGAACGACAAGAAATTCCTGAAGCTGGCCGGGGCGCAGATTTCGTAAAATTCCCACCGATTTCTCTTGACATCTCTGCTTCTTAATGATATCATTGTGATATCGAAAAGGAAGGAGAAACCAACTATGAAAGAAATTGTACTCAGCTCCAAGAAAAACGGCATGGCCATGCTGCTGCTGTTCATCGCGCTGTATATCTGTGCCATCGGCCTGGTCATCCTCGGCGGCGTCATGCTCGACACGCGCGTCAGCGCTCTCGCCATCCTCATTCTGGTGGTCGGCATCCTGTACTGCTCCGTCGGCTGGATCCTGTTTCTCGGTCTCAAGGTCCTCAATCCGCAGGAGGCCCTGGTGCTGACGCTCTTCGGCAAATACATCGGCAGTCTCAAGGAGACCGGCTTCTACTTTGTCAACCCCTTCTGCACCGCGGTCAACCCCGCCGCGCAGACGAAGCTGGCCCAGAGCGGCGACGTGGACGGCGGCAGCAGCAAGTCCGGCGGCCTGACGCTCTCGCTGACGGGCGGCGCAAGCGCCGGCATCGAGGTCGCACCGAGCAAGAAGATCTCGCTGAAGGTCATGACGCTCTCAAACGGACGGCAGAAGATCAACGACTGTCTCGGCAATCCCGTGGAGATCAGCATCGCCGTCATGTGGCGCGTGGTAGACACCGCCAAGGCCGTCTTCAACGTCGACAACTACAAGGAGTATCTCTCTCTGCAGTGCGACAGCGCCCTGCGCGACATTGTGCGGCTCTATCCCTATGACGTGGCCCCGAACGTCGACACCACCGGCGACGGTGTGGCTGACGAGGGCAGCCTGCGCGGCTCGAGCGAGGTCGTGGCCGAGCGCATCCGCGCGCAGATCCAGTCCAAGGTCAGCGACGCCGGCATCGAGGTGCTCGAGGCCCGCATCACCTATCTCGCCTATGCGCCCGAGATCGCCGCGGTCATGCTGCAGCGCCAGCAGGCCAGCGCCATCATCGACGCGCGCAAGATGATCGTCGACGGCGCCGTCGGCATGGTCGAAATGGCGCTCGAGCGTCTCAACGAGAACGGCGTGGTCGAGCTCGATGAGGAGCGCAAGGCCGCCATGGTCTCGAACCTGCTGGTGGTGCTCTGCGGCAACCGCGACGCCCAGCCGGTCGTGAACTCCGGCTCGCTGTACTGAGATGGCAGCCGAAAAAAAACAGGTGCCGCTACGCCTGTCCGCCAAGCTCTATGACGCCATCGCGGCCTGGGCCGAGGATGACTTCCGCTCGGTCAACGGGCAGATCGAATACCTGTTGACCGAGTGCGTCAAGCAGCGCAAGAAGAACGGCAAGTATGTCTCCGACACCATCGACGAGCCGATCGAGCTCGACATTCCGTGATGCGTCATTATATATCCCCTGTCTCTGTTTAATCCACGGTCGGCATGGGCGGCGGTCTGTTTTTGTCCGCCCCGCCCGATGAGCCCGCGTAAGCCTCTCCGGCGGCGCAGCACCGCATTCGGTGCCGTGCCGCCGGTCTGCACGCTTTGCGGGGTGTAACCGTAGAAAACGAATTTTTCTGCGGAAAGCTATTGACAAATGAAGATTCTCATGGTATTATAACCGAGCCGTGGCCGAGTGGTTCAGTCGGTTAGAACGCCGGCCTGTCACGCCGGAGGTCGAGGGTTCAAGTCCCTTCTCGGTCGCCACATCCCCCTTGAAAAAGGGGGATGTACTTTGCTGATATAGCTCAGTCGGTAGAGCGCATCCTTGGTAAGGATGAGGTCGCCAGTTCGAATCTGGCTATCAGCTCCAAAGAAGCAGTTGCCCCTTTGGGGCGGCTGCTTTTTTGCATCTGTTCGTATTCAAACCGGCTGCCGCAAATTGTCAGCCGGACACCTTATCCTTAAGATACGGAGGCAGTCATGGAAAAGAAACTGTTTGATTTTGAAGCCTATGAGCAGCTGATCGCCAAAATGGCTGCGGCAGCCAAGGCCGGCGACAGCGACGCGGCGCTCGACCTGGGCGCTTTTGAAAAGGCCATGGCGAGCTTTCATGAGTATGTATCCGCTGTCGGCATGAGCGAGGCGCAAATCCGCATGGCGCAAGCGCGTCTGGACGGTGCCGCGCTGCGTGACGCTGTGGCGGAGAGCGACGCGATGCGCCATGCCCACCACGAGGCCGCGATCGCCAATGCCGCTATGCTCAACCGGATGGCCGCAGCCTACGGCGTCGGGCCGATCTTTCTGGGCGACACGGCCAAGCGGCTTGAGGTTGCTGCCTTCTGCATGGAGGTCACCGACGAGCTGTTCCGCCGGCGCAAATTGTAATACTTATTTGCCGGTGAACTTCCGGTGTCGGCGCGCCCGCCGGGCCATTGTCTTTCGGAACGAGCGGATACTGTTTTCCCGTTCTCTCAGCAGCGCTGTCTCCAGGCGGTGACGGCGCTGCTTTTCTGCGCGCGCGGCCTCGCAGGCGTCATGCCGGGTAATATAGCAGAGATACCCGAGGATGTCGCGGGCGGGAACGTCCTGAACGTGGTACGGCCGCTGTTCATAGTCGATCGCGCGCCGGTCGGGGTCTGCGCCGCGCTTGCTCTCGTGCAGCAGCGCCTTCTGCCGGCTCTCGTCCCCACGCATACAGATGCGCCACGCCGTATCGTCCCGCGAAATCACCAGCAGCTCGTCGCGCCGCGGGATCAGCCGCAGGTCATGCGCCGTGCAATAGGCCGTGATCTCCTCCCGGAATTTTCTGTATTCCACGCGGATCCGGCTGCAGCGGGGGCAGGGGGAAAAGCCCAGGCCCTTCGCCTCGCTGATTGAGAGGAAGGACAGCCGGTTTTTCGCCGCTATCCGCTGCGCATACGGACAGCCGCCAGAATGGAACAGCCGCTGCCGGCTGATGCTGCTGCCACAGAGCATGGATCTGTCTCCTTTGGCGGCGTCATCGTTCGTCATCCGAACGGCCGTCGTCCGTATCCCAGGGGGTGGTGAACAGCGTCTCCCCGGTGTTCAGATCCACGGAGATGCCGCGTCCGACGCGCAGCTTGAAATTGCCGCTCGCGTCCACGCCCAGCCTTTCTCCGAGGGGCATGATCGGCTGCCCGTTGCTGAGATTAAAAATCAAGCCAAACATAGATACTCCTCTCTTTAAAACCAGTTTAGAATTATGTTTTTTACACGGTGCCGGGTCTGTGCCCGGCCCTTCTGCTATAATTTATTCCCCAGGCGGCGAAACGCCGCCACAGAGAAGTTAAAACTTCTCTGTATACACGCCGTAAGGCGTGTATTGGGAATAAATAGCATTGTAGTCTCCAATCCTTTGCATGAAGACATGCAAAGGATTGGGAAAAACAATGTTTTTCCCAAATTGCTTTCAGCGATTGGAGACGAAAATATAGTATCGAAGCAGGAAGGGAAAAATTAAGCCGCAGGCCATGCCCTTTCTGGTCGTTTGCCGTTATGCTTCGTCTGTCTCCTGTTCGCACGCTTCCCCGCCTGTGCCGTTGAGCGCTTCGGCATCGGCGGTATAGAGCGCATACAGCTTCGTCACGGCTTTGCGGTACCACGCCGCGGCCTGGTGGAAGTCTCGCGGCACGCCTTTCCCGCGGGAATACAGGCTGGCCAGGTTATACTGGGCCACACAGTTGCCCTGATCGGCGGCTTTGCGGTACCACGCCGCGGCCTGGCGGTAGTCCTGCGGTACGCCCTGTCCCGTTTGATACAGAGAGCCCAGATAATTCTGAGAAGTTGTGTCGCCCTGCTCGGCGGCCCTGCGATACCAGTCCAGTGCCTGGCTGCCGTCCTGCGGCACGCCGGACCCAAAATCATAGGCAAACCCAAGATTCCTCTGTGCATCCACGTTCCCCTGCTCGGCAGCTCTGTGGTACCATTCCACTGCCTCGCAGTCGTCCTGCGGCACGCCGCACCCGAGAGAATATATGTCGCCCAGTTTATTCTGGGCCTCCGGATCCCCCTTCTCGGCCGAAAGCAACAGGCTGTTCAATTCATCCTCCGTCAGGTTCAGATTCTTTTTCATGATCTCTCTTCTCTGGCTGTTATGCGGCTTGCAAATCTCTTCGAATTCTTTTTTCAGCCGAAGGCACTCCAGCTCGTCGATCCCGCTCTCCGGGTCTTCCGCGATCACCTGCAGCACCTGGTTGACGATTTCGTCGTCGGCCATGCAGCGGAGCTCCGGAAAGGACTCGGGCTCCCGGATTCGCGACTCATAGAGCGAAATGGCCAGCGCGCAGAGCTTGAGCTCTCTGTCGGTGATAGTGTTCATGAGATTCCTGTTTTCCATTTGTATTTCTCCTTTTCTTTTCGGTATTGTTTATGTTTTTTTGCTCGGTGCCGGGTCTGTGCCCGGCCCTTCTGCTTTTGTATCGGAACAGGAAGGGGAAAATTAAGGCAATACCGCATAATTCGGCGAGAGCGAATCCTGAGAAAATTTGGGTTCTGATGATGGCACTTTTTCGCAGGAATACTTTGTGTATTTCAAGAAAAAGTGACGAAATCAGGGCGCAAATTTTCCAGGAGGCGCCGATGGCGAATTGTGCGGTGTTGCCTTAAGCCGCAGACCGATTTTTATGCTTCATCTGCCTCCTGTTCACGCGCGTCCCCGCCTGTGCCGTTGAGCACTTCGGCATTGGCGGTACAGATCTCGTACAGCTTCGTCACGGCTTTACGGTACAGGGCCGCTGCCCGGCTGTAGTCCCGGGCTATGCCCTGACCGTGGAAATACATGGCGGCAAGCCTGAGCTGGGCATTCACTTCATCCTGGTCGGCGGCCTTGCGGTACCAGAACGCGGCCCGGCCGCAGTCTTGCGGTACACCGCGCCCCGTCTGATACATGTTGCCAAGGAGAACCTGTGCCATTGCGTCACCCTGTCCGGCAGCCTTGCGGAACCAGAACGCCGCCTGACTGCAGTCCTTCGGCACGCCTTCGCCCAGCTCATAGGAAAAGGCAAGATTCAACTGCGCATCCGCGTTGCCCTGCTCGGCGGCCTTGCGGTACCACATGCTCGCCTGGTCATAGTCCCGCGGTACACCCCGTCCGTTCCGATACACGCCGCCAAGCTCGTTCTGGGCCTTTGGATCTCCGTTCTCGGCCGAAAGCCGCAGGCTGTTCAATTCATCTTCCGTCAGGTTCGGTTTCTTTTTCACGGGCGGTTTTCCCTGTTCCATTCGCTGCTCGCAAATCTGATTGTATTCATCTCTCAGCCGAAGGCACTCCAGCTCCTTGATTCCGTCTTCCGGGTCCTCCGCGATCGCCTGCAGCACCTGGTTGACGATTTCGTCGTCGGCCATGCAGCGGAGCTCCGGAAAGGACTCGGGCGCCTGGATCCGCGTCTCATAGAGCGAAATGGCCAGCGCGCAGAGCTTGAGCTCTCTGTCGGTGATGTTGTTCATGAGATTTTTGTTTTCCATATGTATTTCTCCTTTTCGGTTATGTTTATTTTTTTACTCGGTGCCTGGGTTCGTGCCCGGTTCTTCTGGTATATAATCGGAATGGGAAGCAAATGTTTAAGTCAAAAAGCAAAGATTTTTCGAGCCGCTTTCCGGCGACGGCCGTTGTCGGCGCCCGGGCCGTGACTGTGAAAGCCGACGCAGCGAAAAAGCAATTATTATAATGTATACAGCGGTAAAAGAAGCCCCCGCCCGATCGGCAGGGATTTTTTTGCCGCTTTTTTTGTTGTTCGGGCTTAACAATCGCAGGCCGCGGCCGATACATAAGCAGAGGCAAGCGCGTCGCCGCACAAAAAAAATAAGCCTCGTCGGCTTAATTTTTCGATTCCAGCGCCGATATTGTACTTGTAAGGGATCGGGAACGGATCCGCCCGCCCTACGGAAGACAAAAACCGCAGCCTGGTGAAAAAAATATTCGCCGAAGCTTAATTTTTCGATTCCAGTGTCGATATTGTACTTGTAAGGGATCGGGAACGGATCCGCCCGCCCTGCAAAAGAAAGCAAATCGCAAGCAACCGTACAAAAGCAATCACCAAAAAACAAAAAAACAAATTCTTTAGGAGGAATTACTAATGAAAAAAATCATCTCTATCCTTTGCATCGCCACCGTTCTGGCCCAGCTTCTGACCCCCGCCGCGCTGGCGGACGCCCCGAACACGAACCCGGTGAGCACCCCGGAATCCGTTTCCGAACCGCTTGCCGCCCCGCAGGACGCCGACGGCCTCGCGCTGGGTGAGGAAACCGTTATCACCCCCGAGGCGGGTAAGACCGTCGAGGTGCCCACCGAGGGCAGCGACGTGACCGTCCGCATCCGCGGCGACGTAGACACCGCCGACATTGCCGGCAGCTCCGGCGTGCTCATCGTCCCCTCCGAGGACGGGCAGTGTATCACCGTCACGATTGAGGGCAGCGTCACCGGCTCGGACGCCGGCGTCTCGATCGGCGCCAGCGACGCCATGCGTCCCACGGCGGAGAGCATCGACGTCGACATCACCGGCGACGTCAGTGCCGTCGGCGGCGACAGCTACTACGGCAAGGGCGTCGGCCTGGATGTCACCGTCCTCCCCGGCGAGAACGTGACCGTCAACGTGGACGGCGATATCAGCGGCACAAATGGCGGTCTGAACGTGCAGGGCTGGCTTGATTCCGACGCCACGGTCACCGTCAACGGCGACATCTCGATCGACGGCATCGGCCGCGCGCTCAACGCCAGCACAGACGGCGACGCCAACGTCACGATCAACGGGGACATCGTCTCGAGCAGCGAGGGGATCAACGCCGTCGCCAACGGCGAAGACCATTCGCTCACCCTGACCGTCAACGGCGACGTCAATGCCGAAGAGTACGGCGTCGGCGTTCTGGCCGAGGACAGCACGGCCGACGTCACGATCAACGGCGATATCAACAGCGCCGTCGGCTGCCACGCCATGTCCGGCGATGCCAGTCTGACCGTCAACGGCGACATCAGCAACGGCCTCAGCGTCGGCACGGTCGGCGAAGGTGCCACCAGCGTCACTGTTGTCGACGGCAGCGTCGGCGTGACCAGCGACAGACTCTTCGGCGCGCAGAACTTCGGCGTCTCGATTCTCGGCGAAGCTGAGGCCAGCATCACCGGCGACGTGAACGGCGGCATCAAGCTCGGCACGGCGGAGTACGGCCAGAACAACGACGGCCTCCTGGTCGTCGAGGGTACCGCAGCCGGCCGCGAAGGCGGCTACGCCATCGTGATCGCAGCCGACAGCGTGGGCTATTATCCCGGCGAGTATGCCGCGGCCAACGGCGAGACGGCCGACGCGGACACGCAGTCGATGGCGACGGTCGAGGTCTACAAGCTGACGCCGGGCAGCGAGGGCTGGTTCGGTGTGGCCACGGATACCTACAACAGTGAGACCATGGAAATGACCCACACCGAGACCGCGGCTGAAGGCAGCCTGCTTGACCGTCTGGTGAACTCGGTCCGCTACCTGCTCCACCGCAGCGGGGACTGCTACGAGATCGAGAACGCGCAGACCGACGCATCCGGCCGCGCCTACGCCCAGGAGGGCAACACCCTGCTGCTGCGCCCGACCGAGGGCTACAGGATC
>ODAI010869794.1_pt1 | contig 11859 bp, 8 predicted proteins | sample 1539321 | NCBI WGS metagenome assembly ODAI01 (sample SAMN02144231, study PRJEB22623) | gut metagenome | biome: sheep rumen | host: Ovis aries | place: New Zealand
AAGGCGGGATCGTCCATTCCGGTGATATCACCCACAGCAATGCGGCGGAGTATATAGACATTGACCTGGACGCGCCGCTTCTGCGGGTGCAGACACGGATCCATATCTATAACGGGAAGAACTCCTTTAAAGAGATTGATAGCTGCTATGTAGGAATGATGGCAGTGAAGAAGCTGGGAGCAAAAGTGAAGCTCTATGATCCGAAGAACTGCTTCTTTACACATGAGCTGAAGTCCGGCAGCAACGAACTTCAGTATGGGTATGTAGATGTGCCCTGCCGGAGACTGTGCTTTGTCGGAAAGGAACCGGAAATACTTCCGGAATACTGCCGGCCTTTTGAAGTCTCGCATAATGACCGCCCGGAAGGTCACAGGCTGACTATGGACAAATACCTGTCCATGCTCTTTGAGGCGCAGGAAGTGGCGCCTGCTGCGTCGCCGGAGGAGGCGGATATGATCCTGACAATGGAAAAGCCCGTGGAGGAAAAAGGCGTCAGTCTGGTGGACAGAAACTTCTATCTTGAAGGGTGAAAAAAGCTCGCACAACGAGGCTCGCATTTGTGCTAAGGTCTATCAGGCCATTCGGGACGCTGCAGACGCGGCACGGGCAGAAGGGGCGGACTATGTCTATCTGATGGCGCATCTGGGGAACGAGGAGGAATGCAGACCCTGGACTTACGCAGACGTGATCGCCAATACGAGCGGGATTGATGTGGTCCTGGACGGACACAGTCATGATCTGGATCAGATCGTCATGAAGAACAAGGATGGAGAGGATGTGACCCGCGCTGCGGTCGGCACTAAGCTGATCAGCATCGGCTACAGCCATATTTCCGCAGAAGGAAAGACCGTTGAGACGGGAATCTGGAGCTGGCCCAACGGGACATCCGCACCGGACTTTCTGGGTATTCATGATGACATGTATGACAAGGTAATCGAGGCAGAGAAGACGGTCGCGGATCAGATGAACACAGTGGTGGCCTCCTCATCTGTTGAGCTGTCGGTCTATGACCCGGAAGAGAAGGACGCGAACGGCAGACCCATCCGCATGATCAGGCGGGCAGAGACCAATATGGGAGATTTTTGCGCAGATGCATACCGCGACCAGTCCGGTGCGGACATTGCTATTGAAAACGGAGGCGCGATTCGGGCCACTATCGATAAAGGGGACATCACTTACGGAGATATCATTGCCGTCAAACCGTTCGGAAATGCGCTCTGTGTTATAGAAGTGACGGGACAGCAGATGCTGGATGCTCTGGAATGGGGAAGCCGCTATGTGCCGGGAGAGAGTGGTGCATTTCTACAGGTATCCGGACTGACTTATGAGATCAATTCGGCAGTCGACAGCCCCTGTACAGAGGATGAAAACGGTATGTTCACGGGAATTGAAGGAGAGCGCCGGGTTCAGAATGTCATGGTCGGAGAGCAGCCCCTGGATCCGGAGAAAACCTACACATTGGCGAGCCAGAACTTTTTGCTGCTGGAACGCGGAGACGGATTCACTATGTTTAAAGACTCCCCTGTCCTGAAAGATGATATCAAACTCGACAATCAGGCGCTGATCGACTATATTGTTGACACTCTGGGCGGCGTGATCGCCGCCGACGTGAAGGAGATCCTGGACACACTGCGCAGGATTCAGGCACTTGATGAATGAGGACCGGATATCAACACTCAGCGGAGATGTCGTGCAGGAACAGTTTATTGTGCGGCAGTGGTGACAGAGTTCAAGGATATGCGTATAATGATAATAGTTCCGTTTTAACGTTCATGCGGGTGAGCTGATCCTGATGTGCGATCTGTCCGCATGACAGCCATTTTTATATTTATTGGAGGTTACTATGGCAAAAAAAGTATTACTCTTATGCGGCGATTTTACGGAAGATTATGAGACAATGGTACCCTTTCAGGCGCTCGGTGTCCTGGGATATCAGGTTGACGCAGTCTGCCCGGACAAGAAAGCCGGTGAAACCGTTGCGACCGCTGTTCACGATTTTCTTGGCGAGCAGACCTATACGGAGCTCAGGGGACATAACTTTGCGCTGACAGCAGATTTTGACGCTGTCAAGACAGAAGATTATGAGGGACTTTTCATTACAGGCGGACGTGCTCCGGAGTATATTCGTCTGAATGCACGTGTGCTGGAGATCGTCCGCGAATTCTTCGCGGCGGGCAAACCGGTTGCAGCAATCTGCCATGGACCGCAGGTACTCGCAGCTGCAGGTGTTCTCAAGGGATATAAAGCGACCGCTTATCCCGCTGTCGGACCCGATGTCACGCTTGCCGGCGGCACCTATGTAGAAGTCCCTGTTGACCAGGCAGTTGTAGACAGAAATCTGGTCACCGCTCCCGCATGGCCCGGAGATACGGCGATCGTTCGCGCATTTGCAGAGCTGATGGGTGCGAAGATCTCTATCTGATTCTGCTTTATGTGAAAGACATCGCTGATCAAAGACGATAGCATCTGCCGCGCGAGGCCAGCCCTGGCGCGGCAGGTCTTTTTAGTTCTAATTGTCGCTTCTCAAACGACCTTTTGCGGTCCCGGCATTTATATAATGATGTTGCACAAAGACAAAGGAGGGTCATTATATGAACATGAAAGCAAAAGAAATAGACTGGACGAAGTATCCTCAGGATCGAAAGGATCTGTACGACTACTGCCGCAGCCTTGGATACGATGAGCGCACGGCTGCGGTCCTGGCACTGTATATTTTCGGCCGCACAAGAAGTGATCATTTACGGATCGATCAGATCTATGAGCAGCTGACAGGAGAAGCGGCAGACGTTCCCAACGGAAACAATATGAACGGGTACCGGGGATCTTATGCAGGTATGCCGACCGGTCACGGCTCTTCGGGAAATCCTCTGAGCAGTGTGCGGACCGGTTACAGAGCAGCGGAGAGAATGCAAGGCGCTAAGGCGGATTCTATGCCGAGCTATGCAGCCGAACCGAAAAAGAATCAGAGCATTTTTGACAGATTATTCAGCGGCGGATTGGCTGATGGCGTAAGATCATCTTCGCGGGGCCGCAAGTCGAAAGATTTCAAAGCCTCCGGTCCCGGAAAGTCCGCCTCCTTAAATCTCCCCGGTAAGTCATCTGCTCCGATGCCGTCCGGCCCCATGCCATCCGGCTATAGGTATTCTGATTCCATGCCCGTGCCGCCTGCCTCCATGCCCCTTGCGTCTGCCCCTATGCCTTCTGCCTCGATGACATCCGGCTTTATGCCCACCGGTTTCGATTTTCCGGCAACGGATGAATACGAGCAGATCGAGGAAAAGGGGCTGCGCGATGTCAGGAATCATATGACATCGACATTTCGCATGACAACGAACACGGCCTCTGCCGGTATCATATTCAACCAGCTCAGGGAAAACCGCCGGATCGACAGGAATATGGTGCGTATTGAGGAGATGCTCAACTACTTCCGCTATAAGAGCGTGGTCCCGGATACGGAGAAATTCCGGATCTCCTGCGAACTGATGCCCGCAGCACAGGATGGGACAGCCGGGCAGAAAAAGCTCCTCTATATAAACGTGCAGGGCAAAGAGGAAGTCAGGCAGGGTCAAAATATCGTACTGCTACTGGATGTCTCCGGAAGTATGTCAATAAACACGGACCAGGTCCAGGCGATGGTCGCAACGATCATCAGCAAACTGAAAGCCGGCGATAAGATCAGCCTTGTGACATACAGCTCGAGAGACGAGGTGATCCTGCGCGGATTCAGGATCAATGATGAAAATGACAGGATCAAAGCGATCGAGAGGTTCCTCGGCGTTCAGATCTACGGCTATACAAACGGATCAGCCGGCATTGAACAAGCTTATAAGATCGGGAAAGAAGAGTATATCGAAGGCGGAAACAATCAGGTGATCCTGATCACGGACGGGGATCTTAATTTTGGCATCACAGACAAGGGCGGACTGACGGAACTGATCGAGGAGAAGAAAAAGAGCAATCTGTTCCTGAGTGTGATCGGCACAGGTCTCAGCAACTATAAGGATGACAAGCTCGAGGTGCTCAGCAAACACGGAAACGGAGTTTACCGGGTAGTGAACAATCTCGCAGATGTGAAAAAGTGCATCGATACCGAGTACGCGTCCCTGGTCAATGTCATTGCCAAAGATGTAAAGGCTCAGGTAGAGTTCAATCCGGAGGTCGTGGAATCATTCAGGCTGCTGGGGTTTGAGAACAGAGAGCTCGATCACGAGGATTTCGTGAACGACAAGGTGATCTCGGAGCCCTTCGGATCCGGCGGATACGGAGTCGCGCTCTACGAGCTGGTGCTCAGAGACGGTTCGAAGCCGGTGGAGAGCGGCTTTAAATATGTGAAAGTGGTCACGACCGGATCCACGGATCTGGGCACAGTGAAGGTCCGGTACAAGGAACCGCTCGAGGACACCTCGACCGAGATCGAATATGTGATCCGCTCTGCGGACGACAGCTATACGGATAACATTAAACTGGCTTATGTGGTCTATGTATGTGCGGAGAAACTCAGGGGATCCGACAAGATCGGTGAGAAGGAAATATTGCTTGCCACGAAATTCAGCGATGAACTCGGCGCTGAGATCCGGGAGATGAATAAAGATGATTATTACAAACTTCCGGAGATCCTCAGGCGGTCACCGGGGGAGCTGAATGTAGGAATTCGGTCCCGGGACAGGTTTGTATGGTGATGCGGGCGCCGATCCGATATTTGTGATAAACTGGAACCGGAAGGAGGACAGCCTATGAGACTTCTGATCGCGGAAGACGAAGCGGATCTGAACAGGATCTTATGTGAGCGGCTTCGAAAAGAAGGATATGCAGTGGATTCCTGCTATGACGGGAACGCCGCTGTTCAGTATATGGAACAGGAGCATTACGATGGCGCTGTCTTCGATATCATGCTCCCGGGCAAAAGCGGGTTTGAAGTCCTGCGGGAGATGAGAGGGAAAGGGGACCAGACACCGGTCCTCTTTCTGACGGCATTAAGCGATACGCGCAATATTGTGAGAGGGCTGGACCTCGGAGCCAGCGACTACATGGTCAAGCCGTTTGAGCTGACGGAGCTTCTTGCGAGGATCCGGGTAATGCTGCGCAATCCGTCCGTCAGAAATGAGAACACATATATCTGCGGCGATATTGTGATCAATACCAGTGACCGCTCTGTCACACGCGCCGGAGAGCGGGTCGATCTGACAGCAAAGGAATACGCGCTGCTCCTGTATCTTGTCCGGAACAAGAATACGGTGCTGACAAGGCAGCAGATCGAGTCGAACGTATGGGATCTTGAGAGCGATATTGCGTCCAATATCGTTGATGTCTATATCCGCTTCATTCGCAAAAAACTGAACGCAGGGGGACGCGAGGACATCATTCGTTCTGTACGGGGAGTTGGCTATATTTTGAAAGATTCACCGGAGGAAGAAAACTGAAAAAAGGGATCTTGAAAAACAAAATAACGGTTGTAAGGTTTATTGAGATCTGGTTCGTGATCCTGTGGGTCATGTTTTCCGTCATTCTGATCAGCACCTTCTATCTTTTGTCCGAGCAGCTTGAGCTCTCACTGCTCCGCAAAAACAATCGGGACAATATTCAGTATTATGAGGAGAACCTGCTGTGGACTGATTCGGGCTTTCTGGTGACAGACGACGAGCGAAAACTGCAGAACGGCTACTATGTGATCGCCACCAATATGAACCACGAGTGCATCTTCGGAGAGTATCCCCCTGATTTCGAGGGGGTCGTCTTCAGCCGGAAGATGGGCAGTGTCGTGGAACTGAACGGCAGAAGGTACGTTGTGACGTATAAGCTCCATTACGGGAGGAGAAATTCGATCAGCTATATTCTCTATGGGATCGCGGACACGAGCGCCGCGGCGACGACTCTCGATGAGATCAAAAAGACTATGATCGGATTCATCCTGTTTTCTCTGGCAACGCTGATCGCCATCTGCCTGCTGCTCAGGCGCCGCATCGACCGGCCTCTGAAGAAGATGTGCGAGGAAGCCGACAAGATGGAACCGGGGATGAATTTTGACAGAGAACAGATGACGGAGAGCGGCTTTCAGGAGATCGATATGCTCGAGAGGGCCTATCTGCGGCTGTTTGATAAGATGTCGAATGTGATCGAGAGCCAGACACGGTTCAACTCGGACGTATCCCATGAGCTGCGCACTCCGATCACGGTCATACGGACCCAGTGCCAGGTTTCCCGGGAACAGGCACTGAAGAATGAAGATATGTATGCGCTGGAAACGATCGAGGTGATCGAGCGCCAGGCGGACAAGATGAACCGCATCATCAACATACTGCTGCATCTTTCGAAACTGGGAAGCGGTGCGGCTGAGCTGAACATTGAAAAGTTCGACCTGATGACCGTGGTGGAATCTGTCTGTGACGACGAGGAATTCACCTTGGATCGGGACAGAGTGATCGTTCGCGACCTGAAAGAGACGATGGTCGAGGCGGACATCCAGCTGATCATGATCGCGGTTCGCAACCTATTCTCCAACGCAGTCAAATACAGCGGAGAAGGCAGTGTGATCAATGTGCAGTGCGGGACCGAAGACGGCTGTCCTTTCTTCCGGATCGAGGACCAGGGCGTCGGGATCAGCGAGAAAGAGATGGAAAAGATTTACGACAATTTCTACAGGTCAGAGGAATCCAGGACTTCGGAGGGAGCAGGTCTTGGGCTGTCCCTGACCAAAAAGATCATGGAAATTCACGGCGGCAGAATTGAGGGCAGCAGCACACCCGGACAGGGAAGTTCCTTCACGCTGTGGTTTCCTCCCGTGACGGAAAAGGAGACTTGACTGACTATGCCCAAAAAGAATTGTTCGATCGACATTTTCCGATATATCGGAGCTCTGATGGTGATGTCGATCCACATACATCCCTTTGAAGATATCAGCGATTTCTGGGGCAAGGAGTTCAGAAGTGTTTTCCCGAGGATCGGTGTTCCTTTCTTTTTTTGTGCGGCAGGCTATTTTTACATCAAAAAGCTGATGAAAGGGAAGGATCCCTTTCTTCCCTATATGAAACGTCTTTTGACGACATATTTGGTCTGGAGCTGTGTCTACTATCTCGTCGATTTTCTGGAGTGGGGGAAATCGGACATCAAAGGATTCGTCAAATCCTGTGTTTACAGATTCGTCGTGACAGGAAGTCATTTCCATTTCTGGTTCTTCCCTGCACTGATCTTAGCGGTCATTGTCGTGACGATCCTGTTCAAACTCCGGCTGCAGGCGCTCATTCTTCCGATGAGCCTGGTGCTCCAGGTCGTCGGGTGTCTCGGGGCATCCTATTACGGGATCGGCAGCAGGATCCCCGTCCTGAATCAGATCTTCCTGCGGGACGATTATAAACTGATCCGCACGCTGCTCTTTATGGGCATTCCCTATTTCAGCGCAGGGTATGCCGTGGCCGGGATCGAGCGCACGAAATGGTTTATGGGGCTGAAGGATTCCGTTAAGACCGCTGCGATGGCAGCAGCCGTGATCTTCTGGCGGGCAGAGATTTATGTCGTCGTGAAGACCGGTATGTCCAGGAGTGTGGTCATTACCCCCGGATTATATCTGATGCTGATCGTTCTCATGCTGTTCCTGATCAGTTTCCCGATGTATAAATGGGAAAAGGCGGCGGATTTCTGCAAGACGGCAGCGGGGTTTACTTATTATATCCACCCGCTGTTCATATGGGTGATCGACAAGTTGTCGGACAAGATGCATTTTGTGGTGACCAATACGCCAAGGTACGCACTGATCTGGGCGGCCACGTTCCTATTGGCTTTACTGATCCATAAGTCGGATAACGAGTATCTGAAGATGGTCTGCAGTTGACATGCAGACCATCTTTGTCGTCCGGGCGCCATTGTAATTCACCGTGCAATCTCTTACAATAAGAGGTAATTTGTGGATCACGAAGATCTGTGAATATCAATGGAAGGAGTGCTATGAAATACCGGATCAACCAGGAAAATTACCATACTTTTGAGGTATATGAAGTCAACAAACTCCCGGCGCGGAGCTATTTTATCCCATACCCGGACAGAGAAAAAGCGGACGCAGTGTCCCCTAAAGAGAAGCGCTATGCTTCTGAAAAAGTCATATGTCTGAACGGCGAATGGGATTTCAGGTTTTACCCAAGACCGGCGCAGATCCCGGCTGTGCTGGACACCGAGACAACGGAGTTTGAACGGATCGATGTGCCCTCCTGCTGGCAGTTCCGGGGCTATGACAAGCCGTTCTACACCAATATCCGTTACCAGTTTCCCTTTAAGCCGCCGGTGATCCCCTGTCTGGAGAAAGTCGGCAAAGTGTTCTCATGGATGGGTGTGGACCAGAAGATCTCCCTGCGCTACAAAGATCCGGGAGAGGAATACAATTTCGTCGGCATTTACCGGAGGTTCATTGAGATCGAAGACAGCAGCAGGAATTACGTTATTTCTTTTCTCGGCGTCGCGAGCTGCATCGACCTCTACCTCAACGGAGAATTCATCGGCTATTCCGAAGGGGCGCACAATACTGCGGAATTCGACCTGACCGGCAGGATCGTACAGGGCAGCAACGAGCTTGTTGCAGTTGTACACCGCTGGTGCAACGGTTCCTATCTGGAAGACCAGGACATGTTCCGAAACAACGGGATCTTCAGGGATGTCCTGCTGCGGATCAGCGATCCGACGGATATCTGCGAGATCGATGCGGAGACGTCTAAAACGGGCGATCGCTATTCCCTGACTCTTTCTGCCAAAACACTGACGCCGGCAGACGTGACCTTCCGGCTGGAAGGAAACGGACTGTCCGTCTCTGAGACGGCAGAAGGCCGGGACGGCGTGGTCAGTGTCACTTTTAAGGATCTGGACGTGACAGAGTGGAACGCCGAGTATCCGACACTGTATGCGGTTTATTATGAGACTGAGAGCTGCTGCGTGAAGGAGAAGATCGGTTTCAAGACGGTGGAGATCCGCGGGGACAAGTTCCTGGTAAACGGAAGGATGATCAAGTTCCACGGCGTCAATCACCACGACACCAGCTGCACGAACGGCTATACGATGACGCCGGATGAGATCGAAAAAGATGTGCGCATCTGCAAAGACTTCAACATGGATATGATCCGGACATCGCATTATCCTCCGGATCCGCTCCTTTTGGAACTGGCGGATGAATACGGGCTCTATATCGTAGATGAAAATGATCTGGAGACGCACGGAACGTTTGCGCACCAGCTGCCCGCGACCTATAATACGATCAGTCATAATCCCAAATGGGAGTCTCACTATATCGACCGTATTACGCGCCTGTATCAGAGAGACAAGATACACAGCAATACGTCGATCGTGATGTGGAGTCTGGGCAATGAAGCCGGCGGATATCACAATACAGATGCGATGTACGATTATCTGAAGCTTCACTCGGATCTTCCGGTGCACTATGAGAGCGCCATTCATTGCAAGCGTATCGCATATGACGTAGGAAGTGAAATGTATCCTTCGGTGCAGATGGTCCATGATGCGGGAGAGCACTGCAGAAAGCAGAAGCCCTTGAACGACAGGCCCTACTTTATGTGTGAGTATGCCCATGCCATGGGCGTAGGCCCCGGTAATATAGAAGCTTACTGGGAGGAGATCTACAAGTACGACAATCTGATCGGCGGATGTGTCTGGGAGATGGTGGATCACGCAGTTCTTCACGAAGACGGGAGCTATACGTACGGAGGTGATCACGGCGAGTGGAGCCATGACGGTAATTTCTGTGTTGACGGATTGTTCTATCCGGATCGAACACCTTCTACAGGTGCAAAGATCATGAAGTTCATCTATCGCCCGATCAGGGTGAAGCATATTTTCGGCAGCACGTTTGAGCTGTTCAATACGACCGCCTTTTCAGAGGGAAATCGCTATGAACTCACTTTTACATGGAATGACGGAACGGTCAATGTGATCACGCCGGACACGAAGCCGCTCTCGACAAGCATCGTGGAGGTCCCCGAACCAAAGGCTGTGGACGAAAATCTGTCCGTGATCGTCACGGCAGTAGATAAAGAGACGGGGAAAACGGTTTCCGAGGAGCAGATCACGATCAGACAGAATGTCCCCTCTGCAGAGGGAGATCATCCGCTTCCTGACGAGTGCAGATTTTTTAAGGGCCATTTCGCCCTGGTCCTGCCTGATGGAGAGATGCTCCGAAGCAATTCCCAGTACACCGTATTGTTCCGTGCACCTACGGATAACGATACGGACCTGAAATTCAGCAACACAATGAGTCCTTACATGGACCAGAAAGAGAGCATCATTTCCTGCGGACCGATCCTGAACGGGTATCGCGTGGAGACAGAGATCACCAACAAAAAAGGAAAGTATCTGGTGATCGACAGCTATGAGGGGACAGAAGACGGGATCCTCGTCACCAGTGTGCTCCACAGTGAATCCGGGAAAGGGATTATTCCGAGATTCGGGAAGACATTCCGGCTTGAAGAGGTATTTGATCTCGTCCGCTATACAGGCCGCACCGGCGAGAGCTACTGCGATATGAAAGACCAGTTCCCGATCCGGACAGTGGAGTGCAAAGTGGCGGACATGACAGAGCCAAACATCCGCCCGCAGGAGAGCGGCAACCGCTGCGACTGCACTCAGGCAAGCCTGAGCGACGGCAATGTCACGGTCACTTTCCAGGCAGTGGACCGGCCGTTTGAGCTCGGCATCAAGCCGTATTCAGACTGGGCGCTCTGCAGGATGCGTCACCGCGAAGATGAGAAGCGCACAGGAACATATGTGACGATCCAGGCATTCCAGCAGGGAATCGGCACAGGGTCCTGCGGACCCGGAGTCATGCCGGAGTATCAGTACAGTGCAGGGAAGGACTATACGCTGAGATTTCTGATCAAGATTTCCTGATACGGTACGAGTCCCGGAAAGAGCATAGAAATCATAGAAAAACTTCGAGAATTCTATGTCTGTCTTCCGGGACTGTCATTCCTTTGAGGAAGGTGATCAAACAAGCTCCGTGTACCGCTTTGCGATATATCCGTCGCAGATACCGCCGGCCGGATCGTTGATCTGGATCCTGTACCATATGTCGTCATCAGTGATGCCGTTTACCCAGAATTCATGGCCGCGCTCGCATTCCATGGCGACTGCACCGCCGGGAGAGTATCTGCATTTCAGGGAGGAGGCAGTCACTCTGACCTTGATCCCGCTGATCGGCCTTACCGAATATGTTTCCGTTTCAGCGGTGCCGCCGGTAACGTAACCGAGGACTTCATCGCTGATTTTGTTCTCTTTGATGCTGCTCATTTTTTTCCTCACAGATGATCGTGTTGAAACTCGAGGCGGCTTGAATTTTGCGCCTCTTATGTATTAATACGCATATACAGAACTCAATCCATCCGGATTACCTTGACAAGTTTTGCGAAAATGCCTAAAATATCGAGTGTTATGTTTAGGTATAGTGCGTGGAGGGCGAGATCCCGACGCGTGCATCTGAGCAAAAGGCGGATGTTGAACATGTGTCAGTAGCAGGCTGATTTCCGGCGTTTACAGATCTCGTCCCATATCCGATTCCATATAAGGGAGCCGGGTACGGGACGTTTTTAATGTAAAGGCAAGGTTAATCGATCGTAATGTTTTGATCATTCAATCTATTAGTAAGTTAAAGGAGTCGAAATGAACAGGTTTGAAGAGATCCGGGAGAAATTCCTGGAAGAAGCAAAGGGCCGTACAGACTCCCGCAGCATCTATGAACTTCGCAAGAAGTATCTGGACCGCAAAGCGGGTGAAGTGAACGCGCTGATGAAAGAAATGCGCAGCATTCCCAAAGATGAGAAGGCTGATTTCGGCAAGAACGTGAACCTTCTCAAGGACTGGGTCCTGGAGAAT
>ODAI011395055.1_pt1 | contig 11859 bp, 11 predicted proteins | sample 1539321 | NCBI WGS metagenome assembly ODAI01 (sample SAMN02144231, study PRJEB22623) | gut metagenome | biome: sheep rumen | host: Ovis aries | place: New Zealand
AAAGTGGGGGCACAGCGGAATCGGGGAGACGGGGCGCTGCAGGATTGACAGGGTGTATAAACTTTGATAACATTACCTTTAATACATAGAAACAAGGAGGAAAAACGCATGCTGCAAGACAGGATCAGGGAAGGACTTACGTTTGACGATGTACTGCTTGTGCCTGCCAAGAGCGAGGTGCTGCCCCGGGACGTGGATCTTTCCGTTCAGCTGGCCAAGAACATCAAACTGAACATTCCGATTCTTTCGGCTGCCATGGACACGGTGACGGACAGCAAGATGGCCATCGCAATGGCCCGTGAAGGCGGTCTGGGCATCATCCATAAGAACATGACCATTGAGGAGCAGGCAGCCCAGGTGGACAAGGTCAAGCGCAGCGAGCATGGCGTTATAACCGATCCCTTCTTCCTGAGCCCGGAGAACCTGATCAGCGACGCGGAGGAGCTGATGAGCCGCTACAAGATCAGCGGCGTGCCGATTACCCGGGACGGAAAGCTGGTTGGCATCCTGACCAACCGGGACCTTCGGTTTGAAACGGATTATTCCCGGCCCATCGGGGAAGTGATGACCAGCGAAAACCTGATCACCGCCCCGGAAGGAACCACCCTGGAGGAAGCAAAGAAGATCCTGGCCAACCACCGGATTGAGAAGCTGCCCATCGTGGACCGGGAGGGCAACCTGCGGGGCCTGATCACCATCAAGGACATTGAAAAGACCTCCAAATACCCCAACAGCGCCAAGGACGCCAACGGCCGGCTGCTGTGCGGCGCGGCGGTAGGCGTGACCAAGGACGTGTTTGAGCGGATCGACGCGCTGCTGGACGCCAAGGTGGACGTGATCAATATCGACACGGCCCACGGACACAGCCTGGGCGTGCTGAAGCAGGTGGAGAATATCCGGAACAGGTATCCGGACATCACCCTGTTTGCCGGGAACGTGGCCACGGCCGCGGCAACCCATGACCTGATTTCTGCCGGCGTGGACTGCGTGAAGGTTGGCATCGGCCCCGGATCCATCTGCACCACGCGGGTGGTGGCCGGCATCGGCGTTCCGCAGATCACCGCGGTTTCCGACTGCGCGGAGGAAGCGGACAAGTACGGCATCCGGGTGATTGCGGACGGCGGCATCAAGTACTCCGGAGACATCACCAAGGCCCTGGCGGCGGGCGGCAGCTGCGTTATGCTGGGCAGCCTGCTGGCGGGCACGGAGGAATCCCCCGGAGCCATGGAGATTTACCAGGGACGTTCCTTCAAGGTGTACCGCGGCATGGGCAGCCTGAGCGCCATGGCGGTGGGCTCCAAGGACCGGTATTTCCAGGAAGGCGCCAAGAAGCTGGTTCCGGAAGGCGTGGAAGGCCGGGTGCCCTACAAGGGAACGCTGGCGGACACGGTGTTCCAGATGGTGGGCGGACTGCGCAGCGGCATGGGCTACTGCGGAACCCGGACGATTGATGAGCTGCGGAAAAACAGCGAATTCATCCGGATTACCGGCGCGGGACTTGCGGAAAGCCATCCGCATGACATCTCGATCACGAAGGAAGCACCGAACTATTCCAGAAGCAACTGACAGGCAGAACTGCGGCCGGAGGCATGAGGTCAGAAGAGAGGGGGACGGCGCATGGGGAAAAGGTTTTATAAAGCTGCCGGGAGCCTGGTCCGTATTTTCTCTCACCGAATGGAAACGGAATGGGAGGTTCCCTTTGAGGAGGGGCCCTGCGTATTCGTTGTCAACAATGTCGGATTCATGGGACCGATCGAAATGTGCTTTAAGTTTGCACAGCGGGATCTGTGCCATCCATGGATCAATGACGGGCTGCTGGAACGCAAAAACATCCCTGCCTATGCCAGGAAGGACTGCTGGTGGCGGCCGGACAGCTTCTTTGCTCCGCTGCTGAATGCGACGGTGCCTTATCTGGCGGCGGCATTCCTGCCTCCGCTGATTCAGAGCGCACCCTATGTACCGGTTTATCATGACCAGCGGATCATGCTGACGCTGCGCCAGAGTATCCGCATCCTGCAGCGGGATGAAGCCCTGGTCATTTTTCCGGAGCAGCCGAACGCCCGGCTGAGCAGCCATGAATGGCTCAGCACCGGCTGGCTGCGGCTGGGAGAGATGTGGTATAAAACCTGCGGACGGGCCCTGAAAATGTATCCGGTCCATATTGACCGGGATAAGCATGTCTTCAGGGTGGCTGCACCGGTATGGTATGATCCGGGACGGCGCTTCGGAGACCAGGAAAAAGAGCTGAGAAGCGCACTGACCAAGGGAATCCGGGGAATTAAATAAAATGAAAAAAGCCGGAGATGTCCGGCTTTTTTCATTGGACCGATTCAGGGCGCGGGGGCAGGGGATTCTGCCGCGGGTTCCTCTTCAACCGGCGCGGTGATCATGTCCCGGCAGAGAATCCGGCAGAACTTCATGACGTTATCCATATTGCCGTTATAGACGGTGACAGCGAGGAAACCATTTTCCACATAGCAGAGGGAATTCAGGCCAGGCAGCGCATCCAGGGGAATTCCGTACAGATGTGTTTCATCCGAATCGGAAAGGGTGCGCCAGCCGCGGCGAAGATCCAGCCCTGCCTCATTGAAGAGGTCCATCAGCTCCCGGTCCTCCTCCAGGGGAACAAAAGCCCCCTGGGCGGAATAGGTCAGGAACTGATCCCGGGGAAGCATGTACAGGTCGCCTTCCTGGGCGGCAAAGTAGGTGGTGACAATCATGGCGCCGTATGTCTCATCCGGGAAGGAGACCGCGGAAGAGACGAATTCCATATCGGGCAGTTCCTCCAGGCGGACCTCCTCCAGCCACGCGTTGAGCTTTTCCTGGTCTGCGTAGCCGATGACATACAGATCCACCCGTTTGTCCTCCGGGACTTTGGGACGGGTGACTGTGAACAGCAGATTGACCAGAAAGGTTCCGGCCAGGAGAACAAGGATATACTTCCACCAGCTGTAGGTGAAATGGTTTTTCAGCGATCCGGCATTGACAGATGTTTTCATACTTTTCCTTCCGGCCCATGGGCAGCCGGGGAAAACCGGCGGAGCCGCGCGGGGCTTATTTTCATCCGGACCGGCGGCCCGGAATCTTTCACAAAGATACCACGAAAATGAAAGAAAGACAAGGAGCGCAAGCAGGAAAAACGGAACCCGGGGGCGAAAAAGAAAAAGCAGAAGGTAGTTTTCCGGAACCGTCATTGAAAAGAGAAGAGAGGGAGATTTTCATGAAGTTCAGTCCGATTATCACCGTCGGAAGGCAGTATGGATCCGGCGGGCGGGAAGTTGCCCAGAAGCTCGCGCAGGTCATGAATATAGCCTTCTATGACAAGGAGCTGCTGGCGGAAGCCTCCAAGGACAGCGGAATCTGCCAGGAGGTTATGGAAACATACGACGAGAAACAGGGAAAACGGTCATTCTTTTCCATGATGGGAGGAGGATTCCAGGGCCGGGGGGATCCCGGATACATGTACCTGGAAATGCCCCTGAACCACAGGATTTTCCTTGCACAGTTTGATACAATCCGGAAAATTGCCGACGCGGGTCCGTGCGTCATCGTCGGACGCTGTGCAGACTACGTGCTGCGGGATCACGAGAATGTCCTGAACGTTTTCATCAAGGCATCGATGGAGGAACGGGTAAAACGGATCGTCCGCCTGTATGAGCTGGATCCCATGAAGGCGGAGGAGTCCATCCGCAAGGCGGATAAGCAGCGGGCGACCTATTATAACTATTATGCCACGGGGAACTGGGGCGATGTGGGTAATTACCATCTTTGCCTGGATACAGGCGTGCTCGGCGTGGACGGCGCCGTGGAGCTGATCCGCCGGGCGGTTGAACTGCGGCAGGACAAGGCGGAGGAAGACGGGATTCAATGGTAAAACGGATCGCAGCCGGGATTACCGTGCTGCTTATGATTCCGGCACTCGCACTGGCATCGCTGCCATGGCGGGAGGATACGCCGGCGATGCAGATGCTGAAGCAATATACAGAGAATGTAAACCGCCTGCTGACGGAAACAGGGGGACAGCCGATTAATTCGCTGTTCTCCAATTATCCATCGCAAACCGTGATGGGAATTACCGCTGAGGATAACGCGGAAATTCCGGAAGGCGTTGAAATCACGGTGGATCTGTCCTACGACAACCTGCTGTCGGCACAGCTGAGAGTCAATGATACAACCCGCTTCCCCGCCATTGCGGCGGCGATGATCCGCGCCCTGTACGGCGATTCCATGACGCAGGAGGAAGCGATCCGCATTCCTGCGGAAAGGGCCGGACGGGCGGAGCAGAATCCGGAGAGCTCCTTTGAGGAACCGGTGGAGGCGCTGCAGGGAACTGTTCCGCGGGTTTATTATGCCTACGAACCGAATCCGTATCACGACGGCATAAACTGGATGCAGATGACGCTGATTTTTCCCATGACGGGAGCCTGGAACGGGGAAGGACTGATTATCGGCACAGAGGAATCCCATGGGCAGCCGGCGCCGGATGACGCGGATCCGGATTATGAGGGATACTACTCCAGCGACGACTACCAGCACTTTGAGGTTTTTGCCACTGCCACACCGGAACCGGATTCCGCCGCGGCCGAATACGATTTCCGCTGAGTTTCCCTGATTTTTGTTTTTGTGTTGTTTTTCAGGATATATATGGAAAAATCTCACCATAGAGGGTACAATGCCTTATGGTGAGATTTTTTGTATATTGGATACAGGAGGCTTCTGCATGAGCAAAATCCGGATGAAAACTCCACTGGTTGAAATGGACGGGGACGAGATGACCCGGATCCTCTGGGCATGGATTAAGGAAATGCTGATTGAACCCTTTGTCGACCTGAAAACGGTGTATTATGACCTGGGGCTTAAGCATCGGGATGAAACAAACGACCAGGTTACCATCGACAGCGCAAACGCCGCAAAGGAATACGGAGTGGCCGTGAAGTGCGCCACAATTACCCCAAACGCCCAGCGGGTCGAGGAATACAGCCTGAAGGAGATGTGGAAGAGCCCGAACGGGACGATCCGCGCCATTCTGGACGGAACTGTTTTTCGCGCTCCGATTCTGACCGAGGGAGTCCGGCCTACCGTCCGCACCTGGAAGAAGCCTATTACCATTGCCCGCCATGCATACGGGGATGTATACAAAAATACGGAGACGAGGATTCCCGGCGCCGGAAAGGCTGAGCTTGTGTTCACCGGGGAGGACGGAGAAGAGATCCGGAAAACGGTTTTCGACTTCAGGGGGCCGGGCGTACTGCAGGGAATGTACAACCTGGATTCCTCCATTCTTTCCTTCGCCCACAGCTGTTTCCGCTATGCGCTGAGTACGAAGCAGGATCTTTGGTTTTCCACAAAGGATACGATCAGCAAGATCTATGATCACCGGTTCAAGGATATTTTCGCGGAACTGTATGAGCAGGAATACAAGGCCGATTTTGAAAAAGCCGGTATTACCTATTTCTATACGCTGATCGATGACGCCATTGCCCGGGTTGTGCGGTCGGAAGGCGGATTCATCTGGGCCTGCAAAAACTATGACGGCGATGTGATGAGCGATATGATTGCCACCGCTTTCGGGTCCCTGGCCATGATGACCTCCGTGCTGGTGAGCCCGAACGGACAGTTTGAATATGAAGCAGCCCATGGCACCGTGACCCGGCATTACTACCGCTATCTGAAGGGCGAGGAGACCAGCACCAACCCGGTGGCGACCATTTTCGCCTGGAGCGGCGCGCTGCGCAAGCGGGGCGAGCTGGACGGCCTGCAGGACCTGCAGGAGTTTGCGGACCGGCTGGAGAAAGCCACCATGGATACCATCGCATCCGGAACGATGACGAAAGACCTGGCGCTGCTGTATGACGGCGAAGCAAAGAGCGTCACAAGCCGGGAGTTCCTGCAGGCGATTCAGGAACGGCTGGAGAGAGCCAGAGGTTAGAGGTTAGGGATTTAGAGGACAGGGGTCAGGGCGGCAGTCTGGTCCGCGGCGGAAAGGCTGATTTCCGGGAAGGGAAGAACGCAGGAAATTATTACCAGAACGCTTGACGATCCGAAGGGAAACCTATATAATAATGGCAGATCTCCTGGGGTTCGCGACAGTCTTTCGGTTTTCCCCACATTTCAAAAAATGGAGCCCGGGTCCAAGGAGCGATATGCCAAGCCCCCGTTTGATAACGCCAGGGGACGGCAGAGTCGTTCGGCAGGGCACCAGCCTGCTATACATAGCGGGTGAAAAAACGAGGACATCGGCTCCCTGGGGTTACGTAAAAACACCGGCTGAACAAGCCGGTGTTTTTACGCGGCTTTCCTTTTCCCGCGGCGTTATTTTCCAAGGGTGATCCGCGTGGAGAAGGGAAGGCCCCAGACATACCAGGTGACAATGGCCTCCCGGACGGAATGCTTATCCCGGGAGGTCAGCATGGTGACGGAAAGGTCCTTTTCGGACCGGGCTTCCAGGGTTTGTTCCGCAGGATTGCCCACCACGAGGACGTCCCCGGTCATAGGAGTGATCTGTACCTCCAGGACGGTGGCGGGCAGGAAGGTTTTGTTGGTCATATGAACTGTCCAGGTATAGAAGATATAATCTTCAGGCCCCTCAAGGGGAGCTTTGCTGAACAGCGTGCCCACAAAGGATCCGGTTTCAAGGCTGCTCTTCAGGTCCCGGAAGGCAGCCTCCTGGGTAACGGGATCAGCAGCGACGCAGGCTGTGCATACGGCAGTCATATTGCTGCTGTACCAGAGCCAGCCTACACCTGCCAGGGCGGCGATCACGAGAAGAACCAGAAAAATGGCTAGGGGCTTCATACTGCACTACTCCTGGTCGGAGAGGATTTTATTCATCTCCGCAATCATTTCGGCATCCTTCAGACTGAATTTGAATTCCACGCGGCGGGAGGCATCCGGGTTTTCGGTCCCGTCCTCATTATAAACCAGATCGGACCAGCTCCGGCCTTTTGCGGTCAGAATCTCCTGCAGCTTTGTCTTTTGCGCCCGGGTCAGGTTGGGCATATTCAGGCAATAGAGCGCCACCTGCAAGGCACGGTCCTGGCTGAGCTTCAGATTGCTCTGATAGGATCCGGAGGAATCCGTGTGGCCTTCGATGATGATTTCCCCGAGATAATTTGAATACTGTTCCCGAAGAAGCACATCCAGGTACACAGGAATAAAACGATTGAGAAGTTCCTGGCCTTCCTCCTTGATTTCGGATTTTCCCGTTTCAAAGAAGACGGAGGAATCCAGCACGATATCGCCGGTATTGGGATCCACGGTGGCTTTCATATTGGCGGCGGACAGGGACCTGGAAAGATCCCGGATCATCGTTGTCCGGATGCCGATCAGATCGTCGATCCGCTGCGCCTGGGCTGCCATGGCCAGCTGCTGCTCCTCCAGCTTGGCGGTGGCTTCCTCCAGGGCAGTCTGCTGGATGACCAGCGCGGCCTTTGTGCTGTTCAGCTCTTCCTCCTTCGCGGAGAGGGTATCCTGGAGCTTGTCCAGGTCCGTCTGGATGACAATCAGCGCCTGCTCCTTCGCATTCAGCTCATCGGTCGCCAGGCTGAGGGCAATTTTCTGCTTATCCAGCTCCTTATTCTTGGTATCCAGTTCCAGGGTTTTTGTTTCCAGCATGGTAAAATACTGATACAGGCTGTAGGTCAGGATCAGTACAAAGATCAGCAGCAGCGCTGCCATCATATCGGAATAGCTGATCCAGCTGAAGCCGCCCTGGGCGCCCCTGGAAGCCCGGCGGTTATGAATCCGTTGACGTGCCATGATCAGGCCTCCTCCGCGATCGCGGAGAGGGTGGAGGAAATGGAACCGACGTTTTCTCCCATAGAGGAAAGAATTCCGCAGATTTCCTTCAGAGAGCCTTCACCCGCATCCGCCGTCAGGGCGTTAATCCTGTCCCCCAGCTTTGAAATATTGGAAGCAAGATCCTTATTCTGCTGCTGCATCCGGTTCAGCAGGTCCGCTGTCCGCTGCTCATAGTTTTCGTCATGCTCGCGAACCTGATTGATACCGCTCATATAGGCATCGAATTTATCCAGAATATGCTGTGTCATCTCCTGCAGGGCACGGGCATTATCCACAATATTCTGGGCAGAGGAAACCGTCTGGCCGGTTTGCCGGGCCGCGGCGATCTGATTCTGGGTGACAGCATCCATGGCAGCGGCCATCGCAGAGAACTGATTGCCCAGACTGCGGTCCATTTCATCCAGAAAACGGGCGACGATCCGGTTCACTCCGTCAATCTGATTGCGGGTGGCGCCGATAATAAAGCGATCCATGGAATCGGAAACGGGGGTCATTGCCCGGGTGATGCTGCGCCCGACATTTTCGGCCAGGCGGTCCACCAGGGTATCGTTGATTCCCTGCAGCATGTAATTGCGGTCCTGATTCTGGATGATCATCTGCACATCATTATCCAGAGGACGGGACATGGCCAGCTGGGTGAAGGAAGTGACAAAATCGTCAATGGCGCGGTAGCTGGATCCCTGGGAAATGCGGTTCAGCATATTGAAAACGATGCTGCAGCTGATACCGGCTACGGAGGTTCCGAAGGCGAAACGCATTCCTTCCAGCAGGTTTGGAATGCCCTGCACCAATTCCGCCGAATCGGAAAAGTTCAGGGAGGAAAGCCCGCGGGAGAGCCCCATAAAGGTTCCGAGGATACCCAGCGATGTGAGGAGATTCGGAATCAGTTCCGCCAGGGTGGCATTACCGGGACCGTGGGTCACCGTATCATCGTTGATATAATCTTCCACATTGGTGGGAAGGCCGCGCCGATCCAGCTGTTCCGCATTCTGCAGGAAGCGAAGCCAGCTGCCGCGAAGACGTTTGCCCACAAAACCGGACTGCTGCCAGACCGGCTTATCGGTGCTTTGACCTGCTTCCGCCTGCAGGCGGGAAATGGCCCGGCGCAGGGAAGCGGTCGTCCGCCACAGGGGAAGGAGGCACTTGAAAAAGCCAATCAGCGTTACCACCGCGATCGCGGAGTAAACAAGATAATCGGCGAGATCGGGCAGGATCGCCGTAACATTCGACAAATCAGGCATGAAGCATGCCTCCTTTGCATGAAGATATTTCATTATATCATTTTGGAATTGAAATGTAAATGAAACATATTTTTAACAGTTGCCCGGTTCTGCGGCTGCAGAAGGGGGGCATTTGCCGGCGGACGGGGGATCGTTTCCGGCTTGATGAAATCGGAGAATCATTGTATAATCCAAGGGAAAAGGACAGAAATACATTATACTCTCCGGGAGGGATTTTTCAGTGAGGAAAAGCAATATTTACAAACGACCGGGACTGCCGGACCAGACAGGAAAGCTTCGCGGAATGCAGCGGGTGGATAAGATGAGCCTTCATTTTGTGGTGCCGCTGGTTTTGTTTTACGCGGTGATCGGCCTGCTGCTGATCCTGCTGGGGGACCTGGTGACCGACATCGCCTCGTGGGCACTGGCTGCCGGGATGGTTGTGATCGGCGGATGGCTGCTGCTGCGTTATTTCAGATCCGATATTGAAAAACGCATTACCGGAATGGATCTGGCAGCCGGACTGATTCTGCTGCTGGCCGGCGTACTGCTGATCAGCAGCCCGGATGACCTGGAGGACGTTTTCCCGAAAATCTGGGGGCTGAGCCTGGTTTTCGGCGCTTTCCTGAAGATTCAATACGCCTTTGATGAAAAAAGTGTAGGTGTGGTCCGGTGGTGGATTATGCTGATTTTTGCCGCCGCATCGCTGGCGCTCGGGATTCTGACGCTGCTGAATAAATCCATCTTCGGCGACAGCCAGCACCTGTTCATCGGAGGATTTATGCTGGGTGAGGCGGCGCTGGATCTGGTGACATACTTCCTGATTTCCAGGGGAATGAAAAAGCAGAATACGGAAGGGGCGGCAGCAGTTCAGATTCCGGCCGCTCCGGCAAAGCCTGCAGTTCCGGCAGAACCGGCCGCTCCGGCGGAACCGGCAGTCCCGGCGGAACCGACAGCCCCGGCGGAACCGGCAGCCCCGGCGGAACCGGCGGTCCCGGCACAGGAGGACGCTGAAAAGGAATGAACACGAAATATGAGCGCCTGCAGGAGCTGGTGACACAGGCTGAGCGGATCGTTTTTTTCGGCGGCGCCGGCGTTTCCACGGAAAGCGGTATCCCTGATTTCCGCAGCGTGGACGGATTGTACAACCAGAAATACAGCTATCCGCCGGAAGAGATGCTGTCCCATACCTTCTTCATGCGTCATCCGGAGGAGTTTTTCCGGTTTTACCGGGACAAGATGCTTCCGCTGGAGGCGAAGCCCAATGCCGCACACCTGAAGCTGGCGGAATGGGAAAAAGCCGGAAGGATGACCGGTGTTGTGACGCAGAACATTGACGGCCTGCACCAGGCTGCGGGGTCGAAGAAGGTCTTTGAGCTTCACGGCAGCATACACCGCAATTACTGCATGAAATGCCGCAAATTCTACGGGCCGGAGTTTATCCGGGACAGCCAGGATCCCGTTCCGGTCTGCTCCTGCGGAGGAAGGATCAAGCCGGATGTGGTGCTGTACGAGGAAGGGCTGGATAACGATGTGGTTTCCGGAGCGGTTCACGCGATCGCGGCGGCAGACCTGATGATTGTTGCCGGGACCAGCCTGACGGTGTATCCGGCGGCAGGGCTTATACGGTATTTCCGGGGAAAGCATCTGGTACTGATCAATCGGGACGCGACTCCCGTGGACAGCGAATGCGACCTGGTGATTCATGATAAGGTCGGCGAGGTCCTGGGGTCGATTGAAGTTTAAGGGCTGAAGACGGGGCGGCGCTTTGCGCCGCCCCGGTGTTTTTTGAGTGTATGGATGGAGGCGGGCGGATTGACAGGGCTGCGGCTTCATGGTATCATGCAGCAAGCAAAGCGAAACGGCGCAGATGCTGCATTCCTGCGCCCGCTGCCGCTCGGAAGAAGCGGCTTTTTGCTTAGATGGGAGGCTTGCAGAAGATGAATCTGTATCGCGTAGGTATTATCGGTGCAACCGGCATGGTGGGGCAGCGGTTTATTTCCCTGCTGAAGGATCACCCCTGGTTCCGGGTTACCTGTCTGGCGGCTTCGGCCCGGAGCGCAGGGAAGAAATACAGCGAAGCTGTCGGCGAGCGCTGGGCTTTCGACTGGCCGATTCCGGACTATGCGAAGGACATGGTCATCGTGGACGCGGCGGATATTGACACGGTCGCCTCCCAGGTGGACTTCTGCTTCTGCGCCGTGGATATGAAAAAGGATGAAATCCGCGCGCTGGAAGAGAACTATGCGAAGCACGAGGTACCGATTGTCAGCAACAACAGCGCATGCCGCGGCATTGAGGACGTGCCGATGGTCGTGCCTGAAATCAATGCCGCTCACCTGGATGTGATCGAAACCCAGAGAAAACGGCTGGGCAGCCAGTACGGCTTTATTGCCGTGAAGCCGAACTGCTCCATCCAGAGCTATGTGCCGGCCCTGACCCCTTTGCTGGACTTTGAGCCGACCGAAGTGAGCGTATGCACCTATCAGGCGATCAGCGGAGCCGGAAAGACCTTCAGGACCTGGCCGGAGATGGTGGACAATGTGATTCCCTATATCGGCGGCGAGGATGAGAAAAGTGAAAACGAGCCCCTGAAGCTTTGGGGGCATGTGGAAGACCTGGGGAACGGCAAGGTGATCGTCAATGCCGCGAAACCGGTTATCAGCGCCCAGTGCCTGCGGGTGGCAGCCAGCGACGGGCATATGGCAGCGGTATCCGTGCGCTTCGCAAAGAAAGTGACGAAGGAACAGATCCTGGAGCGCTGGACCCATTACGAGACGGAAGCCCAGCGGCTGGAGCTGCCCAGCGCCCCCAAGCCCTTCCTGCAGTATTTTGAGGA
>ODAI012090433.1_pt1 | contig 11859 bp, 10 predicted proteins | sample 1539321 | NCBI WGS metagenome assembly ODAI01 (sample SAMN02144231, study PRJEB22623) | gut metagenome | biome: sheep rumen | host: Ovis aries | place: New Zealand
AACAAATTGAAACAGCCCTCAAACGCCCATTTTCGTATCCTGTACGTCACCGACTATTAAGTACGGATTAGTAGGAATAAGTAGGTTTTAGTCGGGCTTTTCCTACGTTTTTGTCGTGCTACACGCATGTAACAAAAAAGCCGTAAAAAAAGGGGGAATAAGCACATAGAAAACATGAGCCTATAAAAAGCAAATGGCGTGTAACTCACCAGAGCTACACGCCATTTGATAGTGTTTTGTTATGTCTTTACTTATGCGTCTCATTTGACCTCCTCAAAGTCGGCATCTTGGACATCGTCGGCGCTGTTGGATTGGGTGCCTTCGTTGGGTTGGGCGCTGCCTTGGAAGCCTGCACCACCAGGGTTGAAGCCTGCGCCTGGTTGCTGACCTGCGCCACCTGCTGCATACATCTTCTGGGATGCGGTCTGCATGGCTTTGTTGAGGCCGTCGATGGCTGCGTCAATCTGGGCGATGTCGCCGCTGTCCTTGGCTTTCTTGAGGGTCTCGATAGCTGCATCGATGGCTGGTTTGTCGTCGGCAGGAATCTTGTCCTTGTTGTCGTTGAGGAAGTTCTCGGTCTGGAAAATCATGCTGTCTGCCTGATTCACCTTGTCGATGCGCTCGCGTTCCTTCTTGTCGGCATCGGCGTTGGCTTCTGCCTCGGCCTTCATGCGCTCGATTTCTTCCTTAGAGAGACCTGAAGAGGCTTCGATACGGATTTCCTGCTCTTTGCCTGTTGCCTTATCTTTGGCAGACACCTTGAGAATGCCGTTGGCATCGATGTCGAAGGACACCTCAATCTGTGGAACACCACGACGTGCGGGTGCGATGCCTGTGAGGTTGAAGATACCAATCTGCTTGTTCTGGTTAGCCATTGGACGGTTACCCTGAAGGACGCGGATGGTTACTTCTGTTTGGTTGTCGGCAGCGGTTGAGAACACTTCTGTCTTCTTGCATGGGATGGTGGTGTTCGACTCAATCATGGTGGTCATCACCTGACCGAGTGTTTCGATACCCACGTTCAGAGGAGTCACGTCGAGCAGCACGATGTCGCCCACACCTTCTTCCTTGTTGAGGATGGCACCCTGAATAGATGCGCCCACAGCCACCACTTCATCGGGGTTCACGCCCTTAGAAGGAGCCTTGCCGAAGTAGTTCTCAACGAGTTGCTGAACAGCAGGGATACGGCTTGAACCACCCACGAGGATTACTTCGTCAATGTCGCTTGTTGAGATGCCTGCATCCTTGATGGCTGCCTGACATGGAGCGAGACATGCCTGGATGAGGTTGTGAGCCAATGACTCGAACTTAGCACGGGTGAGTGTGGTCACGAGGTGCTTTGGCACACCGCCAGCGGCAGTGATGTAGGGCAGGTTAATCTCTGTAGAAGAACTGCTGGAAAGTTCAATCTTAGCCTTCTCGGCAGCTTCTTTCAGACGTTGCATAGCCATTGGGTCGAGTGAGAGGTCAACCCCCTCGTTGCTCTTGAAGTCGCTGACGAGCCAGTCGATAATCACTTGGTCGAAGTCATCACCACCGAGGTGGGTATCACCGTTGGTAGCAAGCACTTCGAACACACCGCCACCGAACTCAAGGATAGAAATATCGAATGTACCGCCACCAAGGTCGAACACGGCAATCTTCATGTCCTTGTTAGCCTTGTCGATACCGTAAGCCAGTGCGGCAGCAGTAGGCTCGTTCACGATACGCTTCACGTCGAGACCAGCAATCTGACCAGCCTCCTTCGTGGCCTGACGCTGAGAGTCGGAGAAGTAAGCAGGCACGGTGATGACAGCCTCTGTCACTTCCTGGCCAAGATAGTCCTCAGCCGTCTTCTTCATCTTCTGCAGGATGATGGCAGAAATCTCCTGTGGAGTGTATTTGCGACCCTCGATGTCAACACGAGGTGTGTTGTTGTCGCCCTTCACCACCGTGTAAGGCACACGTGCGATTTCCTTCTGCACCTGGTCGTAAGTCTCGCCCATGAAACGCTTGATGGAGAACACCGTGTTCTTTGGGTTCGTGATAGCCTGACGCTTGGCGGGATCACCCACCTTACGTTCGCCATCCTTCACAAAACCTACCACTGAAGGAGTTGTGCGCTTGCCTTCAGAGTTAGCAATCACTACAGGCTCATTGCCTTCGAAAACTGATACACAAGAGTTTGTTGTACCAAGGTCTATACCAATAATCTTTCCCATAATTGTATTGTTTTAATTTTTTATTCTTATATATTTATAATGTGTGAAATTTTGCGGTTTCGGCTTGCAAAAAACCTTAGCCGAAACATCATAAGGACAAAAAGCGTGCCAGCCATCAAGACTGACACGCTTTTCTTTCATAACTGACATGACACTGACAATGTGGCATAATTGGCGTGACATTGAATGCCAAAATTGACCCTATTATATTACAAAAAATGGCTTGCGGGAATAGAAAGAATCACTCCATCCTCTTGGCACACAATCACGTTTTCGCCATTCTTTGCTTTTGTCTCCAGCATTTCTCTTTCGGCAAATTCCAAACCACGGACAATCTTTTACTGTATATTCACTCATCATTCACTTAATGCTCCCTCTGCACCTCTTTCAATGCCTTCTGCATCAGGCTGTTTACCTCTTGACAGTCGGCGAGCAGGTTCCAGATGCCGTCCTCCGACAGCACCCCTCGCTTCAAGTTCTGAGGCAACCGCCCCGCTTCATCGTCCTCGAAGTCCTTGCGCCATTCGTCGCTGCCATAATAAGTTTTGAGTGCTTGGATGGAATCTTTTGCCGCTTCGTATTTCTCCAGCGCAGCAGCGAGTTCCATCACAGCCACAGATGCCTGGTCAAGACATCGCTCCATCTGTTTGATGCGTTCGATTTGATTCATGATAAATAGTGTGTTAGGTTTTCTTTTGCAAATTTAGATAAAACTGGGGAATTATCAGTCAAGTTGAGATAGGGAATTTTCATTTCTGTAGAGAAAGATACGGCTAAAAGGATTATGACCCCAATATTCTAAAGTTTTTCTGGAGAATCGTTGTGCGTATCATTCGGATTTCGTTTTTTTGCAAAAAATAATGGTTTGTCTTTTTAATTATATAAGTATGGAACGAGTATATTGGTTCATCTTGATGCAATTGATGATTGTGCCAATCTGTGCACAGATTCTACCAACGCAGCCAGCAGACAAAGAAAATGCTACCCCCCAGAAGATGGAAAAGGAGAGTGAAGAATTCTTTTGCGATATTTGGGAAGAAACTCCACGTTTTCCTGGAGGCGATGAGGCTTTGATGAAATACATCCAGCAAAATTTGCGCTATCCTGAAGATGCCAAGCAGAAAGGCATTGAAGGGCGCGTATTTGTAAACTTTGTGGTGGAGAAGGATGGAAGTCTCAGCAAGTTCAAGATTCTCAGGTCTGTTGACCCGCTTCTTAACGAAGAGGCTCTCCGCGTAGTGAAGGGGATGCCCAAATGGATTCCTGGGAAGTTGGGGAAGGAAATTGTCAGCATGCGCATTACTTTACCAATTCCTTTCATGCTTCACCAGAAAAAGAAATAAAACCGATAGGGCAGTGGTTCATTACCCGAAGAGCCTTATTGGAGCTTCCTTCCTCTCGTTTCACTATTTCTTCACATACACTTTCGTCTTGCCCACATTGGAAAGGCGGATACCATTTTCAGGCCCGTCGCAAAAAGCGTTCAGTTCCTGTTCAGCCCTTCTGCGCCCCAATCCTGTGCGAGTCATGTAATCCCTCACCGTCATGCTGCCGTTCGCTTCGATATACTCCACCACCATTTGAAGCCGCTGCTCCGACGAAATGCACTCGCCCAGCTGTTCCTTCATGCTCTTCACCTGATTCAGCACCGTCTTTTCTCGCACTCCTCGCAGCCATTGCTTTTCGGGCAAGAAGTTTATCTTTTTGATATACACCCCGTTCTGATTGGCGCACACCTTCTTTTTTTTCTGCGTGCCCATTTCTTCCTCCGACAGCATGCCCAAAATCAGATTGAACGTGCCAAAGCCGTCAATCTTCACCGAGTGCCCTTCGGTGAGATAGGCGTTCAGCACATCGGGCACTGACCTCATGACTCCTTCAAACCCTGAGCGGTTGAACGAGGTGACGTCTGAGAAACGCTGCGCAATTTTGTCGTTGGAGATGCAATGCGAGTGTTGCACCTTCGGGTAGAATTTCTTTTCGCCAGTTTGGTGAATGTCTGGCATTTCTTCCATGATGTAGTTCATATTTTCAGTTTGTTTTATCGTTACCATTCTCCGCTCCCTTCGCCTTCGCAAGTGCAAAGATAAGCTTTCTTTCTCTAATTTCCTAGCTGTTCGGAAAAATTTTGAAAGTTTCAAAATATTTTTCCAAAGTTTCAAAATATTTTTTGCAACTTTTGAAATTTATTTTGCAAGTTTCAAAATTTTTCTTTCCAAGGGGGAAAAAGGAAGAGGGTAGGGAGGCGGATTGAAAAGGGGAACGTGAGAATGGTAACGAGTCTTCATTCCGAGCGTTTCTCTGCCCTCATCTTCTTCAGCATGTCCATCGAGAGGCTGCTGCGTATGGTGGTGAAGAGCGGATGGAAGAGGTTGATGGGGCGGATGGCCGGATGGAACAGTGCGGCAAAGAGCCATGCGCCGATGGCAACGAGCAGCAATATGCCATAGATTTCCTTCATCGATTCGAGCAAGGCCTGCGCTTGTGCCGTTCCGTAGAGTTGTGCTATGGGAACTTCGCTTTGCCAAGCCTGTTCGCTTTGTGTTACATCCCTTTCGCTTGAGGCAATGGCTTGCTCTTTCGTTGTGTCTTTCCCTTCTTGAATGAGCGCAAGAGGATTTACTTCTATATGAGTGTCTTCTGACATTGCTAAGGCAATGACCAATTGGTTGTTCAGCACTTCGCGGTTGTTGCTTATCTGCGTTAGAGCCAACTCGTAACCCTTCAACTGCAGTTCATGTCGGGTTACATCATTCTTGAGTGCCACACCCTGTGCGTGCTTGGCGTTGATTTCGTCAATGAGTTGTTGTGTTTGGGCAATGTTTTGCTCATACACTTTCTGCTCGTTCTGTAATTGGCACAATTGCAAATAACAGCCAGCCAGCATCAGGCGCACATTCTCGCGCATTTCCTCCTTCGAGAGCAAAGCCATCTTTCGCTTCATCTTTGCCAAATCGATGCTGGCTGTTACGGCTCCGCCCGAATAGATGATTTGCGAAGCCTCAAAAGCGAAATTGTTGCCAAAATGAGGTAAATGCGCCACTTGAAAGTCTTTCCACTCGCGGGCAAACACATTTGCGTTGCCCAAATAGCTCACGGCCAGGTTCACATCCAAGTCGGGCAGCCGTCCGCTTTTGGCCACTTGGATGCCTTCTTCAGCTTTGCTCACAGCCAGGTCCATCACAGCTAAGTCGCGATTTTGCGTCTCGGCCAATTCAAACATCTGCTCAAGAGACAGAGGCAAAGACTGCTGTGCAAGCACGTTTCCTGCAAAGCTGACACATATTGTTGCCAGACTTGCAGTTTTGAAAAATGTCTTCATCAAATGATTAAAAATGAATTAATAAAAAGCAGGCTCTTTCATTACGAATAAATAAACTTTAAGCACAACGTCTGGCGTTACGAGCCCATTCTGCATTTTCTCTGTTTCTGAGGGCTGCGAAGCTTAAAGCACGACGGAGTTCCTTTCTTATCAATTACGAACTACAGAGTTTCCTAAAACGGCTGCAAAGGTAAGAAAAATCTGGCAAAAAAAACAAAAAATCTATGCACTTTCTTTTCAGTCAGGGCGTTTTTCCCTTTTCGGAATCGTTGCCAAAGGGTCACAAAAAAGCACTGAGGGGGGCCTCAGTGCTATGAATGATGCTGGCTTTTTTTTGATGAGCTGTAGCTCTTTTGGGCTAACAGCGTCAGGCGATGCTCTTTAGTCCTTTAGCGAATACGTAATGGTGGATACGACGCGCACCTTCTTCTTGTAAGGCTCGTCAGCATCGTCGATGGAAAATTCGCCTTGTCCGGCTTCCACAATCTTGTTGATGGTTGAGTGGCTGTTCTCAGCAAACTGGCTGGCAGTCTTTTCTGCGTTGGCAATCGCCTCGGCCATCATTTCAGGCTTTAGCTGCTGAAACTGGGTGTACTCGTATTCGGCATAGTCGCTTTCGAGGATGACGCCCATGTCGAGCAACTCGTCTGTGTTGCATCGCAGTTTGTTGATGAACTGCGTGTTTTGGGAAGTGACATACACGGAGCGAGAGGTTGTGTAGTGATAGCGAGGTTTATCCTCGCCCCATGCGTTGGACAGATTGTCGTTCACGTTGATGGTGCTTGTCTTTACAGTAGCCTTCCCCTCCACGCCATTCTCTTCCAGAAATGTCTGGATGGTGGCTACGTCGCCGTTGAGGCTGGCATAAAGTGAGTTAAGCTCGTCGCCGCTTTTCTCAACAGTCAACGTCCAAGTCGCTTTGTCTGCATCAACAATTCGTTCGGAGAGGCCCTTTACGGTGACTCGGCGGTCTTTGTTGGTGAAATTGTCAATACCGCTCTTGATGCACAATCCCAGCACCATGAGCCCAGCTGCCAAAATGACTGCTGAAATTACTTTCTGATACTTTTCCATCATTGTCTCCTTTCTTTTGATGTGTTTAATTTGGAAGATTATTTTTGCAGAATGTTTTGTATGAACGACCAGCAGCTTTCGCGTGATTTCACTTTCACCAGGGTGTGGAAGCTGACAATGTATTCCGACAGACCTTCATGAGGAGCACCCCGATGCCAATCGTAAGTGTAACCCAAGCGTGTCCAGGGAAGAGCATACTTGCCTGTATATGCTAACGATTGATTCAGCCCAAACCACTCGCGAAAGTGGGTCTCGCCCACGGTGTAGGTCTCATCGGCAAAAGCTGGAAAAGATGTGGCGGAAGTGGATGTGTTAATGCTGGGGTCGTAGGCGGGACGGAACATGTAATCGGGGTCGGCATAGAACTCCACCACCTGGTCGTAGTCGCAATCCACTCCCAATCCCAGCATCTGCACCATCCTCATGCGCACCTGCACGCTGTCCAGCCCTTCAAATTCAGCGGCTCGTCGTTTCCAGTCAGCAGGCAAAGCCACCCACACACCCGTTTCCTTTTGAATGCGGAACGTGTCGGGCTCAGCGTAAAATTGTGTCCCATACTGATTCATGAATGCTGCCACCAGCACCATTCGCTTGTCGCCAATTGTCATCCACTCTTGTTGTGGGTCCTCAGGGTCAATAGGCATCAGCGTGTGCGACACCTCCGTCTCGTCCACAATTTCCGCATCGGCAATGGCTCGTTTCAAATCGGCACGCAGGGTGTCCTCGTTTTCAAACCACGCCTTTTTGTCTGGTTGTTCAGCAGAGCAGACATTTGGCATAATAAGCAATCCGGCCGCTATTGCATACAGCCGCATTGTCCATAAAAGATTCTTCGTTTTCATCAGTTTCATATTCTATTGGTTGCTTGTAGCACTTAATATTCCTCGATGAGATTGAGCATCTTGATGGTGGCCTTGATGGCAGCTTCCGTCTGGTCGGCATCGAGAGCCCGCGTGCGATAGGCTTTGTCGTTGTAAGTCCAGGAGATGGAGGTCTGCACCAACGCATCTGTCCGTCCGCCTGGGGGGATGCTGACCTGATAGTTGGTGAGCCAAGGGAAGGTGCGGTTGAGCTTGTCCTTGTAGATGTGGCGCACTGCGTGTATGAAAGCATCGTACATACCGTCGCCCATAGCCGATTCCTCAAACACCTCTCCATCCACTTCCAGCTTCACCGATGCCATAGGCTTCAATCCGTAAGCCGTTGAAACCATGTAGGAAATGAGCTTCACTTTGTCGTCAGGCGCATTGTGCTTCAGCACATCGGCTACGATGTAGGGGAGGTCTTCTTGCGTAATCAGCTGCTTCTTGTCGCCCAACTCGATGATGCGGTCAGTTACTCGTCTTGTCTGTTCGGGAGTCAATTCCAACCCCAGTTCTTCGAGATTCTTGAGAATGTTAGCCTTGCCAGAATTTTTGCCCAAAGCATATTCGCGCTTTCTGCCGAAACGTTCTGGCAGGAGGTCATTGCAATAGAGGTTGTTCTTGTTGTCGCCATCGGCATGTACCCCAGCCACTTGCGTGAACACGCTTTCGCCAATGATGGGTTTGTTGGGAGGAATGGCGATGCCCGACAAGCTTTCCACCATCGTAGAGACGGTGCCCAGATTCTCTTCTTTTATGTGTGTGTGCACGTGTGCGTGGTCGTTCAGTATTGCCTGAACCGACGACAGAGGAGCATTTCCCGCCCGTTCTCCGAGTCCGTTCACAGCCGTATGCACTCCCTTGCATCCAGCCAATACAGCAGCCAGCACATTGCTGTTGGCCAGGTCGTAGTCGTTGTGCGCATGAAAGTCGAAGTGCAGGTTGGGGTAGCGGTTCACCATCTGCTTGATGAACGCATCAGTCAGTTGTGGGTTAAGAATGCCTAAGGTGTCGGGCAGCATGAAGCGCTCCACTCCGCAGTTTTGCAAAGCATCGACAAAACCAAACACATACTCAGGGCTGTCCTTCATTCCGTTCGACCAATCCTCCAAGTACAGGTTCACGCTGATGCCCAGTTCTTTGGCGTATGAAATGCTGCGCTTGATGTCTGCCACATGTTCGTCCAACGTCTTCTTGAGCTGAAACTTGCAGTGGCGCTCGCTGCCTTTGCAGAGCAAGTTGATGTGGCGGCATCCGCACTCGTTAATCCAGTCGAGTGAAGTTTTGCCGTCCACAAATCCGAGCACTTCCACTCTGTCCAGCATTCCTCCCTGTCGAGCCCAGCGGCAGATGTTCTTCACAGCCTCTTTCTCGCCGTCCGACACACGTGCGCTGGCCACTTCAATGCGATCCACATTCAGGTCCATCAGCAGCATGCGCGCAATCATCAGTTTTTCGTGGGGAACGAAACTAACACCGTTTGTCTGTTCACCATCGCGCAGCGTGGTGTCCATGATTTCTACAAATTTTTCCATGCTTTTTACCTTTTTCGGCTACAAAGGTACGGATTTTCAATGAAAAAAGAAGAACGTAAAGAAAAAAAGCGTAACTTTGTCGTAAATTCTCATTTTTTAACTTAACTAATTAAATAAAGTATTGCATGTCTATAAAATCAAAAATTCTTGCTCTTGTTGCATTTACCCTCATTGGAAGTGCGGAAACTATTAGCGGACAGTCCTTGCAGGGAAACCAACCTAATCCTCATCAACCTCAGCAGGGACGACCTGCTGGCGCATCGGCTCCCAATTGGGCGCAAGACCTTGCTCGGCGCATTCAGATAGACGCTTATGCACAAGGAGGGTTCACTTACGAACATACGGGAGGCAAAGACAATAACACCTTTGACATAAAGCGAGCCATGATTATAGCAGCACTCCCCATCACCGATCGCTGGTTCGCCTTCTTCATGCACGACTTCAGCAGCGAGGTGCAGGAATACTATACTTCCTATCGAGTGACGAATAACAAAGCGTTCAACGTGAAACTTGGTCAGTTTAAGAACGCTCTCACTTATGAGAATAGTCAGCCAGCTTTCGCGCTCGAGGCCATCAGCCTCACATCGGAAGGCGTGGGCTATTTGGCTGGATGTGGAAGTGACAGACTTTTGGGCACTCAATATGGACGTGACCTCGGATTGGAATTGTTTGGTGAAACGAATAGCGGAAAGCTGAAATACACCTTGGCGGTAATGAATGGACAAGGGGTCAACAAAAAGGACGACAATAACGAAAAGGACTTCATTGGCAAACTGGAATACCGCCCCACTTCTGAACTCAATTTCATCGTTTCAGGACAATTGGGGCGCGGACATGCTGTTGAGCGATCTATCTACAACCCAGACATACAAGTGGGCGACAACTACAAGCGCAATCGTTGGACGGCGGGTTTTGCCTATAACTCACGCCCCATCCGTCTGCGTGGTGAATATGTGGAAGGTAAGGATGGCGATGTGACCAGTCGTGGTGCTTATGTAACAACAGTCATTCCTGTAGCTCCAAAGTTAGAACTTGTGGGTTCTTACGACTTTTTTAACTACAACATAAAGGCTCACATGGATCAGCATAAAGCTATTCTTGGCTTTCAATATTGGTTCTACAAGAACTGCCGTTTTCAGGTTCAATATGTCTATAAGAGTGCGTCGCTGCAAGACCATTCCTTCGTCACTCCTGGGGGCGATGTCGTCAACAGCAAAGTTTTTACCCACGGAGCCAACCATGCCATTCTTTGTCAAATGCAAGTGCGCCTGAAATAAGGAGAATGAAAGGCATAAAAAGAAGGAAAAACTTATTTGATTAGGGGATTTGAACGACCATAATTACCCGAAGGCGTACCAATATCACGGTGCGCCTTCTTTTTCTAATGACCATTTCTACAGATGCTAAATATAATCGCTACCTTTGCAACCGAAAACAACATTTTCAATTAAACACAAAAATACAATGAAACTACGAAACAAACTGACGCTCGCAATGCTGACTGTCTGTCTTGCATCGGGCAGCCTTCATGCACAAGGAGCAAAAGAATTGCCAGATTGGACAAAGGATTTGGCAGAGCGGATTCAGCTGCACGGCTATGCCCAAGGCGGCTACAATTACAATCATAAGGGTAGCGACGACACAAACACATTTGAAATTAAGCGCGTCCTCTTTTGGGCCAATGCTCAAATTACCGACCGATGGTCTTTCCTTTTCATGCACGACTTCTCGAGTGTGGTGCAAGAGTACTACACGGACTATCGCCTGACGAACAACAAGGCGCTCACTGTCCGTTTGGGTCAATTCAAGAACGGACTTTCCTACGAGAACCCACTCTCGCCCACCAATCAAGAGGCCATCGATGTGTATAGCGAAGGTGTGACCTACCTGACAGGTTGCGGCAGCGACCCACTCTTAGGTGTGCAGTATGGTCGTGACCTCGGACTTTCTCTTTTTGGTGAGACAAAAGACGGAAAGCTACGTTACGAGGTGGACGTGATGAATGGGCAAGGGATTAACAAGAAGGACGGCAATGCTGAGAAGGACTTTATCGGGCGCTTGGAGTTTCGTCCTGTGAAAGGACTCAATCTGGTGGCTACCGGGCAGTTGGGGCGTGGACATGCCATCAACACTTCGCTCTACAATCCTGGCATTCAATTGGGGCAGGATTATAAGCGCAACCGCTGGACGGTGGGCTTTGATTATAAATCCAAAGCCTTCAATGCTCATGGTGAATACCTCGAAGGAAAGGATGGCGATGCAACCAGCCGCGGAGCGTACATCACGGGCAGTGTGCCTCTTGGCAACACCCATTGCGACCTCGTCGGCTCGTACGATTTCTTTAATTTCAACACCGACCTCTGCATGGATCAGCACAAGGCCATCTTTGGCTTGCAATACTGGTTCTACCAGAAGTGTCGCTTCCAGGTGCAATACGTTTACAAGAGCGCTTACACACAAGGCAATCAGTTCATTCATGGTGCCAACCACGCTGTCATGTGCCAAATGCAGATTCGTTTCCATTAAATTTTCGATAACATCATGTTGATTAAAATTCTTCTCACCGTCATCTTCTTGGCTGTGACGGTTTATGTGGGTATCTACTCGCGCAAGCAAGCCAACAATGTAGATGGATTTGTGCTCGGAGGCCGTTCAGTAGGTCCGTGGCTCTCGGCCTTCGCCTTCGGTACCAGCTATTTCTCAGCTGTTGTTTTTGTAGGCTATGCAGGTCAGTTCGGCTGGAAATACGGCTTTTCCAGCTCCTGGATAGGTTTAGGCAATACATCCTTTTGCTCCCTGTTTGGCCGTGTTATTTTTTGTGTTGGCACCAAAATGATGTCTCCACATCATTCTTCGCCGCTCAT
>ODAI012642770.1_pt1 | contig 11859 bp, 10 predicted proteins | sample 1539321 | NCBI WGS metagenome assembly ODAI01 (sample SAMN02144231, study PRJEB22623) | gut metagenome | biome: sheep rumen | host: Ovis aries | place: New Zealand
ACGATTGATTGTTGATTTTGGGCGCAAAGGTAGTGCAAAAAATCGATTCCTTACCTTTATTTAATAAGAATTTATTCAAAAAAAGTTTCTCAACCCCCATTCGCACAGAGGTTAAGCCAAAGGCTTCGGGGTGAATCTGGCCGAACGGCACCCAAGCGACTTCCGAGGCATCATCGGCCGCATGAGCCTCCCAACCCTCCCCTACACGACATGCAAAGAACATATCCATCGTGTGTACGTCCAGCCCACTGTATCGATAGACATTCGGAATGGAGAAAAGGTACTGGACTGCCGTGACACGCAGTCCCGTCTCCTCCATCACCTCGCGCACCACGCCTTCCTCGGCCGTCTCGCCACAGTCACAGAAGCCCCCTGGGAGGTCGAGTGTCCCGCGGGCAGGCTCCTTGGCCCGACGCACGACGAGCAGTTCGTCCCGTTCGTTCACGATGACGGCCACCGTGGCGGAACTTGGGTTTAGATAGTACACAAAACCGCACTGTTCACAGCGCTTGCTCTTCTCGTCGTGCACGACAAAACGGTCCGAGCCACAGACCGGACAGTGGCGGAACAGGGACAAAAGATGATCTTCTTTCATAGTCGAATTGACACATTGACGTTGCAAAAGTACGAAAATTTCTTCTTTTACCAACAATTTAGGCCGTTTTAAGCGTCGGATTGGGAAATAAGTCATACCTTTACGGAGCAAATCATAACAGGACACAAATATGAACGGCTTTGTTAATTGGTACACACAATTGGAACCGACCCAGCGTGCTTACTGGACCATCGCACTGCTGGCCACATTGGTATTCCTCATCCAGATGGTACTCACATTGATGGGAATAGGCGACACAGACGGAGACGCAGGAGGCGATATCGATTTCGGCGATGCCGATGCTAATGGAGAGACGATGGACACTGGCGGTGCCATCCAGTTGTTCACAATCCGAAATGCCGTGAACTTCCTGCTTGGCGTGGGCTGGGGCGGCGTCTGCTTCTATTCGACCATCCATCAGCCGACGCTGCTGGCCATCGTGGCCATCATCTGCGGTTGCCTGCTGGTGGGCGCATTCCTGTTGATGATGCGCTCTATGATGCGGCTGGAATCGAACGGAGCCTTCCGCATCGAAGAGTGTGTGGGACAGACGTGCGATGTCTATCTGCGCATTCCAGGCCAGCGCAGCGGGCAGGGCAAAGTGCAAGTGAGTTTCCGCGGATCGGTGCAGGAACTGGATGCCGTCACGGACGGAGAGCCGTTAGCCAGCGGCACGAAGGTGCGTATCACCCAGCTCATCGGCGGCAAGTTGCTGCTGGTGGAGAGAATCTGAACCTTTTTTCACTTAACATTTAACACTAAACATTCATTATGGGAGCATTCTATTTTACTGTCATCGGCGTCATCGCGCTGGTTTTCCTCTTCATGGCGCTAATCAATCGCTACCGCCGCTGCCCGAGCGACAAGATTCTGGTCATCTACGGCAACAAGGGATCCAAGACGAGCGCAAAGTGCGTACATGGCGGAGGTGCCTTCGTATGGCCCATCATTGAAGACTATGCCTACATGAGCCTGACACCCATCAGCATTGATGCCAACCTGACCAACGCCCTCTCGCGGCAAAACATCCGAGTCGATGTTCCGTTCCGCTTCACCGTGGGTATCAGCACCGAGCCCGACAGCATGCTGGCTGCTGCCGAACGATTGCTCGGCCAGTCGGCTCAGCAGATACAGGAGGTGGCACGCGACATCCTCTTTGGACAGCTGCGTCTCGTCATCGCCACGATGAGCATTGAAGAACTGAACTCGGACCGCGACAAGTTCCTCGAGGCCATCAGCGCCAATGTCGAGGTGGAATTGAAAAAGATTGGCCTGCGCCTCATCAACGTGAACGTGACCGACATCAAGGACGAAAGCGGATACATCGAAGCACTGGGTCAGGAAGCCGCCGCCAAGGCCATCAACGAAGCCAAAGTCCGCGTGGCCGAGCAAGAGAAGCTGGGCGAGATCGGCAAAGCCGAAGCCGTGCGGGAGACGCGCATCCGTACCGCCGAAGCCAACGCCGAGGCAGTCAAGGGAGAGAACGAGGCCAAGATCGAGATAGCGAACAGCGAATCGAACCGTCGCGAGAAGGAGGCCGAGGCACAGCGCCGTGCCATAGCAGCCGAGAAGGTGGCTCAGGCACAGGCACTCAAGGAAGCATACGCCGCCGAACAACAAGCCGAGGAGGCACGTGCCGACCGCGAGCGATCGACACAGACGGCAAACGTCATCGTGGCACAGGAAATCGAGAAGAAGCGTCTCGTCATCTCCGCCGAAGCAGAAGCCGAGCAGAAGCGCGTCAATGCCAAGGGTGAGGCCGACGCAATCTTTGCCAAAATGGAAGCCGAGGCCAAGGGTCTCTACGAGGTGCTCACCAAGCAGGCTCAGGGATACGACAAGATGATCCAGGCAGCAGGCGGCGACCCCACGCAGGCTTACACGCTGCTCCTCCTGGAGAAACTGCCCGAACTGGTAAAGACACAGGTAGAGGCCATCAAGGGCATCAACATCGACAAGGTGACCGTGTGGGACAACGGCGGCGGAAGCACCGACGGCAAGACGAGCACTGCCAACTTCCTGAGCGGACTGATGAAGAGCGTTCCCCCACTCTCCGACCTCTTCGAACAGGCCGGCATGTCGCTGCCCGAATACATTGCCAAGAAGAAAGAGGAGGAAGCACCCAAGGCCGACGAGCCGAAGGACTGACAGCACATCCCTCCAGGAGAATGGCGTGGCAGAGAGTTTCTGCCACGCTTTTTTTGTGTCCGCGCCACGCCGCCAAGACCGGCACGACAGGCCAGGCCGAGGACGGTGGCAGTACCACCGACGATTTGGTGGAGTGCCACGAACGATTTGGTGGAGTGCCGCGGCGGGCGTGGTGGCAGTACCACCAAAAACGGCATGACGGAGCACGCGGATGGGCGGCACGTTTCACTTTTTCGCCCATTCACTTGCACAATCAGCAAAAATGGTGTACCTTTACACCCCAAATCAAGCAGGATGAACGTCATAGACATCTTACAGTCGAAACAGGGCACGGCTTTCTCCTACGAAGTGCTGCCACCGCTGAAGGGCACAGGTACCGAAGCACTCTTCCAGACGATAGAGCGTCTGCAGGAGTTTGAGCCGCGCTACGTGAACATCACCACGCACCGCAGCGAGTTCGTGTATAAGGACATTGGGAACGGACTGGTACAGCGCATGTCCGTACGTCGTCGTCCGGGCACCATCGCCATCGCCGCTGCCATCCAGCAGAAATACGGCATTCACGTGGTGCCCCACATTGTGTGCAGCGGCAACAACCGCGAGAGTGTCGAATACATGCTGCTCGACTTGCAGTTTCTCGGCGTCAGCGACCTGCTGGTGTTGCGGGGCGACAAAGCGCGTGAGGACTCCACCTTCCAGCCCTCCGACCCTGCACTCACCCACGCCACAGACCTCATCGGACAGATAAACCGCTTCAATCAAGGCCTCTTCCACGACGGGACGCCCATCAAGGTACCCGGTCAGCCATTCCAGTACGGTGTGGCATGCTACCCCGAGAAACACGAAGAGGCACCCAACATGGAGGCCGACCTCGACATCCTGCGCCGCAAGCAGGACATGGGAGCATCCTATGCAGTGACCCAGCTGTTCTATGACAACGCATGCTACTTCCGCTTCGTGGAACGAGCCCGTGCCGCCGGCATCCACATCCCCATCATTCCGGGCATCAAACCCCTGAGCAAGATGAGCCAGCTGACGGTGGTGCCCAAGACATTCCATTGCGACCTGCCCGAGCCGCTATACCACGAGGCCGTTAAGTGCACGACGGACGAAGAGATGCGCCGCGTGGGCATAGAATGGAGTGTGACACAGTGTCGCGAACTGAAGAGCCGCGGAGTGCCCAGCATGCACTTCTATACAATGGGAGCCGTGGACAGCATCTGCGAGATTGCCCGTCAGGTTTACTGATTGGGATTGAAGAGTTAAGAACAGAGATTTGGGATTAGAGAATAGAGATGTTCTATAGTGACGTAATCGGCCAAGAAGCCGCCAAGCAGCATCTGCGGCAAATGATAGGCGAAGAGCGCATTCCCCACGCCCTGATGTTCTGCGGTCCACAAGGAGCAGGCAAACTGCCCTTGGCACTGGCCTTTGCTGCCCACTTGCTATGCGAACACCCGAACCCCGAAGGACCATGCGGCACGTGTGCCAGTTGCCAGATGGTTCGTCAGTGGGCCCACCCTGACCTCCACTTCTCCTTCCCCGTCTATAAGAAGAAACCTACGGACAACACCACCTCGGACGACTATCTGCCACAATGGCGCGAGCAACTGGAACAGAGCGTCTATTTCGGCATCGAGGAGTGGCTGGCCGACATCAAGGCAGAGAACCAGCAAATCATGCACTATGTGGGCGAGAGCGACTCGCTGCAGCGCAAGCTGGCACTCAAGGCCAGTCAGGGCGGACGCCGCGTGGTGCTGCTCTGGCTGCCCGAGCGAATGAAGACCGAGATGGCCAACAAGCTGCTGAAGATTATCGAGGAGCCACCCACTCAGACCTACTTCCTGCTCGTAAGCGAGGAGCCCGACAACGTATTGGGCACCATCCAGAGCCGCGTGCAGCGCATCAATGTGCCGGCGCTCAGTGAGTCTGACGTGGCAGAAACTCTCATGAATCAGTTTGCCCTCTCCGAGGCCGAGGCCAAAGTGGCCGCCCATGTCGCACAGGGGAACTACACGGCAGCTTTGGCACGCCAGCAGGTCAGCAGCGAGGAGAAGACATTCTTCGACCTCTTTGTCCAGCTGATGCGACTGAGCTACAGCCGGCAGGTGCGCGAACTTAGGCAGTGGTCCGAGACCGTTGCCGACATGGGGCGCGAGCGGCAGAAGCGTATGCTGGCCTACTGCCAACGACTCATCCGCGAGAACTTCATCTACAACTTCCACCGTCCAGAGATGTCCTTCGAAACGGCCGAAGAGAGCCAGTTCAGCACACGCTTTGCTCCCTTCATCAATGAACGTAACGTAATTGGAATAACCACCGAACTCGCAGATGCACAGCGCGACATAGAACAGAACGTCAATGCGCGCATCGTCTTCTTCGATTTTGCACTGAAAATGATAATCCTCCTCAAACAGTAGAGACTATGGAACAGGACTATACATGCGGCTGCGGAGGCCGGGGGCTATGTGCCCGCGGTGCCAATACAGGGCACTACTGCCAGCTGAATACCTATGACTACATGGCCGACATCCCCGGCAACGACGAATGGACCGACCTCGTCGAGGTGCAGTTCAAGAATACACGCAAAGGATACTATCACAACATCATCGGCTTGCCACTTACGAAGGGCGACATCGTGGCCGTCGAAGCAAGTCCCGGACACGACATCGGCACCGAGACCCTCACCGGGAAACTCGTACCGCTCCAGCTCAAGAAGGCCAATCTCAAGAGCAGCGACGAGGTGCGCCGCATCTATCGCAAAGCACGCCCCGTGGACATGGAGAAGTACGAGGAAGCCAAGGCACGCGAACACGAGACCATGATCCAGAGTCGGCAGATTGCCAAAGACCTCGGCCTGGAAATGAAGATTGGCGACGTCGAATATCAGGGCGACGGCAACAAAGCCATCTTCTACTATATTGCCGACGGGCGTGTGGACTTCCGCCAGCTCATCAAGGTGCTTGCCGAGGCATTCCACGTACGCATCGATATGCGCCAGATAGGCGCCCGGCAGGAGGCCGGCCGCATTGGAGGCTTCGGGCCGTGCGGGCGCGAACTGTGTTGTGCCACGTGGATGAAGAACTTCGTCAGCGTGGGTACCGGCGCCGCACGATTCCAGGGACTCAGCCTCAACCCGCAGAAGCTGGCCGGACAGTGTGCCAAGCTGAAATGCTGCATAAACTATGAAGTGGACCAATACATGGAGGCCAGCTCGCTCCTGCCGAGCAGGGAAATCGTGCTGCAAAGCCTCGAGGGCGACTACCATCTCTTCAAGACGGACATTCTCTCGGGCATGGTCACTTACTCTACGGACAAGCGCATTGCGGCCAACCTCGTGACCATCACCGCCGAGCGAGCCAAGGAAATCATCGCCATGAACAAGGCCGGAGAGAAGCCCGACACCATCGAGGAAGGCGGACATCAAGTACAAGACCGGCCCATCGACCTGGCCACACAGGAAGACCTCAATCGTTTCGACAAGAAGAAAAAGAAGAAAAAGAAGAAGAACAAACGTCCTGCCGAAACAGCCCAAGCCGAGGAGAAAGCGCCACAGGGTTCACCGCAGCAGCCATCCTAAGGAGAATGGGCTGCATGCGCCGTCTTGTGGTATTGCTGCCGCTACTTTGCATGGCATGCACTCGCCACACACTCATCCACTCGTTCCGTGCCATCCCCGAGGAGGGATGGCGCCGTAGCGATACGCTCGTCTTCACGCTACCTCCCTCACCAGACGATGCCGAATACGCTCTGTACATCGACCTCCGTCTGCACAACCGTTTCCCCTACCGCGAACTGTGGCTTGCCGTCGAGCACCATTTGCCCGATAGCAGCCTCATCTCACGTGACACCCTCTGTTACCATCTGAGTGACGAGAGCGGGAACCTCTGCGGCCAGGGCATCAACCTGCTGCAATACGAGACACGCGCCGGCACACTCCCCCTTCGTACCGGAGAGGAGACACAGATACGCATCCACCACCTCATGCGCCGCGAAACACTACCTTATATTATGGAAGTGGGCGTGAGAGTGGCACCATAGGAGTACGAGTCCTCCGTCAGCGCTGCAGACGATAACGCCCCGCATCGATACGCAGGAAGATAAACAGCAAAATAGTGAAGCCCCACAACGAAGACCCTCCGTAGCTGAAGAAAGGCAGCGGAATGCCGATGACCGGCGTCAGGCCCAGCACCATGCCGACATTGATAAAGAGATGGAATAGGAAGATACTCAGGACACAATAACCATAGACCCGTCCAAAAGTATATGGCTGGCGCTCGGCCAGATGAATGAGCCGCAGGATAAGCGTCAGGAAGAGCAGCAACACAATGGCGCATCCCAGGAATCCCTCCTCCTCGCCCACCGTGCAGAAGATAAAGTCCGTATCTTGCTCCGGCACATATTTCAACTTCGTCTGAGTACCGTTGAGGAAGCCCTTCCCCCGCAGTCCGCCAGACCCAATCGCTATCTTGGCCTGAATGACATTGTACCCCACTCCGCGCGGGTCGTCCTCGAGACCAAGCAGCACCTTGATACGCGTCTGCTGATGGGGCTTCAGGACATCATTCAGGACAAAGTCGGCAGAATAGTGGAACGCCAACGATCCCATTGCAAAGAGGGCAATGTAGAGATAAGCCAACAGGCGGTCACGCAATGACAGATAGAGCAGATAGAGAATACTGAAGGCGCACACGCCCAGCTGCACCCAAACCACATTGAACGGAATCACAAAGCGGGAGAACAGCGTAGCCAGTGCCATGATGCCCACGCCACCGAACATAATCTGGCGAGCCACGGCACGCCGCTCCGTATAGAGCCACAGCATGCCACCCGTAAACAGCTGGATGAACAGCAGCACCAGGTAGGGGCCGAGCGCCACGGGTGCGCCATTCCACACGGGGACCTCCGAGAAGCGGACGCCTACCACGAAATAGACAACGGCTGAAATGCCGGCAAACAGAATGCTACCCGCCATACCCTCACGATAGAGCATCAGAAAGAAACTTAGATATACCAATGCCGACCCCGTCTCCTTCTGCAAGATGATGGCCGCCACGGGAACCATGATGACGAGGCCCGCTATCAGAAGGTCTCGCCAGCGAGTGACCGTGAAGCCGCTTGCGCTCATCACCTTTGCCACGCACAGTGCCGTAGCAAACTTGGCAAACTCGGCAGGCTGTATGCTGAACGAGCCCACCTTTATCCACGAGAGCGAGCCCTTAATGTCATGTGCCAGGAACGGCGTGGCAAAGAGCACCACCACGAATAGCAGATAGATGATATACGAGAGGGATTCTATCAGGCGGTCGTCCGTCATGAGCAGGAGCATGGCCAGCAGGAGCGAGGTGCCTATCCAGACAATCTGCATACCGGAGCGGGTCGAGAAGTCAAAGAAATTGCCCGCCTGGTCGAAGTCATAGGTGGCGCCGCAGACGCTCATCCATCCCATCCCTAACAGGACGACGTACAGCAGGACTGTCAGCCAGTCGATGGACTGCAACAGCCCCGCTCCCTTCCTTTGTGTATTACTCTGCTGTGCTGACATAGTCGTAGGGTTTATACAGATGTGTGGTCTCAAATTGCTGGGCACGCAATTCACTGGCTTCGCAGAGCGAACCTCGCAGGTACTGCTCCATCATCAGGGCACCGATGGGCACGCCGAACGTGGCGCCGTAATGACCGTTCTCCACATATACGCAGATGGCTATCTGGGGGTCGTCCTTCGGAGCAAAACCCATGAACACGCTGTGGTCCTGCCCATGAGGGTTCTGGGCGGTGCCCGTCTTTCCGCAGACTTCATACCACGTATTGTTGGCCCCCCGGCAGGTGCCTCCTGTCACGGCAGCCCGCATTCCTTGCACCACGACATCATAGTACTCGCGGTCCACCATCGTATAGCGCGGCCGTGTGTACAGGGTATCGAGTGATTCGTCCTGGATTTCCTTGACCACATGTGGCGTATAGAAGTACCCGCGATTGGCTATCGTGGCTCCGAGATTGGCAATCTGGAGCGGCGTCAGGTTCACCTCACCCTGGCCGATGGCGATGCTTATCACAGTCAGTGCGTTCCACGAACCGCGATAGGCCTTGTCATAATACGTGGCATTGGGAATCATACCGCGCTTCTCGCCTGGGAGGTCGATGCCGAGCGGATAGCCGAATCCCATCGACACCATATAGTCCTTCCACGTGGTCATGGCGTCCTGTACCCGTGGGTACTTCCGGCGATTGTTGAACATGTGGTAGAGTCCCCAGCAGAAATATCCGTTGCACGAGGTGGCAATGGCCGGTACTAAGGGAAGCGGGGAGCCGTGTCCATGACAGCCCACCGTAAGTCCCTTGTAGTGGAATCCCCGACTGCAAGGATAGGGTGTTGCCGGCGTGATGATTCCTTCCTGAAGCAGGGTGAGCGCCTGTCCGGTCTTGAATGTCGATCCGGGAGGGTACTGTCCCATGATAGCGCGGTTCAGCAGGGGCTTGTGCGGGTCCTGTCCCAGGATGATGTTGCTCGTCCCTCGCTGGCGTCCCACCATCATGCGGGGGTCGTACGTGGGACTGGATACCATGCACAGCACCTCGCCCGTCTTCGGTTCGATGGCCACGATGCTGCCCAGCTTTCCCTGCATTAGCCGTTCGCCCAGGGCCTGCAGCTCCAGGTCGATAGAGAGCGTGAGGTTCTTGCCCGGCACAGGGGGCTGATCGAAGCGTCCCTCCTGATATCGTCCTTTAATTCGTCCGCGGGCATCGCGTAGCAGGATCTCCGTCCCCTTCACGCCTCGCAGTTGCCGCTCGTAGGAACGCTCGACACCGAGTTTGCCGATATAGTCGCCAGGCTGATAGTAATCGTCGCTCTTGATGTCGGCCGGGTTCACCTCGCCCACATCACCCAGGATGTGCGCCGCATGGGAATACTGATACTGCCGTGTGCTGCGCTTTTGCACATAGAATCCTGGGAAGCGAAAGAGTTTCTCCTGAAAGCGACTGAATTCCTCGCTTGAGAGCTGGCTCATGAAGAGCTGCTGCGTGTAGCGGCTGTAGCCAGGATTGCGTGAACGGTCCTTGATCTCGGCCATCCGGCGGTCATACCAGTCGCGAGTGATACCCAGACTCTGGCAGAGGTCGAGAGTGTCCACTCCCGTCTGCTCTGTCATCACGACCATGATATCGTAGGATGGCTGATTATATACCAACAGTTTGCCGTTGCGGTCGGTGATAGAGCCGCGGGCAGGAAACTGGATGCGCTTCAGGAAGGCATTCGAGTCGGCATTGCGTTTGAAGTCGTCGCTGAGCATCTGGAGCGAGAAGAGGCGCACCAGATAGACAACGACAATGAGGATGGCAGCGCCACCCAGCACGTACTTGCGTTTCTCCAACTCGTACTTTGTAGTCATGATACAGTCATTCAAGCCTTTTTCCGACGCAGCGTGCCCAGTATCAGGATGAGCACGAGGGAGAAGGCGGTGCTTGTCAGGAAAGATATGAGCAACCGTACGGGATGATGAAAAGTGAAGGCCTCCAGCAGATAGAAAACGGCGTGATGAATCGTCACCAGGAGAATCACGAAGCGTATGTGGGCCGCTACGCCCATGCTCGAGTAAGTGGGCACCAGGTCGTCGGCCGAATCACGCGGCGACATCACGCGCAGCAATGGTTGGTAGAGCATGCCGACGAGCGTCATTGCAGCCGCCCCCATACCGGGCGTGCCGCTGCCCACATCGATCACCAGTCCCATCACAAAAGCCCACAGGAGCAGGCCGATGCGCGAGGCATTAAGCGGAAAGATGAGCAGGAAAGCCACATAGACCATCGGCGTGGCATAGCCGAAGAGGTGGACGTGGTTGCACATCAGCACCTGTAAGGCTGCCAGGAGAAGCATCCAGAAGAGTCGTATAATCTGTGTGACAAGCATTATCTGTGTGATTTGACGGTCATCGAATCAAGTTCCTCCTCGTGTTCCTGCATGACGATGCAGACGTCACGCACGTTGGCCAAGTCGGTGCTCAGCTCCACTTCCAGCTGATAGGCCAGCCCGTCGGCACTGTCGTGGATGTCGGCCACACGACCGACATAGATTCCGGGAGGGAAGACACTGCTGAATCCGCTTGTCTCCACCACATCGCCCAGCTCGAAGCGAGCATGGCGGGGGATGTCGTCGATATAGGCACGCAGGGGCGAGCCGCCCTGCCAACGCAGGTAGCCGAAATACTCGCTGCCACGCAGGCGGCAGCTGATGCTGCTCTGCGTGTTGAGCACCGACATGACCATCGCATAGTGTGGACTGGTCTTGCTGACGATGCCCACGATACCCGTGCCACTAAGCACGCCCATCTCTGGGCGCACGCCGTCGGCGCTGCCGCGGTTGATGGTAAGGAAATTATCATCGCGCCGCACGCTGTTCGAAATTACCTGGCCGGGAATCAGGACAGTGCCATGCAGGGCTTCCTCCCACAGCGAATCGACGTACACGCTGTCGGCACCGCCTGCCACGGCTTCCCGCCGCAGGCGGCTGGCCTCTATCTGCAGGGCTATGTTGCGCTCGGTGAGCTCGGCATTGCGGGCCTTGAGGCCCATGTACGCCAGCACGTCTGCCTCCCATTCGAGCACGCGTCCCGTCACGGCGTTGGCCTGGGTGAGCCATACGCTCTGCTGGTAGTGGTTGAATTGGAAGAACATGATGCCCGCGAGCAGTTCCAGCAAGAGGAACACGGCCCAATGGGCATAATGTGCCAGACGATCCAGTAGTTCCCTCAAGTTACATCAGGAAAGAGAAGTTCTCGATGTTCTTCAGCGCGATGCCGGTGCCCTTGGCCACGCTGTGCAGGGGGTCGTCGGCCACGTGGAACGGGATATTTATCTTGTCGGTGAAGCGCTTGGCCAGTCCGCGAAGCAGGGCACCGCCGCCGGTCAGATAGATTCCGTTCTGGACGATGTCGGCATAGAGTTCGGGCGGCGTAGCCTCCAGGGCCTCGAGGATGCTGGTTTCGATCTTGGCCACGGTCTTCTCCAGGCAGTGGGCTATCTCCTGATAGCATACATGCACCTCCATGGGCAGGGCGGTGATGCGGTTAGGTCCGTGCTCCATATAGTCCTCGGGAGCCTCGGCGCCTAGGTCGGTC
>ODAI013174936.1_pt1 | contig 11859 bp, 17 predicted proteins | sample 1539321 | NCBI WGS metagenome assembly ODAI01 (sample SAMN02144231, study PRJEB22623) | gut metagenome | biome: sheep rumen | host: Ovis aries | place: New Zealand
AAAAGCTATTGATAGATTTAATAGACTAGTTAACGGAGGTATGTAATGAGTGGAAGTTTAGACTTAGGCTTTTTGAGAGCGCATATTAAACTAGAAGGCAAAGAAGAGTTTAAGCGAGATGTAGAAGAAAGTACCAATTCAACCAAGACGTCTTCTAGTTTTGTAGGTGGCGGATTAAAGACAGCATTAGGCGCAGTGGGTAAAGGTTTATTAGCTACTGGCGCGAGTGCAGCCGCTGGTTTTGGCGCAATGGCTAAAGAGGCGTTAGGCGCTTACTCACAAACTGAGCAATTAAAGGGAGGTATAGCGACTCTTTACGGAGACTCCGCGCAAGCGGTAATAGAGAACGCTAATAATGCTTTTGCTACTACTGGTTTAACCGCTAATGAATATATGGAACAAGTATCAAGTTATTCCGCCTCATTACTTCAGTCACTAGGCGGAGATACTGAACAAGCCTCAAAAGTAGCAGACATGGCTTTAAAGGATATGGCTGATAATGCTTCTGTATTCGGTTCAGATATGGAAAGTATCCAGAGCGCTTACCAAGGCTTTGCGAAACAGAACTATACAATGTTAGATAATTTGAAGCTTGGCTATGGCGGTACGAAAACAGAGATGGAACGCCTATTAGAGGACGCTGGCAAACTGACCGGACAGAAGTATGATATTGAAAATCTGAATGATGTTTATGAAGCTATACATGCAATCCAAGAGGAACAGAAGATAACCGGGAACAGTGCCAGAGAGGCAAGTAAAACTATTGAAGGATCACTTAGCGCTACTAAAGCAGCCTGAGGTAATTTAATGGCTGGTCTGGCAGATCCAGACGCTAACTTAGATCAGTTAGCTACTAACTTAGTAGATAGTGCTGGAAATTTAATTGATAATTTACTTCCAGTTTTTGAGCGGATCGTGGAGAGCATTAGTAAGGTATTGCCGGATATCATTAAAAAGATTCAAGAGTGATTACCAGATATCTTCCAAGCAATAGTAGACGCAATACCAGACATTATTAAAGCTGGTATAGAACTTTTTGGCGCTCTGGTCCAAGCTATACCAGATGTAGTAGTAATGATATGGAATGCTATTCCAGAACTCTTACAAGCTATATGGGATGGTTTAAGTGAAGGATTCGGTCCAGCAGTCGAAAAGGGTGGCGAACTCTTACAAGGCTTCTGGGATGGATGCGTTGATGTGTTCGGATCAGTTATAGAATGATTTATTAATTTGCCGGGTGAGATATTTAATGGACTTGGCGATTTAGGACAATGGCTATGAGGTAAGGGTAGCGATTTAATCCAAGGTTTATGAGATGGCGCAAAAGGCTTATTTAATGATGTACTTTCTTGATTTGCTGGAACACCACAAGAAGCTGATAATGCGGTAACTGATACCAAGACTCTTGAAGATAAGGGTAATGGTTTAATTCAAGGCTTATGGGATGGCGCTAAAACCCTATGAGATTCTTGTAGGGGTTTCTTTGAAGGATTGGGTTCTGATGCTGATAGCGCAGTAGGAAACTTAAGCGGTACATTAGATGGCAATGGTGAAAGTCTAATGAGTGGCTTCTGGTCTGGTATCTCGCGCAAGTGAGAACAGATTAAACAAAGTGTCTCTGGGTTCGCTGGGTGGATCAAGGAACACAAAGGCCCAGAATCATATGATAAAAAGTTACTTGTTGAGAATGGTGGCTGAATTATGGATGGCTTAATGGTCGGTTTAGAGAGCGCGAAGCCTGAGCTACAGAGAACCCTTAACGGTATAGCGGATACAATTAGCAATACTCCATTTAGCGCTTCAGCTAACTTTAATGTAGGTAGTAGAGTAAACGGTTTAGCTTTGGCTGGCGCAGGTGGCACTAACTACAATATATACATTAACGGAACAAGAATTAACGATGATGCGCAAATAGAAAATAAGTTCGGAGAACTATTAAAGATGATGGCTAGGAAAGGAATGATGTAGATATGGCAGTAACAAAGAGTACGTTAAATAAGAACTTGCCAGTAGTAACTAAGATTAGCTGGTGTACTGAACCCGGTGTTAACATGTCAACGTCAATTACTACTGGTGAACTTCATGACATTGTTAGAAAGTGGTGTTTTAAACAGACTTCTAAAGCCTATCCTTACCAGATTCAGTTTAGGCACAGAAGCAGATATACATTAGAGAATGAAAAGATTAAAGGCGCAAGATGAACCGCGTGAAGTGAATGAGAGAACTATATTGCGGTTGATGGTGTCCCGGGAGGTGCAAAAGAGTCAGTTAAACCAGTAGATACTTGGTTAAAGGCTAATGCTGGTGTTAATACCAAGGGTACATATAAAGGATGTTGTACTTTTACTACTTATAGGATTCCAGATATGTATGACGCGCGCCAGTTCCAGTTAAGGGTTAGAACTTTTAACAAGTCACAAGCTAAACATGGTAACTGAGCATCACAGACTTTAACCGCGTACTGTAAAGCGTGGTGCAAGACTGAGAAGATTATTACTTCTCCAGATGGAGGAGGAAAAGTTAAATTTAACTACAAATGAGATAGAGAATGTCATATCTCTGTAGAAAGTATTAAGGATTCACAAGGAAGAGAAATACTTAAGCAAAAGTATGATACTTCAGTTAATGAGATAGAGTTATCAGATACTACTTTTCCGCAAGCAGTAGAAGGTTTTAGAGGCGGTAAGTTCATAATTCCAATTAGTATGCTTAAGAGAAAGTTAGTAGTGGGAGAACTCTTAACCCCTAAGTTCTTCTTTGTAACCAGTGATGGCGCAAGGACTGGTATGGAGTGTAGGTTAGTTTATGAACCGCATAGAGATATCAGTATGGATATTAACTATAGCTGGGAAGAGGAACGTGGACTATTAACCGTTAATGCGACTAATACAGACTCAGTAGCTATACAAGATGTAGGATGTAGCATTAGTTATGAGTATAACGGTAAGAGATATACAATAGCGCCTTTTGATAAGAACATAGCTTTAGATGGAACTTCACAGTTTTACTTCTTACCGCCTATTGGTAAGGAACTAACTATTAATGTTTCTGAAGAAGACGCTAATGATGTTAAAGGAATACAGGAAGTAACTGGAGTAGTGGTTAATGCTAAAGGCTACAGACTTAATAGCCTTAGTGACCCTACAGTATGCGCGCTTGCTTGAGGAGAACCGCAGTTCCAGATTAATAGCGCAGTAGTTAATGAGACTGCTTTACCTTATGGAAGAACCAGAAATGTTATCTTCTATGGCAAAGGCACAGCCACAGACATTAACTTTAGCGCGACTATAGTAGATGAAGCTGGAATGTATGGTGGAGACTATGCAAGGAAACGCGCATGGGATAAGTTACGCAATAATCAAGGATTATATTGGTTTAGAACCAATAGAGGAGAAATGTATAAAGTAGGCGTTACTTCGGTAAATACTTCTCATGATTGGAAGACTTTATATGATTTAGATGTTGATATGGTGGAGGTAGAATAATGGCTTGGAATTGAAACGAAAGCGGCCGAATTGATAGCTTTCAATTTGAGAAGATAAGCGCTAATAATTTGAATACCTCTTTAGGAAGTCTGGACTGCCAAGTAACTGGAGGCAGTCTGGACTTTTCTTATTACTCAGACTTAAAGGTAAGCGGTAGTCTTGAGGTAGTGCGCGCGCCAGCTTCAATGGCGCAAGAAGACTACTTAATAAGAGTCTGGTATTGCCCGGAACTTGCCGGAGAAACCAAGAGAATAGAATTAGGAACTTTTTACTTTACCGCCGACTTACATTATGAGAACGGAATGTATAGCGGGACTCTAACATTACGTTCACTTCTGGCGCGTCACATTGACGATGTAACTACTTGTAAGTGGACTCTTGGAAAGGGTAAGAAAGTATCTGATTTATACAAGGCAGTATTTAAGTCTCTTGGCGGTTTTCCGAAAATCGAAGGAATAAAAGATGTGAAATTAACCAGTACTCATGTATTCGATATTGGGGTAACTCCGATGGAAATACTTCAGTATTTGGCTGATGCTTGTGGAGGAGAGATTAATGTTAATTCACATGGGCAGACGGTATTAAGACCGTACCAGACACCAGCAAAGAAAAAACAGAATATCACTCATACAATCTCTACTAATGCGTCTTCTGTAGTGCTGGCTGGTATTGATATTGCTAATAACTGGGAAGAGATTCCTAACAGGGTAGTTTGTGTATACGAAGAAGGCACAGGCGCTAAAGCCAAGCAATACACTGGGATAGCAGCCTTAGGCGCTTCGCATGGTAGAAGCTACCAAAAGATAGGAAAATGAATAACTAATTATTACAAAGTAACGCAGTGCGGAAAGCCTTATGCGGATAAGTTAAAGAAGCAGGCTTCTTCGTATCTTTCACGCGCCACTAACCAGACTGTCTACTATGACTTTGAAACTTATTACCAGCCTATAAGCGCTGGAGAGGTAATTAAGTTTCAATACGATTCAATAAGCGTAAATGGAATTATTAGCCAGATTCAAATGGACTTGGCAGTTGGCGCAAAAATGCAAGTAAAGATAAGGAAGGTATAGATATGGGTAAATTAAATTTAGATGTGATAAGCACTCTTCTTTTTGCTACTGGAAAAGAGGAGGAGAGTAATAAAACAAGTATTATTTTTGGAACTGCTTTAGCTAATTCAGAGAACGGAGAAGTTCTTATTAAGTTAGATGAACCAGTTTACTCTGGCGATGATGAAGACATTAGTAACTATGAAGTTATAGATGACGATTGGACTTCTTATGAAGAAGAGGCTGAAGAGGATGACGATACAGAGATTGTTTACTGAGAAGAGGACGATGATTGAAGCGTTGAAGAAGATGACGGAGGACTACCAGATGGCGAATAACTTAGAAAACGAAGAAGAAGTTTTAGACTCTGAAATAAGAGAGATTAACCCTGTTTTCTCCGATAATTTAGACGTAGTAAACAATGGAGAAGATAATGTAATAGATGAACCTGAAGATGATACCTCTATTCCGGTGCAAGACCAAGAGAATGGAGAACAAGAGGTAGCGCCAGACGCAGACCAGTATAACCAGTATCCAGTTTATGTTGGATTAGACTATTGGACTAATAACGGAGGCGCGCTAAAGACTGGTTACAATCTTAATAAGTATCCTTACTACCAGACAAGTAGAACTACTGCTGGTATTACTTATACAGTTAATGAAGATGGTTCTTTAACTATGGACGGGACTGCCACTGCTAATAGTTACTTCTATTTTCACAATAGAAACGCTGACCCAATTTCACTTCCGCAAGGCACTTATAAAATAGTTCCTAACACTGAACTAATAGGAGATAGCTGAAGTGGAATGTGCGTTAACTGGACTAATGCTTCTGGCGCAGAAGCGTTACTGGCTACTACTGCCACAGCCACAACAAAGAACTTTACTGTAACAGAAGATATCTCTAAGAAAGGCGTAGGTGTTTACTACCGCGTTAAGTCTGGAACTACAATTACTAACTTAACAGTTACACCATTGGTTATTTATAGTAATCTGGCAGAAAGAACTTTTGAGCCTTATGGCAAGTATCACAAGATAGTTAAGGGTAAGAACTTGGCGCAGTTTGACCAGTCAATAAATACAGATGCAAGCGTATTTTCTTACACTTCGAATGTGGAAGGGAAAGTAGTCTGTACTAAAGTATCTGGTGGTGGTAGATTCTTTGCTACTTATCGGTTAAATGTAGAAAGTGGCAAAAGTTATACCTTTTCCTATGAGCAATTTAGCGGAAGTGCTAAGTTAAGAGTTTATTTATACTCAGATAGGATATGAGGGACTGGTATAGCCAATTTCCTTGTGGAAGATGCGCCAACATATACTGCTACTACTACTGGAGAGATAGTAGTAGGCTTATGAACCCCAAGTGCTTCTACTGATATGTCAGTAACTAACTTCATGATTAGAGAATCAACGGTTACAGATACTACTTGAGTACCTTGTATAGAAGAGAATACTTGGGCAGAATTGCCGGACGATTGTAGAGACGGTAAAGCACTTATCTTTAATTCATTAAACAATAAAAATGCAAGTGGTCAATTTACTCATTCTTTAGCAAAACTTAAAAATGTAATTAAAGGTTTTGATGCAGAGAAGACTTTTACATGGTTATTTCAGATTAGAGCGGATGCGCCATTGGCAGTTCACTTTGGAAGTAACGCATACTTAAGTAAGAGAGAAACAGTTAATGTAACTACAGACTGGCAATGAGCCAAAGTAATTTTCTCTCCAGATAACCCAGCACTTGAGACTGGAGTATGTACTATTTACTGTTATGATGAACCGCAAGTAGGAACTATCTTTATTAAGAATATGCGCGTTTATGAAGGCGCTTATAACTTAGAAGGTAGCCAGCGCATAGACGAGGTAGAGAAAGACAGTTATGACATTGATATAGAAGGCGCTGAGACTAATGACTTAACAGAACCGCCAATAGCAATAGAAAGCTATGAACCAAAAGTGGTTCTAACTAATGAGGAGACTTTACCTACTATTGGTAATGTTCAAGAAGGCGATAGAGTAATGATAGCGCTGATAGGCGGAGAACCTACAGTATTAGGAACTGTAGGAAGTGGAGACCGCCAGCAGTTAAAGATAGACCAGACCGCGATGCTGGCAGACCATGCTAACACTGTAGCTGGTAACACTAACCAATACTTTTGGCACGCTTCAGAAGGTACGGATACTGGCGCGCATATCACAGAAAAGACACAGGAAGAGTTCTTACAGAACCCAGCTAATGGAGGCGGTAATACTCTTATTAGAAGTAACGGTATGGCGGTTAGGGATGGACTAACAGAACTGGCTACTTTTACCGCGGATGGAGTACAGATAGGAGAGTTTACCAAGGCGCACTTAACTAATGACTATCACAGTATGCGGTTAGTGGATAAAGATGGTAAGACTTTCTTTCATGTATCTGACTTGAGAAACCAAGAAGGGATAGCGCAAGTAGTAGAAGAGTTAGTAGTATTAGACTTCTCACTAATTCCGCAGACATTTGAACTTCTTAACGCAGTAGAGACAGATGATATAACGGTAGTAGATGCGAATAATAACCAGTTAGTAAAAGGTACGGACTTTACTTACTCAATAGGCAGTAAAGACTTAACTTTAAATGTTCTTCCAACACAGAATTACTTTGCTACCTATTGGACTAAAGACAGTAACACTAAGGCTTTTACATTAGGTGAAAGAAGTGACGAAAGTTTTGTTGGTATTTACTCCACAAACATAGGTTTAGGAAATGCAGCCAGTGGTAACTACTCCACAGCTATTGGCTTAAATAACCAAGCTACTGGTGATTATTCTTTAGCTTCTGGATGGAATACCAGTAGTACTTCTTTCGCGTCTCATTCAGAAGGATTTAAGACTAAAGCGCAAGCCTTTGGCGCACATGCGGAAGGTGGTAGTACTAAAGCATTAGCTGACTATGCGCACGCGCAAGGATGCGCTACTACTGCAAGTGGTAAATACTCTACTGCTGGAGGTTATAACAGTACTGCCAGTGGACAGAATAGCTTTGCCGATGGTATGGGCGCTAAAGCCAGTGGTATGTACAGCCATTCAATGGGATGGTATACAGAAGCACAGGGAGAGGCGCAGACAGTATTAGGAAAGTTTAATGTGCCAGATAATACCTCATTATTAATAGTCGGTAACGGTATGCCACAAGCGCAGAGTAACGCTTTAACACTTACTCAAGAAGGCTTCTTATCAATTCAAAGGCTTGTTATTCCAAAGCAGAGTAATAGAGGTATTTATAACACAGATGGCAATAGGCTTATAGCTGATTATGGTAACAGTAATATTGTAGTTAATGCTTCTGGTAAGACTCTTTACTTAGGGTATGAGAATACTACCAGCATTAATGTTCTTAATGGTAAGGCTTCATTTAGTTCAAATGACTTAACCGCGTATAGCCAGAGTTTTTTCTATAAGGCTGGAGATACTATTAGTATTAATGGTAATTCAGCTTGTTATATTGGTCATATCACTTCAGATGCTAAGCAGATTAGAATACAAGTTCCAGTAGAGAAGTACTTAACAAATATCAGCACTATAACAGTTACTAAGATTTATGGTAACTTGCGCGGAGTGGCTGGTTATATACAGTCAAGTAATTATAACTTTGCTACTGGTTCTACAGTTACCGCTTCTAAGGTAGATAACAGAACAATCATAATTGACATAGTGAGTAATAGTACTGCCTTCACTCATGCGACTAATAACACAGTGGCGGTATTCTCTCCAGTCGGAACTGGCGGACTTGCTTTTAAACTTGCTTAACTCTTGGACAAGAGCGGTTAATAAGAGGATAGGAAGTTTTATTAGTAGTGAGGTTATTAAAACCTTAATTTACTTATTCTTTCTTTCTTTTTACTTTGGTGAAGCCAGAGAGTATCTGGCTTCCTTCCTTCTTTTTAACATGGGATAATATAGGCACTTAACCCTTCGTGGTTAGGTGCTATTTTTTTGGTTTATGGGATAAAAAAATCGCGAATCCGTGGTAAGATTCGTGGTAAAGAGGCGAAAATTGTAGGAAATTAAGCATGGTATTTTATTATATCGGAATCTAACATATCGTGCAAACCGCCAAAAAAAGGAAATTTTTCAGCTAATTTTTGGAAAAAAAATAAAGTTTCGTGGTAAACTTCGTGGTAATAGGAGATTGGAACTATGAAATATACTTCGGTTAGTGTTAGGGAAGTTAATGGTAAGTACTATGCGCGCCTTAGAGGGAAAGATAGTAACGGTAAGTGGAAAGGTACTGACAGAGTAATTAAAGATGTAAAGGGTAAGAGAGAAGCGAATAAGAAAGCTAAAGAGTTACTTGAAGAAGTAAATAAGCAGATGAGTATAGCTTCTGATGGTAGTGATCTACAGAAGGAAACAAGGACTATAGAAGAGGTAATTACTGATTACTTAGACTATCAGCTAAATATGGGAGAAATAGTAGAGACTACTCAATACCATCAGATGATGAACCTTAATACTGTAGTCATCCCTTATATAGGTGATGTAGTGTTTGATACTTTGGATAGGACTACAATTAATGCATGGCTTAAACAAATTAACTCAAAGTATAAACAGTCTACAGTTAGAAATGGTGTAGCTAATGTTAATAAAGTCTATAAGTACTATGTACGAATTGGAGAATTAGATAGGAATCCTTTTGATTCAATAAAGAAACCAAAGCAAAGTAAGCCAAACACTACTCACTTAACTAATGAACAGATGAATGATTTTCTGACAGCGGTATATAGCGAGTATGAACCTACACACTGGATGTATCCAGCATTACACTTGGCTTTTTTCGGTGCATTGAGAAGGCAAGAAGTAATGGCGCTTAGATGGCGCAATATAGACTTTGATACTATGACTATTACTGTAGATTCAGCCATAGGATATAAGAGAGGCGGTTATTACACCAAGGAAACCAAAAGAAAAGACAGCCACAGAACGTTCTATATGAACGCGCAGTTAGCAGAAGCACTAAAAAGGACTTATGACGCAGTAAAGCCAGAGCCTAACTGGTATGTATGTGGCGAAGGAACGCATTTCTATTCATTATCGTTATTCTCCACTAAGTTTAGGCACTTTATTGATGCCTATGATTTGAAGGATGCTTATGATAAGGCTTTAATTCCGCATGGACTTAGGCACAATGTAGGCGCGGTAGCTATAGCTTCAAAGATGGACATTGCCAGCCTTAGTAAAATGATGGGACATGCACATATGACTATGACTTTGGAAGTATATGGTGATGCAAGTGAGGACGCTATGATAGTAGGAGCGCAGAGATTAACAGAAGGCTTTATACAGAAAGCAGACCCGGATGAGGATTATTTCCAGAGACCAGTAGATGAGGAAGAGGAAGAGGTAGAAGAATAAGGCTTCTACTTTTTTCTTTTGGAGTGATATACTTGTCATAAAGAGGAGATTAAGAATATGGCAAAAGAAGCTAAGAAACCCGAAAAGATTAATGACTTGAGCGCAGACTTTATTCTGGACTATTGCCAGAAGAACGGTCATGTTAAGTGGTTACAGGAAACCGCTAACCAGACTAAGGTAGTCAAGAACAAGAAGACTCTGGAAGAGACAGTAAAGCGTATTGGATTCTTTGAACTTAGAAAGGCTTTCGCTGAGAAGTTCTTCCCGGAACTTGTACCTACTAAGAAGAAAAAGAACCAGACATTCTACGACAAGATTATGAACCTTAAAGGCGAATAATAGCCTTAAGAAAGAGTAGCAGCTTGGCTACTCTTTTTTTTGCTTTTAAAAAAAATTTTTGGTAAAAAATAGGTAGATGGGCAGAGTTAGTAAATTCACTTATCTTATCTTTTATTAGTAATGTAACCATAGACGGACTTTTTCCATAGGAGGTTAGAGTTAATTCGCTCCTAACTCTAACCTCTTCCTTCTCTCTTTTTTTTGGACAAGAGTAGATAATTGAATAGTAAGAATAGTTAATAGTAATGAAGCCAAGGAAGGCTTTATATTTTTTGAGTTACTTGTCTAACAAAGATGGACAAAAGTGGATAAAGCATAAGAACCAATAGTTAAAGATAATAGGAGGAATAGTATGAGTGCTAAAGATACAACATTAGGTATTAGGCTACCAGAAGAGTTAAAGAATAAAGTGGTAGCAATTTGTGTAGAGAAAGATATACCGATATCACAATGGATTAGAGACGCGATTAAAGAGAAGCTAAAGGAGGATAAATAATATGACAGTACCATTTCAAAGGATAGTTGAGAATGGGGTTAAAGAACCTTGCGATAAGCAGAATACATATACAGTTAATAATATATCTGCACTCCAAGAGGCTATGAATGCTTTAACTGGCAATGAGTTTAAGTTATGAATGTATTTTGCTAAAAACCAAGCTGGATTTAAGGTTGAATGTAGTCCAGTAGCAATAGCGCAATGGGGAATCAAAAGAAGTACTTATAAAGACGCTTTTCATAAGCTAATAGAGTTAGGGTACTTAGAAGAGAAAAGTAAGAACTACTATATCTTCCATGAGAAAGCGAAGCCAGAAGAGATAGTAACAGTAGAGATAGCGCCAAAGGAAGAAGATAGCGGTTTTACCTTTTAGGCGGATTAAGGGACGAAAATTAACCCTTGACTGAGTATTAACTTAGCCGAAAATTAACCCTTCAAGGGTTAAAAATCGTCCAAGATAAGCCGAAAATTAACTCAGAAATATTACATTACATTACATATACAATACAACACAGAAAGACAGACAATACAAAACGCCTTTTCCCTACGGGAAAAGCCGAAGTTCTGCGCCTCCCGCAAGGGGAGGCTTGAACTTCCAATAGATGAAAGTTAAAGAGTAGGTCTGAAGCCTACTCATAAATAAAGGAGGAAAGAGATATGGTTTTAACTAAAGAAGAAAGATATGAATTATTCAACACATGATATGGAAGAGAACCAATGAATGAGGAGGTATGATACCACTTACGTTCATTAGGACTTCTGGAAGAAACATGGAGACCAGTTAAGGACTGAGAAGAGAAGTATGAGGTTAGTAATCGCGGAAGAGTGAGAATCCGGTCAAACGGTTATATCATGAGTCCGCACACTATTAACACTGGTTACTTACAGATTAAGCTAACTCATAACAAAAGAAGTAAGCAGTGTTTAGTGCATAGATTAGTAGCAGAAGCGTTCTTAGATAATGATAGCGGATTGCCGGAAGTGAACCACATAGACGAGGATAAGACTAATAACAATTTATGAAACTTGGAATGATGTACAAGAAAGTATAATCATGATTACAACGATGTTCAGAAGCTAAAGCGCAACCGCAAACATG
>ODAI014345015.1_pt1 | contig 11859 bp, 26 predicted proteins | sample 1539321 | NCBI WGS metagenome assembly ODAI01 (sample SAMN02144231, study PRJEB22623) | gut metagenome | biome: sheep rumen | host: Ovis aries | place: New Zealand
AAGAGAACAGTAAACAATTTTCATGCAGTACATACCACCCAAAAGACCATTGCGACGACGGCTCCGGCGGACTGCCATGCTCACAGGGAGCACCCGCATAATGCAGTCACAAGTAACAAGTTAATATCCGGGATCAAAAAATTAAGGTTTAAGCCCACAGGGCGGAAAGGAGAATCCTCTTTCTACGTGGCCCGGCACACCGGCAATATCGGGTAGCACCGATTGCAGTTCAGACGCGATTTGCAAAGTATATGTAGTAATCACAGCGGGTCAGGCGGTTCAAATCCGCCGGCAGTCTTTAAATCATCAGGAAAGGAGGTAGGAAATGTATAAAGTAGATACAAAAGCGTTTAGGATCCGGATGATCGAGTGCGGATACACCACATTCGAAAAACTGGCAGAGGCTTCAGGAGTAAACCGGAATACGATTTCTGATATAGCCAATGGCAAGTCGTATCCGTCCGGAGCTGTGCTCCAGAAGCTGACATGGGCTCTGAATCTGGAGCCCGAACAGGCGGGGCGTATTTTTTTATGCCCTGTACATGCGTCAGACGAAAGTACAGAGGGTTAAACATGCGCGACATGAAAGTAACACACGTCATGGCAGACGGCAGGATCCTGTCATCAGTCAGGTGTTTACCGGTTCCAGATACCAGGGAGACCGCCTACAAGGTCATGACGGAAGCGTTAAGGAGGGAACGAAATGAAAAGAAAGATACTTATGATCCTGCTGTCCTGCATGATAGCAGCGACTACGGTCATGGCTGCGGAAGACTGGCATGACGGAGACACACAGCAGACCCACGTATGGATACAGGAAGGCGATGCAAGGTTCTGCTATTGGAACACAGGCGGCTGGAGCGAAGAGGACATGTTGGTCGGATTTCATACTATTGACGGCAATGTCTATTACTTTTCTGAAAGCGAAACCGATGATTGGCGGTACGGTCAGATGGTCACTGGCACTGTCGAGGTGTACGGCGGTGTGTACACGTTCGATGGTGCCGGCCATATGACAAGTATTTATGGAGGGTTAGAGTGAAGCGCCTGATAGCCATCCTGCTTGCCTGTGCTCTGGCAGTACAGCCGGTCTACGCTGACAACGCCAAAAGGGGTAAACGCCAGAAGACCAAGGAAGAGATTGAGATTGAAAAGGCGGAGCATGAGAAAAAATATCAGATGTTCGATAAGAACGGTGTTCGCATCAATCTCTTTTTTGACCATGGCAAGTACAGCAAGACCCCCAGCGCTGACGTGAAGAAGAAGGGCAAGTCGATATCCAGCAGGACGGATTATGCCATTATAGCCGACCTGAGATATGGACACATGTGCCTCTTTGCCTACAAAGGTAAGCAGGGAAAGCGGAAGCTGGTAAAAGCAGCGCCCTGCTCTTCTGCTGCAAACATACCCGGCACAAAGACCACGCGGACCCCGGCAGGACAGCACCGGATCAGCTGGAAGACAGACCGATTAGTGTACCGGAATAAAGAAGGGAAGCGCTGGCAGTATTGGTCCTGCTCTATGACTTCCGGCGGATGGGGCATACACAGCCTGACATATCACATGTCAGCCCGGTACAGGTATGACAGGGTATACCTTCTGGGAGGCAAGCTGGGAGCGCACAATTCCCCGGCATGTATCAGGACAGAGAACTGGATGGCCGACTGGGTGTATAAGCACTGCCGGACAGGGACGACGCTTTATGTCATCAGATAGGAGGTAGAAGTGAGAATCAGATTAGCTATTGACGGATTCCTGGCTGTGACCGCGCTTGCGATCCTGAGCAGTCAGAGGCAGACATTGGTATCAATCACGTTGCTTGGGTGCCTTCTGGGGTATCTGGTTCTGGAATCAAGAATCATTGTGATGGACATGGAGGAATGGGAATGACAGGAAGATTTATCTATGAAACAGACGGCGTCACATATTCAACGTCCAGATTTGCCGATATTCGCGACACGATGTTGGGCGATGCCAGACGCAAACAGCACAGCGTGTTCTGCGAGGTCTGCATCTGCGGACACCATTCGTACTGTCTGCGGGCCACGCCGGACGGAGAGTTGTACAGAGTCTACACACATCTGAGAGGTGGTAAAAATGGCACTGAAGAAAAGTCCCTGCTTCGGCTGTGAGGACAGGACAAGTGAATGTCACGCCAAGTGCCCCAGATATGCCGAGTTCGCAAAGGACAGGAACGAGACCCTGCTCCTGCAGTGGAAAGTGAAGAAGACAAAGAGGGCATTGGATGACGTGAAAGCGGGGTGCGTTAAATCATGTACCCACGGAAAGATTAAGAGGAGCGAAAGGTGAAGGAAATTATCAGATATGAGACAGACGAGAATGGAGAACACGCCTGCCTTGAATGTCATGCGACCGGGGAGACTACTCTCATGCTGGTCGGCAGACTTATCCTGAACATGGTCAAAATGACAGAGGGAGAATGGACGGTTAAAGACCTGATGGAAATGCTGGAGAAGGACTACATTCCCAAACTGTTCATCATGATGCAGAACGACGAAACAGTATACGAGGAGGTGATTGACCCTGAGTAACGCAGACATTATCAGAAACATGACGGACGAGGAACTGAATAACTTCCTCTGGACGTTCAAGGTTAACCAGTTATCCCTGTTCTTTGAACACGGATTCACTAAGAGCATGGACTGGAAACAGCAGATGGCATGGCTCCAGCAGGAAGACGGGTTTGTAATCCCAGAAACAACAGTAGACCCGTCCATGGTATATGGACAGGATTTCAAAGCAAAGGAGGAAACAACATGATGATCGGAAACACAAATGACCCCACAGGTGCTGCAACACCTATCGTGGGGCCGGGAAACAAGTCCTATACGGATTGTATCACGATTCCGCTGGAAGAGTACAGAAAGCTGATCGAATGTTCTGTCAGCATGGACATTATCAATGATTTAGCGGACGGCAGGAACATCTACAAGACCCTGACAGGCGCTTCGGACATGGTGCCCCTTACAGAGTATCAGGCCCTGCAGAACGCCACAGCAGAGAAAATTTCTGACCTGCACACGGAGCTCCGGCAGAAGGGTGAATACATCGCCAATCTGGAGAGACAGGTGAACAGTGCACACATCTGCCCGGTCTGCGGACGGCAGTTCTTTGAAACGCCTGCTGTCTCCCGGCGCGATGAGAGCATGAAAATCTGCAGCGTCTGCGCTGCTACGGAGGCTCTGCAGGACGCGCAGAAGGCGGGCGCCATCAGCAAGGGCGATGCAGAAGAGATTCAGGAGGTCGTAGAGGACGTAGCGAAGGAGGAAGAAAAAGCGATACCCCGACAGTCCACCCCGGAGCAGTGTTCCAAAGGTGGCAGGAAGACACAGCAGGGCAAAAAGGTGGACCTGCCCATGGATGAAATCAGGAAGCTGAAGGCAGAAGGCTGGTCCAATGTGAAGATTGCTAAGAAGTACGGCGTTGCCGATGTCACAATCGGATACCGCCTGAAAAAGGACGCTGAACAGAAGCCTGCAGAAAAGCCTGCTGAGCCTGTCCAGACGGACGGCAAGCGGCCTTTGGACATCGCAGACCTCCGGGCCAGACGGGAAGCCGGGGAGACTTATGAGCACATCGGAAAAGAGTACGGCGGATGGACAGAAGACGAGGTACACGCCTTTATCATCCAGAAGGGGAAGGAGGAAAGAGGTGGACAGGATTAAATATCTGAACGAGCTTCTGAAAGATGTCACAGACATCCAGAACCGGCTCTATTCCCTCCGTTTGAATCTGGAATTTATCCAGGAAGATATCAGCTATGTAAATGGCGGGCCATCCCAGAGGAACGCATACAACAATCTTTCTTCTGCCATGGATGCGCAGGAAGAGGCGGATGGATACATGAAGTATGCACAGATGCAGATTAAAAACGCGATCGAGAATATGGAGGAAGATTAAATGAACATTGACAATGTAAAAATCCCTGACGCATGGGTGGACATTACCAGAGAGTTTTCCTATCTGGAAGGTGCTCTGAGGAAGCTGTCAAAAGAACACGAAGTAGGTATTCACATCGACATCGACAGCCGGCACGGCATATTTTCCGTAGACGTCAACAACTATGACGTGCGGAAGGACAGCGGGAAGAAGACCTATAAGGGTGTAGAACGCAATGTCTTTAGAGATGGCGATATTACAACAAGAGGATACAAATACGAGTTTCGCCGGGACGGAGGTGATACCGAATGACGCTGTACGATTTAACTGCTGACTATCTGGAGCTGCAGGAAATGATGGAAGACGACGTTTCCGATGATGCGCTTCGGGACAGTATGGAGAGCATCGAGGGCCTTTACGAAGACAAGATTGACGGCTATGCGGCTGTGATCCGGACGCTGGAAGCCGAAGCGACCGCCTACAAGGAAGAATCTGACCGCATGGCTGGTAAGGCAAAGGTCATCCGCAACAACATCAACCGTATGAAGAAGGCCATGTATGAGAGTATGCTTCAGACCGGCATCCGTAAGGTAAACGGAAAGCGGTTCACGGTGGCGATCCAGAAGAATGGCGGTAAGGCTCCATTCGTGCTTACATGGGACAATCCCGATACCCTGCCGGACAATCTGGTGGAGCGTAAGCCGAATATTGAGGCAATCAGAGCAGTTACGGAGAAGGGGGATACAACTTACGGCTATATCGCTGAAAGGGGCGAATCGCTCAGGATCAAATAAGAAAGGAGGCACATTTTGGCGAAGGTTATAGGATGCATGGGAGAGAGCGGAAGCGGTAAGACGACCGCCATGCGGAATCTTCCGCCAGACAAAACACTGTACTGTGACTGCGACAAGAAGGGGCTTAACTGGAAAGGATGGCGCAAGCAGTACAGCGTAGCGAATAAGAACTATGTATGCTCTGACAGCTTTTCCGTAACGTCCCAGATGATGGACAAGGTCAACAAGGAGAAGGATTTCCAGAAAATCAAATATCTGGTTATTGATACGCTCAATGGCCTTATGGTAGCGGAAGAAATGCGGATCCTGGCTATGCAGAGCGGAGACAAGCGAAGCGCATGGAGTGATCTGGCGCAGAACGGCTGGGCGCTTATCAACAAGGCCCTGACGCTTCGGGATGACTTAACAGTTATCATCCTCTGCCATTCCGAAACGATTTCCGATGACAATGGAATCATTAGGACAAGGATCAAGACCAACGGCAGGAAGCTGGAGAAGCTGGTCCTGGAATCAAAAATGACAACTGTGGTCTGGGCAGTCCGGCAGGATGGCAAGTACAAGTTTATCCTGAGTGCGGACGGAAGTACCTGCAAAGTGCCTTTGGGAGCATTCCAGACGGACGAGTGCGACAACGACATTATGATTGTGATTAAGGCGCTGGAGGATTACTGATGAGCATCATTGTAGACGATGAATTTAAGAGTTTAATTCCGCCATTGTCACCAGATGAATATTCGCAGCTTGAAGAGAATATCGTTAGGGACGGAATCCGTGACCCGCTTGTGGTCTGGCACGTTCCGAATGGGGATGACATCCTCATTGATGGTCATAACCGCTTTGAGATTTCTATAAAGCATGCCGGAATACCTTTCCAGATTAAGCGGATGACATTCGACTTAAGGAAGGACGTTATCAGGTGGATTATCCTTAACCAATTCGGTCGGCGCAATCTTTCGTCTTATGACCGGAGCGTTCTGGCATTGAAGCTGAAACCGATAATTCAGGCAAAAGCAAAAGAACGGCAGGCCCTTGGTCTGAAATCAGACGAAGGTGGGCGTACAGATGCTGAACTTGGAAAGATTGCCAACGTTGGCAAGGATACTATTCGCAAGGTCGAGGCTATCGAAAACAGCGGAAATGAACTGGTAAGACAGCAGGCAAAATCTGGCGAAATATCAATCAATAAAGCCTACAACATTGTGACTGACAAAGTTGATAAATCGCCAAAGCAATTACAAACAGAATACATGAACGAAATCAGGGAGCGCCACGAAGATTTTGAAGCCAAAAAACAGGAAAGCAAAGTCGTTTCATTCAGCGAGACAATCCGCGATAAAGATGACCAGAAAGAGATTGCGGCGGAAACATGGAGCCGACTTCTCAAGATGGGAAAGGGAATCGACGCTATCGCCGGAGCGATTTCAGACGGAGAAATCAATCTTGAAATCATGGTTGAAAATCTCGAAGAAGAGCGTTCCGAACAGCTAAAAGCTGCACTTACAAGATGGATCAAAAAACTATCAGCCATTTATAGTGAGGTATGTACTTAATAAAGAATATTTCTTATGTTGTCGATTTTTCTATCGGAAATATCGAGACAGAAATGGAAACCAACGGTAAGCACGTAATCAAAACAGAAACCATTAAAAACAGAGTTTTATCGCATGTTGAGATTGGCGGAATCAATGATGATTCGGATTATTTAACCGATGTAGGTCTGGCTCAGGTTATTCAGCAAAGACTTTACAATCGCGGTTATCGCTCAGTAAGAACCGGCAAATTTGTCAATTTAGACAGGTGCGAAGATATTGATTATCTCCAGCAGATGCTTGAAAACGCAAACATAAGCGCACAAGAAAAAATTTGTGTCGCAAAACGCATCAAAAAAATTCGAGATGAAAAGCTGTCGGGACAGATTGAATTTACTATTGACGGAAGTATTCTTTCCGGCTTACACGTTCCGCTTTCAGAAGAAGAGTTTATTGAGAAATTAGAAAAAGACGCAATTTAAGGAGGACTAACACTATGGCATTACCTACATACGACAAATCCAAACGCAAATCCACCAACTTCCAGCAGCTCCCCAAAGGGGCTTACGTTATCAAAATCCTTGGCGCCAGAGAAGATAAATGGGGAAGCGGAGACAGATGTGTCCGGCTTGCCTTTGACATTGCCGAAGGCGAATACGCCGGTTTCTATCAGAACCAGTTCGACAACAACACCAGAGAGGACAAGCAATGGCCTTATGACGCCGTTTTCACGCTGAACATCCCGGAAGACGGGTGCGAGCAGTACATCTGGGATTACTGGAACAGCTTCTTTGCAGACCTTGAGGATTCCAACAACGGCTTTATCTTCTCCGGCGATCTGAAACCCCTTAAAGGCAAGATCATCGGCGCGAAATTCTACAACAAGCAGAGTCAGAAGAACGGCACTGTATATGATCATATCATTCCGAAAGCAGGATGGACCTGTGTTGCCGAAGATGTCCGCAAGGGCAGGGTCGGCAAGCTCCCGAATGACAGACTGATCGGAAGCGGTCGCAATACTTCCAGCGCTGCGCCCGCGGAGGACACAAGCGGATTCGTGGAAGCCGATGACGATGAAACGCCTCCGTTCTAAGCGCTATGGACCATTTCGAGATAATGGACGCGCTTAGCACGTTTCAGATTCTTGTGGACAACAGAGAACAGCGGACACCGAAGGCAATCGAAAGATATAAGTCCTTCGGCGTTCCGTACCAGAGAGCAACGTTAAACTACGGAGATTACTGCGGTTCGATTACCCTTAATGATTCCGCCATCTATGACACGGGCCGGTCCATAAAGCCGGCCTGCGTTATAGAACGGAAGATGTCATTGGACGAACTGGCAATGTGCTTTACACGGAGCCGGGACAGGTTCCGAAGAGAAATGGAAAGAGCTGCGGAAGCCGGCAGTATTGTCTATCTGCTGATTGAGAATGGCAGTTATGAGGCAATCATTAATCACCGCTACCGGAGCCGGTTCCTTCCTAATGCGTTCCTGGCATCGCTCACGGCATGGACCGTCCGCTATAATCTCCGTCCTGTTTTCTGCAAGGCCGAAACGTCTGGAGCACTGATAAAAGAAATACTGTATCGGGACATGAAGGAAAGGCTGGAACGAGGTGAGTACGGATAAAGGATATATCAAACTTTACAGAGATGTCCGCGATCACTGGTTATGGGATGATAAGCCTTTTTCAAAAGGGCAGGCGTGGACAGACCTTCTCATGATGATGAATCACAAAGACAGAGAGGTTATGTTCAACGGGAAAATTATAACCGTTAGTCGCGGATCCAGAATCACAAGTCTCCGCAAGCTGGCCGACCGATGGGGATGGAGTATTCACAAGGTTTCTGACTTCCTATATGTATTAGAAGAAACAGGTATGATTTCACAAAAAAGGGACAGTAAAAAAACCCTTATAAACGTTGTAAACTATGGGTTTTATCAGGGTCAGGAAGATACAAAAGGGACAGCCAAGGAACACTCAAGGAACACTCAGGGAACACTCAAGGGACACTCAAGGAAACAAACAAGAATGAGGAATAATGAGGAATACATTAAAAAGAAAGAAGAAGAATATAAGCCTCCGTCTCTTGTGGAAAATGATGACGCTGACGAAGAAGAAGGATGGGGATACGATTGAACATTTACAACTTCGATCCCGAAGATGCTAAACGCTTCGGACAGGAACAGCATATCAAATATCAGCAGCGTGGTGATGAGCTGCAATTTAAGTATTGCCCATATTGCCGGAACAAGACGAACGACAAGGACACCTTCGCGATTAATCTCCGGACCGGCCAGTTTAAGTGCCTGCGTGCTTCCTGCGGAGCAAAAGGCAACATGATAACTCTTTCCAGAGATTTCGGTTTTTCGCTCGGAAATACAGTTGATGAGTATTTCAACCGGCAGAGACGATTCCGAGACATTAGCAAGTATCCGAGGCCAATTACGAAGACGCTTGCTGTGGAATATCTGGAAAGCCGTGGAATCTCGAAGATGATTGCGGAGAGTTATGCGATCACAACGAAGGAAGATGATGACAAGGTCCTGGCTATTCCGTTCTATGATGATAAAGGCGTCCTCCAGATGGTCAAGTATCGGCGGACTAATTTTGATAAGTCGATACACAAGAACAAAGAATGGTCGCTGTCCAATACCAGACCGATATTGTTCGGAATGGACCATTGCGATCCTGAGCGGAGCAAAACGCTGGTTATGACGGAAGGGCAATTAGATGCGTTATCCGTTGCGGAAGCGTTCAGCGGAAACGTCAACGCCGTATCCGTGCCGACTGGCGCGAACGGCTTTACGTGGGTGCCTTATTGTTGGGACTTCCTGTGTAAGTACGACACCCTGATTGTTTTCGGAGACCACGAAAAAGGGCACATTACCCTGTTGGACGATATGCGGACAAGGTTTCACGGAACTATCAAACACATAAAGGAAGAAGCCTATAAGGACTGTAAAGACGCCAATGACCTACTGCGGAAGTATGGACGGCAGGCAGTTATTGAAGCGGTCAATACGGCGGTCGTTCTCGATAACCCGAAAATCAAAAAGCTGTCGGATGTCACACGGAAGAACATTGCGGAAATGGAACACATTGACACTGGCATCAGACCGCTGAATCAGCTTTTAGGTGGATTCTACTTCGGACAGCTTATCCTGCTGACGGGAGAGCGCGGTCTTGGAAAATCAACATTAGGTTCGCAGTTTATCACGCAGGCTGCCAACCAGGGCATCCCGTCATTCTGTTATTCGGGAGAGCTTCCTGAATGGTTCTTTCAAGACTGGTTTGACCGCCAGTGCGCTGGCCCCGACCGTATCAATGTTAAGATATCGGATTTAGGCTTCAAGAATTATCTGGTAAACCCGGAAACGTCTGATCAGATACATGAATGGTACGATGACAAGATTTACATCTATGACAATACGGCGCAGGCTTCGGAAGATGGAGAAGAGGAAGCAATCATCAAGACGATTGATTCAGCCATCCGCCAGTACGGATGCAGAATGCTAATGATTGATAATTTGATGACCGCAATCAGCGATGACCTGTCTTCCGACCTGTACCGTCAGCAATCTGTTTTTGTTCGTGAGCTGGTAAAGATGGCAAAGCAGTACGATGTCATTATCATTCTGGTGGTACATCCCCGGAAAAGGTCGTGGAAGTTATTCAGCAATGACGATGTTGCCGGAAGCTCCAACATTACGAATCTGGCGGACGTAGTTCTGAACTATTCCTTACCTGACGAGGAAGATGAGAGAAACCCTGACAGAGTGCTGCAGGTCACAAAGAACAGGCTCAGCGGTCTTATTGATGACAGGGGCATAGCGCTTTACTACGAAGAAAAGAGCAAGCGTATCTCAGATACCTACGGTATGTTCGGCTGGAAATTATCGTGGGAAGGTGGCGAAGCTGCTGCGGATCCGGAGCAATGGGAAAAACAAGATGAAGAAGTACCATTTTAAGGAGGTTATAAAGTGCATGAAGACTTAAATTGCCTCAAACATATTGAACAGGAAGCAGACGACCTCTATGGGACGTGGAGGCAGTATCTGGAAACCTGGGGGGCCAAAGACAGCTACTGGTCCAGAATTATCGAGCTGTCTGATGATTTCGCCAACCGGCATGGTAAATATGGGTCTGCTGTTATTACAGCAAGGGTCCAGCTGCTGGAACATAAATGGCGGGAGTATTTAGGAATCGTCTACAGTGGGACAATGGAAGAAATGGAGGAAACAGAAATAAAAATGCCGATTGAGCAGGAAGGGGAAACTACATGAGCAAGATGTTGAAGAAATGGAACCCGGACAGGCACTGCTACGAACCGCATTCTTACCCAGATGACTGGAAGGTCTGCGCCATGGCCTCTGACATAAGCCTTGAAATCAACTGCGCATGCTGCGGTAAGAAGATTTATTACGGGAACACATATACCTCCCGTGAGCTGTATGACGGCTCTGGCATGTTTGGCATGGCTATCTGTCCGAAGTGCCATGAGGCCGAATGGAAGAGGGAAAAGGAACGGAGGAAAAGCAAATAATCAGATGGAGAGCTACAGGAAAGATCGTAAAACCCAATGGAGAAAAGACGGTATTCTACCGGGGCGACGGCACAGATTACAGGATCGAGTCCAGAAGGCGGTGGATCCAGAACAACAAGAACAACGGCAAGCGCCTGTTCACGACTTACGTGGTCCTGAAGGGCGTCGATGAGGTCGTAGTTGAGAAAATGTCTCTGACGGACGCCAAGAATTTTGTGGAGGGATTGACATGCTGAATCTTCTGATCGGGAGCAGGAGCATTTCTGTGGACCTGTTCTTCCCAGCCGAAAAAGCAAACGTGGACATGTTTCTCAAATGGGTATACGAGACCCACCAGCTGAGGCCGAGCGATGTACAGCTGGTGGTGGAGTACCTGAGAGACAAGGCGAAGAGGCTGGAAGAGAACGCTGACTATATCGAGAAACACATGGAGGATGGAGAATGACATTTTTTGCTTTTGGAATCGGCTGTTTTGTAGGATGTATGGTCACGATCCTGTCTCTGGCGCTGGCAAGTGCAGCGAGTGACCGGGACGACTGGTGGGAGGAAGAGTGATGAAGCCTGTATCATTTGCAAACTGGCTTGAAGCGGTCGTCGGAATCGCTTACGGGTATTTCGACAACTTCTTTTCTGGAAGCGACAAGCAGGAATTGTATGACGAGTACGATTACTACTGCGATCACCCAGAAGAGTACGCAGACTACTTTAAGGTGGAGGAAAAGAAATGAGCGAGAAAACAATATCAAAGGGCAAGTACATCAATCTCGAAGAAGCAATTAAGATCATGCGTGACCCGCACATGGACATGCGGGACGTAAGGGTGCCGGACAATATCCAGGACCTTCTGGAGATTCTGAACGAGGCACTCCAGCAGGTCATGGACAACGGGGAGAAGAAGCTCCGGGAGCTGGAGGCCGTGGAAGTTTTCGATCTGGAGGTGGAAGTATGAGCAACAAGAGCAGAGCGATCGCGATCGCATTCGGCCTGCTGAGCATGATCGTGGGAATAGGCATCAACAGCATTGTGACTTTCTTTAGCGGTTTGGGATGTATCCTGTTGGTCAGCATCGATTCTATGGAGGATAGC
>ODAI010238420.1_pt1 | contig 11857 bp, 6 predicted proteins | sample 1539321 | NCBI WGS metagenome assembly ODAI01 (sample SAMN02144231, study PRJEB22623) | gut metagenome | biome: sheep rumen | host: Ovis aries | place: New Zealand
ACGTAGACGGCACCGGCGAGATGGAGCACCAGGTCCAGTCCCGCGATCTCGTGGGATTCAAGGCCGGGGACCGTTCTGCGGATCGCGGCAAAAGCGATGCAGTATGTCAGAATGACGAGCAGTCCCGATACGATACCTGCAGCTATCTCCACTCTGCAGTGAAGAAGATGGACCACGCCATAAGTCATGAGATGCCAGAGCGGCTCCGGATGCGCCTTAAAGAGGCCGATGGGATCGCCCGGCGTAAGGCTCAGCGCGATCTCTTCATGCGGGCCGTAGTCGATTCCTACCAGTGCAGTGAGAAATCCGCAGGTAAACAGGATCATAAGGCTGATCACGATCATGACCCATCCCGTTCCACTGATTTTTCTCTTCTGAGTATTCTCCATAATATCCTCCTGAGTCAGCAGCGCACAGTGCTGCGATTATGCTATCATTATACGCCTTTTTCTCTCTTCGGACAGGGAATCCGGCATATTAATTTTCCTTTCCCGGTCTCCGGACAGGATTCCCCGCCGATTCCCTCCCATGCTTTTGTTTGCCCGCCGCTTATGCTGATGTATAATATTAGAAATTGCAGTTATCGATTACGGAGGATCCAATAATGTCTTTCTTTTCATCAACCGACTCAGACTCTATATCCACGAGACGCGTGCAGCCGGCGGCGGTGTTCTTCTGGCTCCTGATCATCCTCGCGCCCTTTATCAGCGCCGCGCTCCTGCAGCTTCTGACCGGGACAAGCGCTCTGCGGCTGGACGCCTGGAATACCACCTGGAACGACGAAGTCGGCTATTACCGGGTGATCCGGCTTATGCGGCACGAGTTTTTCCCGCGGGGCATGTACGGTTTTAATGAAGACGCGCCCGCGCACCTAGCTTACGGGCCTTACAACATCTTTACTTATCTGCCCTATTTTGTCCTCTCCTTCGCTACAGGCATCAGCAGCCATAACTTCATCTACTACTGCAATGCGGCCCTGGCCGTTCTGGCGGGCCTCTTTTATGTCATCCTGGTACGTCCCAAAGCCCGGGAAGGCTTCTTTACCGTGCTCTTTCTGACAACCTATCTCGTGGCAGGCCGCTATATCTGGTCGGGCATGAGCGAGTCGAGCTACAACTTCTTCCTGATCCTGTTCACGGCCCTGGTCCTTTGGATGGTGAAAAATCCGCTTGCCTCCGCCTCATCGCAGAAGGCGGCCCTTTTTGTGATGATCCTGATCGTCTTTTTCTGGAATACGATGCGGCCCTACTTTTTCCCGCTGCTTCTCATTCCCTTTTATATGATCCTGCGCAAAAAGAGCGCTCTCTCAGGCGGCGCGAAAGTCTTCTTTGTGCTGCTCACTGTCATTGCCGCCGCGGCATCGCTGGGCCTGTTCTTCTTCTTTACAGGTTATAACGTAGCTCGGTATTTCTTCGACAGCACCCAGACAGAGACTTTAAAGCGGATCCTCGGAAGCGGCTCTGTAGTCAATATAGTTCGGGAGGTCCTCAGTTCTAACATCAGCGCTCTTAAAGAGATCAAAGGGTATCTCACAAACAGCCGGTGGGCGGGAGGCATCCCCCTTCTCTATTTTGCCCAGTCGCTGCTGCTCCTCATCCTGCTGATCCGTACACTTCTTGCTAAAGGGCAAAAAAGAGACGGACGCTGCGCTGTGATCTTCTTCATGCTTCTTGCGGGCGCCGCGGTCTACGAGGCCAATGTTGTCCTCTACAGTCCTGTGCAGCTCCACCGCATGATGCTGGCCATCACACTTGCTTACGGCCTGCTCCTGATAGAACTGGGAGGCTTCGAGCGGATCGCCGGGGAGATCGCCCTCCTTCTTGTCATGCTGTTCTTCGTCCTTAGGGCTCCCGAGAACTTCCGCCTGCCGCAGATCGATAACACCACGCTCACAGCGCAGCAGGAACAAGCCCTGGAGCTCGAGCTGCGCGGAATCCTTCCGCTTGAGGATGATCCCTGGGATAATACGATCGCCAAGCTCCCCGAGTCCGAGGCCCTTCAGTGGGAATATATGCTCCCCACTTACACTTCCCTGAACGTCTGTCAGAAGCCGGTTCTGCAGGAGCTGCTCCAAGGCGGCGGGATCCGAAGCAAGTTCGTACTGCTGGCGGACAGCTCGGATCTCAACAAACTGTGCGCGCAGCGCGGATACCGCGTCGTGTGGCAGGGATACGGAAGGACAATGTATCAGACAAGGGATTGAGAATCCCGGCGGCAGTCCCTATAATTAATATAGGGACTGCCTTTTTCGTTCCTTTTCCGAAAGGTCCGCGCGATGAAATTATTTAACAAGAACAATCTCAACACCCCCTGGGTCGCCTATACGATCGCAACCTGCTCCGCGGTCATCCTTTTCTCGATCCTCTCTCACCTGAGCGCGATCGGGAAGGCTTTGCACGGCCTTGGGACCTTTCTGTATCCGATCGTCCTCGCTGCGATCATTGCCTACATCCTCAATCCTCTGGTGCATGTTTTCGAGCGCTTTTTCTTCGAGAAAGTTCCCTCACAGAGACTTCGCAAGAACCTCTCTGTCTTCTTCACGATCCTTTCCTTCCTGCTGTTCATGATGATCCTGCTGGTAGCCCTGATCCCGCAGGTCGTAAGCGGTCTCGCGCAGTTTATCGGAAATTTTGACAACTATGCCTATTCGTTTCAGCGCCTTTTGAACCGCCTCAATGTCTATGCCGCAGAAATGAACCTGGATATCTCGGGACTGATCAATTCCAGTGACAGTGTGCTCGACACGCTCAGCTCTATTCTTCCCAAGAGCGTCAACAACATCGTCAACACCTCCATTAACCTGACCAAGAACCTTTTTGAGGCCGTCGTCGCCTTTATTCTGGCGGTCTATTTCCTCAGCGCGAAGGACAGCATCAAATCCGGTTTCAAATTCCTGCTCGAGGCTGTGCTCTCGGCCTCCGTTTATCCGGCCGCGGTCGAATTTCTCAAGAACTGCCACAACATCCTGATCCGCTACATCATCTTCGACATTCTGGACGGCATCATCATCGGCGTCTCCAACGGAATCTTCATGGCTGCCGCCGGAATGCCTTACGTAGTGCTTCTGTCTGTACTGGTCGGTGTCACCAATCTCGCCCCGACCTTCGGTCCCTTTGTGGGCGGAGCGATCGGCGCGTTTATCCTCCTTCTGGTCAACCCCTGGTACGCCCTCTGGTTCCTCCTCTTTACGCTGATCCTTCAGACTGTGGACGGCTATATCCTCAAGCCCAAGCTGTTCGGGGACTCCTTCGGCGTTTCCTCCGTCTGGATCCTGGTCTCCATCATTTTTTTCGGCCGTCTCTTCGGGATCCTGGGCGTCATCATCTCGATCCCGCTGGCTGCGATCGTCAGCTACGCCTATCAATCCTGGATCCTTCGCAAGCTCCAGATGCGGCGTGATAACAACGAGCGGCAGAGGAGTCTTTTAAGGGCCCGGGAATCAGATCTGGGCAGCAAAGAAAAAGGAGCCTGAGGCTCCTTTTTTTGCGGGTCTTTATGATTCTCTGATCACAGAAAGGCTCCGGTCCAGGTCGGTCTCCCTGCCGTACATGCGCAGGTAAGCCGGCGTATCGAGCAGGAACCTGCAGATATTGTAAGCCGCGCGCTGCAGCTCTCCTCTTGTGATCTGCCCCCGGGCAAGTCCCTGTGCCGTATCGTCGCTGCTGGTATTGTCCTGCGCGCTTTCCGTGACCATGACGAGGTCGTTCTGCGCCCGGATCATCGCCGCGGTCTGTGTCCGGCTGCCCGGCTCGTTCTCTTCGCTTCCATATGCGTCCCAGTCCGTCATGACGATCCCGCCAAAACCGAACTGCCCGCGCAGAATTGTCGTCAGAAGGTCATACTGGGAAGAAGTCCAGGCGCCGTTGACCGATCCGTATGTAGTCATCACCGAGGTGGCCGCTCCCTCCCGGACCGCGATCTCAAATCCTCGCAGATAAATCTCCCTGAGCGCCCTCTCCGAGATCACGCTGTCGATCTTCCTGCGGTGGAATTCCCGGTTATTGGCGCAAAAGTGCTTGACCGTTCCCGCAATCCCGCTCTCACGCAGTCCCCGCAGCTGCACGACAGCCATCTTGCCCGTCAGGAAAGGATCTTCGGAGAAATACTCAAAGTTTCTTCCGTTAAGAGGGTGCCTGTGAATGTTCATGCCGGGGCCCAGCAGGGAATCGATGCGCCACCCGCGCAGCTCCATTCCCACCCAGTTGAAGAGTTCCTTAACTACAACATTGTTCCATGTGCAGGCGAGACAGGTGCCCGAAGGAATTGAAAACGCCTTCGCGCCGCAGTCCATGCGGATTCCGCTGGGGCCGTCGGAACAGCAGCCGACCGGAATGCCGAAATGGAGCAGTTTGTCCGTGACGCCGCCGAAAGCCGCAGCCGTGCCGGGCGTCACCTTGGGCGAGCACATTCCTTCTCCGCGCGTCATGCAGATCAGGTCCTCGTCGTCAAGCTGTGCCAGAAAAGCCTCCATAGATACTTTTCCGTCCCCTGCGTCGCAGAGTTTGTACCCCATGTCACCTGTATAAGCGATATCCTGCGGCATTCTCTGCGCCCTTCTCTCCATAGGCGCCTTTGTCCTTAGAGGGGTCTCCTCATAAGTGATCTTATAAAGATTCTCGTCTGCTCTCTCCGCCTCCGCGTCTTTCTTCAGAGCCGGTTTCATTCTCGCAAAGGGCCGGATCGGCGCCATAGCCTCCTCGAGCTGCTCGATCGGAGCCGTGCCGCTTAGCAGAATGCTTCCGCAAGTCTTGGTATTTCGCACGCTGTTTCCCATGTGGAAGATGTAATTGCCCTCCTCGAGGACCCAGCAGGACTTAAATCCGGTCACGCCGCCGTCGTCATAGCTGGCGATCGCCCGGATCGGCACCTTGAAGCGCAGGTCCTGGTACTGCCCCGGATCCAGTGTGATGGTCTTTCTGTACGCGCACAGGACTCTGGCGGGTTTTCCGAGCTTGCCCTGCGGCGCCTCGCAATAGATCTGCACCACTTCCTTGCCCGGCACAGAACCTGTATTCACGACTCGCGCACGGAAATTAATCGTATCGTCGCCGACGCTCTGCATGCCCTGCCCGCGGATCTCGAAGTTGGTGTAGGAGAGACCGTATCCGAAGGGATACAGCACTTTTTCCTTTGCAAATGTTTCAAAATAGCGATAGCCTACGTAGATATCCTCCGCGTAAATATCCCTGTCCGAAGGTCCGAAATTCGCGTCGGAAGGATAGTCGCAGATCTCCCGCGCGATGGTATCGGAAAGCTTGCCGCTGGGCGAGACTTCTCCGGTCAGCACGTCCAGGACGCCGTTTCCGCCCTCCTGGCCGCCCTGCCATATATAGAGGACCGCCGCCGGGCGATACCGCGCTGCCCAGTTCATATCGATTATATTGCCTACATTTAGCAGCACGATGGTCCTGGGAAACGCCGCGCACACGCCCGAGAGCATCGCCTCCTCCTGCTCTGTGAGATAATAGCTGCCCGGCTCGGGTTTATTATCCTGGTCTTCACCTGCCGTTCTGCCGATGATCACAATGGCCGCGTCCGCCTCCTGCGCCGCTGCGCGCACCACTTCCTCAGAGGGGACCATCTCCTCCTGAAACCAGGGCTCCGTCCCCCATCCGTGTCCTTTGTCAAAGGGATGCTCCGGGAGCCACTGCGCATACGCTTTTTCGAGAGAGGGTGCGAGCACATAGGTCTCCCGCTGCAGGATCGCTTCTCTGACGCCGGTCACATAGGCCGTATTTACCATACCGCCGGAACCTGTTCCGCTCTTGTAGTACTGAAACTGGCTGCGCCCGAAAAGCGCGACCCGGCTGCCCTTTCCAAGAGGCAGTGCGCCGTCTCTGTTCTCGAGCATTACAATGCCCTCGGCCTGCGCCTTGCGGGCCGCCGCCGCATAGACCTGTGTGTTAAATACTTTTCCGCTCATTCCGAATCCTTTCCGCAGCTCCCTCTCTGGCGGTCAATCTTCCACCATGGACAGGGAAATCCTTTTCTTAGCGGTGTCCACTCCGAGCACCGTCACTTCCACTACGTCCCCGACGCGAACTACTTCGAGCGGGTGTTTGATGAACTTTCTGCTCATCTTGGAGATATGCACCAGGCCATCCTGGTGTACGCCGATATCCACGAACGCGCCGAAATCGACGATGTTTCGCACTGTTCCCTTGAGCTTAAGCCCCGGCACGAGATCCTCCATCGACAGCACGTCGCTGCGAAGGACCGGCGCGGGCATCTCCTCGCGGGGGTCTCTCGCCGGCTTTTCAAGCTCCTGCAGGATATCCCTGAGCGTGGGCTCTCCAATTCCGAGCTCCGCGGCCTTCTTCGCGGGATCTCCGACCATTTTCACAGCCGCCTTGAAGGACTCCCGGTCCATGGAGAGGCCAAGTCCCCGCAGCAGCTCCTGTACTGCCGGATAGCTCTCCGGATGGACGGAGGTCTCGTCGAGAGGCTGTGATCCGCCGCGGATCCGCAGAAAGCCCGCGCACTGCTGGTACGCCTTGGGGCCAAGTCCCGCGACCTTCAAAAGCTCTCTCCTGTTTCCGAACGCGCCGTTCTCTTCCCTATAAGAAACGATGTTTTTGGCCACCGTTTTGCTGATTCCCGATATATAGGAGAGCAGGGAGAAGGAAGCGGTGTTGAGGTCGACTCCGACCCGGTTGACACATTTTTCCACAACGCCTGTCAGCGCGCCGTCCAGCTTCTTCTGGTTCATATCGTGCTGGTACTGTCCTACGCCGATCGCCTTGGGGTCTATTTTGACCAGTTCCGCCAGCGGGTCCTGCAGCCTTCTGGCAATGGAAGCCGCGCTCCTTTGTCCCACGTCAAATCTGGGGAATTCCTCTGCCGCGAGCTTGCTGGCGCTGTACACGGAAGCCCCCGCCTCATTGACGATCACATACTGCAGAGGTCTCTTCTGCTCCTTAATAAACTCCGTGATCACCTGCTCGGATTCCCTCGAAGCAGTACCGTTCCCGACGCTGATCACGGACACGTTGTATTTGCTGACAAGCTTTTGCAATTCCAGCTTGGCCTCCCGGACCTTGTTCTGGGGCGCCGTAGGATAGATGACTTTTGTGTCGAGGATCCTGCCCGTGGGGTCCGCCACCGCGAGTTTGCAGCCGGTCCTGAAAGCCGGGTCCCATCCCAGCACGACCTTGCCCGCGATGGGCTGCTGCATCAGAAGCTGCTCAAGGTTGGAGGCAAAGACACTGATCGCGCCGTCCTCCGCCTCCTCGGTCAGCTGGTTTCGCAGCTCTCTCTCGATAGCGGGGGCGATCAGGCGGTCATAACTGTCGCGGACCGCCGCCTTAATGTAAGGGAATGTTCCCGGATCCGGCTCTTTCGCGCCGCGGGTCACCTGCCGCTCCAGATAATAGAGAATGTCCTCCTCGGGAGCCGCTATTTTGACCGACAAGAAATTCTCCTTCTCGCCGCGGTTGACCGCGAGGACTCTGTGCCCCGGGATCTTGCGCAGCGCCTCTTCATACTCGAAATACATCTCGTAAACGTCGCGGCGCTCTTTTAATTTCGCCGGCGTCTTATCCTCTGCTTCTGCGTCTTTTGCCTTCTTAAGAGCTTTCTGCGAGGTGACGAGCGTGCCCTTGGCCAGTGTCTTCTCGCGGATCCACGCCCGGAAGCGGGCCTCGTCCGAGATCTGCTCCGCGATGATGTCCATCGCGCCCGCGATCGCCTCCTGCGCGTCCTTTACGTCCTTGGCTTCGTCGACATATTTTGCCGCCTCTGCCTTGACGTCGCTTCCCTTTTTCTGCGCCAGAATATAGTCCGCAAGACCCTGCAGGCCTTTTTCCTTCGCGATACCCGCGCGCGTCCTTCTCTTGGGGCGGTAGGGAAGATACAGATCTTCCACCTCCACCAGCGTCTGCGCCGCTTCGATGGCGGCCTCAAGCTCCTTCGTAAGCTTTCCCTGTTCCCGGATGCTCTCCATAACCTTGGACTTGCGCTCCTCAAGGGACCGCAGGTAAGTCAGGGACTCCCCGAGCTCGCGCAGCTGCTCGTCGGTGAGGGTGCCCGTCGCTTCTTTTCTGTATCTGGCGATGAAAGGGATCGTGTTTCCCTCGTCGATCAGCTTTACAGCTGCTTCCACCTGCCAGTTCTTTACGCCCAGTTTCCGGGCGATCGTTTCAATGATCTGCATAAACCAGTGCTCCTTTTCGGCTAATAACTTCTATACATCATATCACACTTCCGCGATTACGCCATTACCATTCCTGAGGTCGGAATTGTCCTATAGAATGTCAAAATACTGCCTGTTCGGGCGCTTAGCGGCATGATAGATTATCTCAAAACACAAGATTTATAAATGAAATATCACGGAAAGGAGGTGCCGCTGATGATCAGCGCCAAACCAATCTCCCCTGCCGGAGGCAGCAGGAATATCTCGGAATCTTCCCCGTCTTCCGGAAGGCATCCGAACTGGCACGAAAAGCTTATGCACCTGTTTCGTTCCGTCCGCATGGCCATTTCCGGAGACAGCACAAAAGTAATGGACAACTGCATACAATATCACAGAGAGCACCGCGGCAACTGAGCCCCGCTGCTCTCTTTTTTTATACTTTATGATATGATAAGATACACAGAAGGATTATCCCGGAGGTCAATTATGAGAGCCAATTCATTAAAGAACAGAGTTTCCTATTATTTCAGATACACGTTCCTGTTTCTGGTCACGGCGCTGATCATTTACGCGCCGTTTCTTTATTTCCGCAAGAGTTTTGTGTGGGAGCACGACTCCTACACCCAGCATATCAAGGCGATGCTCTTCATCTCCCGCTGGTACCGTCAGACTCTGAAGTCCCTTATTCACCTTGACTTCAAGGCGGTCTCCACTTATTCATTCAGCATCGGATACGGGTCCGACATCCTGACAACGCTCGCCTATTACGGCGTGGGAGACCCCTTCTACCTGCTCAGCGCCCTTGTGCCGGCAAAATATATCTACCTGTTCTATTGCCTCCTGATCCCGGTCAAGAATTACTGCGCAGGTTTTGCGATGTCCGCGCTGTGCCGCCGCCGCTGGCCCGCGCCGGAGAACGATAAAGGCTGCCTTGCCGCCTCCCTGCTCTACGCCTTCTGCGGATTTGCCCTGATCACCGGCTTCGGCCAGCCGATCTTCCTCAATACTATGATCATTTTCCCTCTCGTTCTCCTCGGAATTGAGAAGGTGCGTGACGGAGGCAAACCCTGGACCTTTATCCTTTCCATCTTCCTTGCGACCGTCAGCAATTTCTATTTCATCGTGAGCATCGTGCTCATGGCGGTCATTTATGCGCTCTTTCGCTATTTCCCCATTGAAAAGGGGCAGCTCGGGCACCGCTTCGCCCAGATCCTCACAATGTTCGCGGCCGGCGCGGTCGGAGTCGCGATGGGCGGCGTGATCCTGCTTCCCATGGCCATCACCGTGTTCGGAAATAAGCGCGTTTCCTTAAAGCCCGCCATCAATCTCGTTTACGATGTGTGGACCTGCCGCATGCTGCCGGTCAGTTTCCTCGCCTGCGAGGAAGTGCAATACGGCGTTCTCTGCTATGCAGGCACCGCTCTTTTGTGCGTCTTCCTTCTGTTCTGCACTAAGGGCTTTATAAAGCTGCGCCTGCAGTTCATTCTCTACTCGGCGCTCCTGTTCATTCCGGCCTTCGGCTATCTCACAAACGGCTTCTCCTATCCGATCAACCGCTGGTGCTGGGCATATTCAGCCCTGATAGCCATGCTTACCGCGGAGCTGTGGCCGCGTCTCTTTACGCTGAGCCGGATGCAGAAAAGAGTTTTGGCCTTCGGCCTTCTTCTCTATTTTGCCGTGTGCTGCTTCCTCGCCTACAATCTCACCGCCGATTTCCTTGTGCCGGTTATCTTTACCTGCTTCACGCTGGTATTTCTCTTCCTGTCCCAAAGCAGGCATTCCGCGGATCCCGGCAGCGAAGAAGCGCAGTCACGCGAGGCCGCACGGCATGCGCGCGCGCAGCGCGGCGTCCTTATACTGACCATTGCCGCCATCTGCATCAACGGCGTTTTGGAGAACTATCCCGCTTTCAGCAGCCGCATCGAGTCCTACAAGGATCTTCGAAGCCTCGCTTCTTTCCGGTCCGGACTGGGCGCCTCTCCGGCTAATGACCGCAATATGTGGCTCAATGATACCTCCCAGATCTCCTCGACGATCCACTTCGACGGGACCTCTTTCGAGAGAGTATCCAACACGGAGCCCGGCTTCTGGTACCAGAACACCTCCATCATGAACGGGCTTTCCAGCACCCAGTCCTTCTGGAGCGTCAACAGCCCCTACGTGCTCGATTATCTGGATTCCCTTGCTGTATCCGACGTCAACAACAACGCCTGGCAGTTCACCTATCTGGACGGCCGCGCCATTCCCAATGCGCTCGCCAGTGTCCGCTATCTCTACTGCCTGCATCCGGAGAAGCTCCCTATGGGCTATGCAGAAACCGCCCTGGATCCCGACACTGCCAACTCTGTGTATGAAAACCTCAGCCCGCTCTCTCTGGGCTACACCTATGACCGCACAATAAGCCGCGCGCAGTTTGATACACTTTCGCCCGCGCAGCGGCAGGAAATCCTCCTCACTCACGCAGTCACGCAGACCGAGAGCGGCCTGCAGGACAGCCGTTCCATCGAGGCGCTCGCCTCAGGGCTCGCGTGCAGAGAGATTCCTTTTGAGGCGGCCTGCCTCTCTGACAGTGTCACGCAGACAGAGCCCGGCACTTTCGTGGTTACCGGCGCGGGCTCCAAGGTCAGGCTGACCTTCGATCCGGTCTCCTCGGGCGAATTATACCTCTATATGAAGAATATTGGTTTCCGGCAGTCAACCGTGCTCGAGCGCTATTCGGACGATCCCGCTTTTGATCCGAAAAACCTGCTCACCTCCGAGATGTTTGACAAACTCTCCGACTTTGAGAAATACAAGATCCGCAAGGCGGCGCGTGAGTTTTATCCGGATCCCAGTATCAAGATCAAGGCGGATTTCTACAGCGGAGAAGAACTCGTGACCGGCAATGAGGTCAATTATATCCTTCCTTTCGACGAGCAGTACTATTCGGGCAGGCAGGATTTCCTCCTCAATTCCTATACGGTCCGCAAAGACATCGATTCCATAGAAGTCACCTTCCCTGTGAGCGGCATCTATCACTTCGACGAGTTCTCCCTGGTCCTGGAGCCGATGACCGGCTATGCAGACAGCCTCGGCAAGCTTTCCGCGGAGTCTCTCGAAAACGTGCAGATAAAGCAAAACAAGAGCAGTTACGTCTCCTGCGGTGTCTTAGGTGAGATCACCGTCACGGACAATAAGCTCCTGTGCCTGACAGTCCCCTACTCCACGGGCTGGCGCGCTTATGTAGACGGCTCCCCCGCCGTCCTCGAGAATGTAAACCTCATGTTCACAGGTCTGTGGCTCACGCCCGGCCATCACACGATCGAGCTGCGCTATGAGACGCCGGGACTTCTCTACGGCATATGCATCAGTGCCGGAGGCCTGCTCCTCTTCCTTCTGTGGCTGATCCTCTCTCACCGCGCCGGCAAGAGCCGTGTGGACGATGACTCTGTGTCGACTGAAGAGGCAATTGCCGAGGATGCAGCAGAGCCCTTCAGCGAAGCACCCGCGCAGGATTCTGCGGAGCCATCCGACGAAACGCCCGCAGAGGATTCTGTAGAGCCATCCGACGAAACGCCTGCGCAGGAAGATAGGCCCGAACCCGGGAATTTGCCTGATGAAGGAGGCAGCGCTTCTGAGGAAGACAAGAATTCTTAATCTGTAAGTGACATGCTCCCGCCACTTTCGCTGACGCTTAGAAGTAGGGGCTTCCTGTTCGACAGCCCTATTGGGCTGAGCATAAGCAGG
>ODAI013138860.1_pt1 | contig 11857 bp, 9 predicted proteins | sample 1539321 | NCBI WGS metagenome assembly ODAI01 (sample SAMN02144231, study PRJEB22623) | gut metagenome | biome: sheep rumen | host: Ovis aries | place: New Zealand
CCTTGTAGTTGAACCATCAAAAAAATATTTTGAAGAGCGTAATGCGAAGGAAAAGGCCCTGCTTTCTGATTTTGAAAAGAAAACTGACAGGGAAAAGCTGAAAATTGAGCTGGCAGCTCTTCATGCCTATCAGGCAAAGGAGGAAAGTCCAGAAGAATTAAGCTGCATTCCTCATCTTAAACTTTCCCAGCTTACTGCGGATATTAATCACATAAAAACAGATCTTTCCAGCGTAAAATCAGATGATGGTGATATCAACCTTGTTTTAAGCGATGAGGCTACAAACGGCATTGTTTATGTTGACCTTGCTTTCCCGATTGATAATGTTGCGCCGGAAGATTTTAAATATCTTCCGTTAATGATAGATTCCCTTACCGACCTGGGCTGGAACGGCAAAAAATGGGATCTTTGTACTACTCAGATGGCCTGTGTAATGGGCGATGTAGGAACTCGAACCATAATAGGCGAGCTTCCGGATTCAGATTACAGCCGGCAGACTGCCGCATCTTATAAGGATAAAAATATTGCCGGCCGCAGCTGGGTTTCAATTTCTGCAAAGTTCCTTTCTCACAAAACAGAAGAAAGCCTTAAAATGCTTTCTGAAATAATTTCGAAAATGTCTTTTGATGACGTTAAGAGGATGGAAACAATTCTTGCTGAAAATCAGCTGGATAGAAAATCGAACTTTATTCATCACGGAACTCACTATCTTTCATTGAGAGGGCGGGCTTATTATAACAAGGCAAGCGCAATGAGCGAGCTTTTTTATGGAGTAAGCCAGTATTTCTGGATGAATTCCTATAAGAAAAAGGATGTCGCTTCCCTGCTTAAAAAATTCAAATCGCTTTATGAAGATATTTTATCTCAGGGCTGCGTAATCCACGTTACTTCGGATTCTGATTCAATAAAAAAAGTTACTTGTGGCCTTGAAAGTTTTGTAAAAGAAGCCGGATTAAAAAGCTTAAAGGCGTCAAAAGGATATTCTTTGAAGGATTATATACCATTTATTTATCAGTCTGAGCCTGAAAATCAGCAGATTGAGGCAATGAAAATAAAAACTCAGACAGGCTTTGCCGCAGCCTTTTTCCCGTGTTCAATCTGGCTTACAAAAGAAGCGGCTGCAGAGGATATTCTTTCAACCTGGCTTAACGGCCATCAGCTCTGGGAAAAAATCCGCATGACAGGCGGAGCTTACGGTGGTTCATGTTCCCCTGACTCAACTGATAAGATTTTTTCTATGATGAGCTGGCGGGATCCGACTCCCGTAAAATCACTTGATTTGTTTATTGAATCTTTGCAGGAGGTCTGCGAAAAGAAATTCACACAGGAAGAAGTCGAGTGCTGTATCATTTCAAATTACAGTGATGAGATTGTTCCTGACAGTCCAAGTCAGAGGGGAGTGAGGGGCTTTAACCGCTTCCTCTTTGGAACAAGACCTGAAATGATTCAAAAACGGCTTGAAGATACCCTTAAGGTGACTCCGGAGGATGTTCATCAGGCTGCTGTAAGGCTTCTGGAAAACAGTAAAAAGTGCCGTCGCCTTATAATTTGTGATAAATCAACAGAATTTTGTGGAAAAGTAATTCAAATATAGGTATAATGTTTTAGTTGTATAACGAATTTTTATTGTGAGGCGGATAGAAATATGGATAAAAAGGTTCTTGAATGTGTAAAAATGTTGCGCGGTCTTGTTTCTGATGTACAGGGTGCTCCATTCCCGGGCGAAGATATAAAAACAGAGCTTTATCAGATCTGGTATGAGCATGCTCAAAAGGCGGCTGTTCAGTGTTTTGAATATCTTAATGACAACTTCCCTAAAGAGCAGGAAGAGCTTAATAAAGCAATCGGACGCATGATTCCGTAAGCTTTTTTCCGGCATTTTTTTACTGTTAAAAGATATTTTTTACTTAATAAAATCCTTGTTTTACCGAAAATTGAATTGAGTAAGTAGAATAAGGATTGTTTTTTAAATGACAAATACTTCTAAGGTTTATAAACTTATTAAAAAGGGATTTAAAAATCCCAAAAAAAAGACCGGTGTAAATTACTGGCGTTTTGTTTTTAATGCAATCGCTGAAGGTACTGGGGATGAAAAATCTTTTTTCATTGAGCTGGAATATATTAATCCATCACTTTCTCCGTCTGCTCCCCGCCTTGGATTTAAGCCCCGCGTTAAAATTTCTGAAGCTGATCTTCAATATGTTCTTGCTGGAACAAACTCCGCAAAAAATCTTGAAACAGAATCTATCATTCAGCCGTCTTATTGTTCTGTCCGTGTTGGAATGGTTGGTAAGGAATCAAAACAGATTTGTGAATATCACGGATTAAAAAGCTGTAATGTCCGTAATAATCCTTTTGAAATCCAGATTGGAAATTCTTTATTTGCAGAAACAAAACTTACCGGCTCTGTAGAACTTTCTGAGCAGGACGTAAAAGAGCACCCGGAATTTCTCTGTAATTCGGGAAAAGCTGCCTGGAATATTGATTATAGTCTTGAAACTGTATTTCTTGAAGGTTTTAAAAGCCGTAAAGCCCACTGGTTTCCATGCGGTTGTCTTGCAAAGTTTTCAGGCACGATTCTATTTGACGGCGTAAATTATCTTATTGACCCAAAATGTTCTTACGGATACTGTGACCGCTATATTGGTTCTTTATTCCCTAAAAAATGGTTCCATCTTTCTTCCAGTAATCTTACAAGTAATATTTCTGGTAAACTTTTGTTTGGTTCAAGCTTTTCCGTTCAGGGGGAATTTAACGACAGAATCAGTTTTCTGGGCACTTTTGAAGGTCAGCCCCTTGTTTTTAAAGCTGATATGTCAAAAAGAAACTATTCCTGCGTATGGGATTGTACCCAGGCACCTGAAGGCTCTGAATATGAGAACAAACTTCACTGGTCAGTCAGCGTTCATAACAAAACCTATGTAATCGATATAGATGTTTACTGTGACTTAAAAGAACTATACAATCGTAAACTTGAATTGCCACAGGGAAAGAGAAAAATCATGGATTTGATTGAAGGCTTTGGCGGTACAGGTGAAATCAAGCTGTATAAAAAGAACAGAAAAAATCTTGAGCAGCTGGAATTTGCAAAAATTGAAAAAGCTGTCTGTGAGTTTGGAGAAATTGAAGAGGGCGGCCTGTAAATCCTCATAAATTGCATCAAAAAACTTGCCAAAACCTCCGCTTCGTTATTATTTTAATTGTGAATTAAAAATCGCGAATCGGAGGTTTTTTTATGGATTACGAAAAATTTACGATTAAAACTCAGGAAGCCTTACAGGAAGCTTCAAATATCGCCTTGAAAAATGACTGCTCGGAAATCTCCGGGCTTCACGTACTGATTGCCCTTCTTGAGCAGAAGGATGGTCTTGTCGGTCCGATTGTTGACAGAATCGGTATTCCATCTTATGAACTTGCAAAAAAAGCAAGAGATGCCTTGTCTTCATCTCCAAAGGTAAGCGGTGCTGCCCAGGTAACTCTTTCCAGCGAAATGCAGAAAATTCTTGCAAAGGCTGAAGGAGAAATGTCGGCCTTAAAAGACCAGTTTCTTTCTACTGAGCATATTCTTCTTGCCATGAGTAAGAGTGACGGAGAAACCGGCCGCTTTTTGAATCAGAACGGAATAAATCATAAGGCAATCATAGAAAGCCTGAAATCTGTGCGCGGTAACCAGTCTGTTGATTCACAGGATCCGGAAAGCAAGATGCGTTCCCTTGAAAAATACTGCCGCGACCTTACAGCCCTTGCCCGCCAGGATAAAATTGACCCGGTTATCGGCCGCGACGAAGAAATCCGCCGTGTAATGCAGGTACTCTGCCGCCGTACAAAAAACAATCCTGTAATCATCGGTGAGCCGGGAGTTGGTAAAACAGCCATTGTAGAAGGTCTTGCCCGCCGAATCGCCAGTGAGGATGTGCCTGAATCTTTGAAAAATAAACGTCTTCTCGCCCTTGATTTGGGAAGCCTTGTTGCGGGCGCAAAGTTCCGCGGAGAGTTTGAAGAGCGTCTTAAGGCTTTGATTACCGAAGTTCAGAAATCTGAAGGTCAGATAATTCTCTTTATTGATGAGCTTCATACTCTGGTTGGTGCCGGGGCTTCCGAAGGAAGTATGGATGCTTCTAATCTTCTTAAGCCGGCCCTTGCCCGCGGTGAGCTTCGTGCTATTGGTGCAACAACCCTTGATGAATACCGCAAGTATATAGAAAAGGATGCAGCTCTGGAGCGACGTTTCCAGCAGGTTTACTGTGCCGAGCCGACTGTGGAAGATACAATTGCTATTTTGCGTGGTCTCCGTGAAAAGTACGAAATCCACCATGGGGTGCGCATTGAAGATGAGGCTCTGGTTGCTGCGGCTACACTTTCTAACCGCTATATTACATCCCGCTTTTTGCCGGATAAGGCAATCGACCTTGTTGATGAAGCTGCCAGCCGCCTGAAGATGGAAATTGAAAGCCAGCCGGTTGAACTTGACCGTCTGGAGCGAAAAATCCTTCAGCTTCAGATTGAAAAGCAGTCTTTGAGTAAGGAAGATGATGCTGCGTCAAAAGAACGTCTTTCAAAGCTTGAAAAAGAGCTTTCAGAAATCACTTCTGAACGTGATGCAATGAAGCTTCAGTGGCAGAATGAAAAGTCTACTATTAATAAATCGCGCGGACTCAAAGAGCAGCTTGAAAGTGCAAGGTTCAGCGAAGAAAAGTTTACCCGCGAGGGTAATCTTGAAAAAGCCGCTGAATACAAATACAGCATAATTCCGTCTCTGGAAAAACAGCTGGACGAAGCTTTGCAGGCAGAAGCGGCACGTAAAGACAGCGGAAATGATTCACTTTTGCGCCAGAGCGTTACAGAAGAAGACATTGCAAAGGTTGTAAGCAGCTGGAGCGGAATTCCTGTCGCAAAAATGATGACTGGCGAAAAGCAGAAGTATCTTGAGCTGGAAAATGTGCTTCACAAACGTGTAATCGGTCAGAACGAGGCTGTTCAGGTGGTAAGTGATGCCATCCGCCGTAACCGAAGCGGACTTAACGATCCTAACCGCCCTCTTGGAAGCTTTATGTTTATAGGACCGACCGGAGTAGGTAAAACAGAGCTTGCAAAAACGCTTGCAGACTTCCTCTTTAATGATGAAAAGGCTTTGACCCGAATTGATATGAGCGAGTACATGGAAAAGTTTTCCGTTACCCGCCTTATTGGAGCGCCTCCGGGATACGTTGGCTATGATGAAGGCGGTCAGCTTACTGAGGCAGTCCGCCGACGTCCTTACAGCGTAATTCTTTTTGATGAGGTTGAAAAAGCCCACCCGGATGTTTTTAACGTGCTGCTGCAGGTGCTTGATGACGGCCGTCTGACTGACGGTCAGGGCAGGGTAGTGGACTTTAAAAACACCATCATCATTATGACAAGCAACCTGGGAAGTGATCTGATTCTTGATGCCGGGGAAAAGATGACCGGCGCCTCGGAAGGTGATGCCGGAAAAATTCAGGCAGAACTTCGCTCAAACATCGACCTGCTTTTGAAAAAGACCTTCCGTCCTGAGTTCCTCAACCGAATTGATGAGATTGTAATGTTCAGTCAGCTTGGTAAGGAGCATATCGCAGGTATTGTCCGCAATCAGCTTGAGCGTGTTGCGGCCCGCCTTGCCGACCGCCGCATTACCCTTAAGTTCGATGATTCGGCAGTCAGCTTCCTTTCTGAAAAAGGCTACGAACCGACAATGGGTGCCCGCCCTGTAAAGCGCGCCATCCAGACTTACGTAGAAAATCAGCTTGCCAAAGAGCTGCTTGCAGGTAAGTTTGGAGAAGACTCTGTTATCAGCGTAAAGGCTGGTAGCGGGGGCCAAGGGCTGGAGTTTACAAAGGCTTAATTAATCTTCCAGGCGACAGGCCTCTCGATTTATGCTAAAAGTCCTGAAGCTGCTAATTTAGGTTAGTAGTTTCAGGGCTTTTCATTTTAAAAAGATTGTCAAATTCGTGGCAAATTTTGGTTAAAGTATCGTCAAATTCGTGGCAAATTTTGGTTAAAGTATCGTCAAATTCGTGGCATTTTTTCGAAAAAGCTGTTAATATACTTTTAGAGGAAATTCAATGCTTAAGAGAAAGTTTTATAATACGCTTCTTGAATGGAAAAAAACAAAGAAAAATGAATGTCTTCTTGTAAATGGTGCAAGACAGATTGGAAAAACTTTTATCATTGAACAATTCGGAAAGGAAAACTATGAAAGTTATATTTATATAAATTTCATAAAAAATCCGGAGCAGATTAATATTTTTGAAGGAACTTTAGAGCCTGATGAAATTTTCAGACGAATTTCTCTTTATGTATCTGACTGCAAATTTATAGAAGGAAATACCCTCATTTTTATTGATGAAATACAGATAAGTCCAAAGGCACGAACAGCGCTGAAATTTCTTGCAATTGATTCCCGTTATGATGTTATTGCATCCGGCTCTCTTCTAGGAATTCATTATAATAAAAGTAAGGAAGATAATGAACTCGAAAAAGAAGTGTCTATTCCTGTCGGCTATGAGCGTGAAGTTTTGATGCACAGTCTTGATTTTGAAGAATTTCTCTGGGCAAAAAGGATAGATGAAAAGGCTATTTTAATTCTAAAAGAATACTTTGACAAAAAAGAAAAAGTTCCTGCCGGTACAGAAGAAAAGAATTATACTGATGGTCTGAATGAAAAGTATCTTTCGCTGCTGCGGGAATATATGGTTGTTGGCGGAATGCCTGAAGTTGTAAACAAATTTCTGGAAACATCAAATTATCAGGAAGTTTATGCAACACAGCAGAAAATTTTCAAAAGTTATGAGGATGATATTGAACATTACGCTAAAAATGTAGAAAAACCGAAAATTAAAGCCTGCTATAACTCAATTCCTCGTCAGCTTGCAAAGGAATATACTAAATTTCAGTACAAAACGGTAGAAAAAAACGGAACGGCAAAAAAGTATGATAATTCTATTTCCTGGCTTGAGGATGCAGGGCTTGTTGTTACTGTGAAAAACGTTTCTCTCCCTGTTCTTCCATTAAAAGCCTATGAAGAACCGGAAAATTTTAAGCTTTATACAACAGATATAGGTCTTACAACGAGTATGTTCGGTTTTGAAACTCAGGCCGCTCTTATAAAAAAGACATTGAAAGGCCCGGCAAAGGGTGGAATATATGAAAATCTGATTTTTGATATGCTTTATAAGAGGGGATTTGTTTTGAATTACTATAAGAAATCAGATAATTCCCAGGAAATTGAATTTCTCTTTGAAAAAGATGGTGCCGCAATACCTGTTGAAGTAAAATCAAAGAAAGGGGATACGACTTCGTTGAACAGCTTTATATCCGAATTTGAACCACCCTATGCCTACAAACTGATTGATGGAAATGTTGGAGTAAACGAAACAAAGATAACGCTTCCTCAGTATATGGCGATGTTTATTTAGAAAATTTAGCAGGTGTTACATGAATCTCTGAATTAGTTCTATTATAGTTTCTTTTGCCTTTTGCTTATTTGTGTCATCTGACGGAAATAAAATTGCAGGACTGATATGCAATGCATTACATAATTTTAGAATTGTTGTTATAGTTGGTGTTCTTTTTCCATTTTCTATATAGGTAATCATGTTTTGAGAGATTCCTGATTCTAAGGAAAGCTCCATTTGAGAATAATTTGCCTTCTCTCTTTCTTCTTTTAATCTTTTACAAACAAATTGTTCCTGTTCTTCAATTGTCATTTATATATATTTTTTAATAAATATGGTGTGAAAACAAATAAAATTAGTGTTGATTTAAAGAAATATAGTATGTAAAATGTACACAAAATGAACATAAGAGGTTTCTTTTGACCCGTTACGCAATTCTCTGTGGTTCTGCCCCAGATGATTTCAGACAGAAAAAGCTTAATGATTTATTTAATTCTCTTATAGAAAAAGCCGGCTGGCACGTAACTTGTCTTGCAAATGGTACGGACGAGCTGATGCTGGAATATGCGCTGAATAATATTCTGGATGGTAATGCTGGTGATGAGGCGAGCGGTGTGATGCTGTATTTCTGTACGGAAAAGCCACTGTTTGCTAGTGAAGAAACTTTCTGGCTTTGCGGGAACGAAATCAGAAAAGATGTGATTGATTATTACAGTCAGCTTGCTGAAAAGTGCGGAATTGATTTCCAGGTGATTTACGATTGTGACCGTGAACTTATAAGTGAAGAAGAACTTGGTTACGAGAAGGTATGCTGATGCCGGAAGTAAAATTGACTGCCAGCGTAGTTTTATATAATACGCCAAAAAATCAGATTTCTTCTCTCTTCAATTCTGTAATTAATTCAAAATGTGTTGAAATCTTCTATATAATTGATAATTCTCCAAATGACAAATGGCGAATTCTGCAAGAGGAATACGCTGATTGTGGAACAAAAATCCGCTATATTCACAATGCAAACCTGGGGTATGGAGCCAGTCATAATCTTGCTATGCATGAAGCAATAGAGGCGGGCTCAATCTACCATGTTGTTTTGAATCCTGATATTTATTTTGATCAAAATGTTCTTCCAGAACTCATTCTATTTATGGATAAAAATACTGACGCTGATTACGTTTTGCCAAAAGTAATATATCCGGATGGTGAGCTTCAATATTTATGCAAGCTGCTTCCAACTCCATTTGATTTGATTTTCCGTAGATTCCTGCCAAAAAGCTGGGGTAAAAAACGCAACGACCGCTATTGCTTAAAAATGAGCGGTTACGACAAGGTGATTAATCCACCGTGTTTGAGTGGCTGTTTCATGTTCATGAGGCTTGCAACTTTGCAAGAAAATAATATTTTCTTTGACGACGGGTACTTCATGTACTGCGAGGATTTTGATTTAATCCGTAGGCTTCATCGTGTGGCTAAAACATTGTTCTTCCCTGAAGTTACGATTGTGCATAATCACGAAAAAGCAAGTTATAAGAACAAAAAAATGCTCATTGCTCACATCAGAAGTGCAATCAGGTATTTTAATAAATTTGGTTGGGTGTTTGATAAGGAAAGAAAAGAACAGAATAAACAGATATTGCGGGAGATTAGCGAATGAGTTTTACCTTTTCTCAGCGCAGAAAAGAAGTACTTTATACTGTTATAAGTAATATTTCTTTGCAGTTTGTAACCGCTGTTTGTGGCTTCATTCTTCCTCCGTTAATAATTGGAACATTTGGTTCTGCTGTAAATGGAATGGTAGCTTCTATTTCGCAGTTTATTGCCTATCTAAACATTGTTGAAGCTGGAGTTGGGGGAGCTGCCATCGCTGCACTTTACAAGCCTCTTACGAATGGAAACTCTAAAGAGAGAAATGGAATCCTTTCTGCAACAGCAAAGTTCTATAATCGTTCAGGTATTTTGTTTACAATCTTAATTTTTGTTCTCGCATTTGTATATCCTTTTCTTGTTGAAAACGAAGTAGACAAAGTGCAATCAGGACTTATGGTTCTTATTCTTGGAATTACAGGAGTTGCAGAATTCTTTTTAATCGGGAAATACAGAGTTTTATTGATTGCTGATAAAAAACTGTATGTAATTTCTGTTATTCAGATGATTGCAATAATTTTGAATACTATTATCGCTGTTATTTTGATAAAATTAAGTTTTGACATTTTAATCGTAAAATTTATTTCTGCAGTTATATATTTATGTCGTTATTTTTTCATTTCTATTTATGTGCATAATAGATACATTGATATTGATTTTCACACTACTCCTGACACAAAAGCAATCGAACAGAGCAAGAATGTACTAGTGCATAAAATTACAGCTCTTGTTATTTCATACAGTCCGCTTGTATTGATTACTATATATTTGACACTAAAAGATGCAAGTATTTACGCAGTTTATGCAATGGTTTTTAGTGCTATAGGAAATCTTTTATATGCGTTTGGCAATGGTGCTCAATCATTTATTGGACAATCTCTTGCTTCCGAAAGTAAAAATCAAACTCTTAGGCTTTTTGAGATTTATGAAACTTTGTTTATAGTTATGACAGGATTTGTCTATACGCTATCGTATGTTTTGATTATTCCATTTATGAAGCTATATACAGTTAATATGACAGATGCAAATTACATACAGAGAGAACTAGCGTTCTTGTTTGTAATTATAGGAATTATTACTTATGTCCGTGACCCATCTTGTCAATCGATTTCGGCAGCAGGCCACTTTAGGCAGAGCCAGTGGATGACAATCTGTGAAATGCTGATAAACTTGATTTTTAGTATTTTGTTTATATTGAAATTCGGACTGAAAGGTATTCTTCTTGGAAGCGTTTTGTCATATTGTTTCAGACTTGTAACAGATGTTTTTTACACAGCAAAGAAAATTCTTTATCGTAATCCTTTTAGAACATTTATAAAGCTGATTGTTTCTGTTATTTATTTTTCATCTTTTGCTTATTTTATTGAACAAAAAACAGATTTGATAACTTCATACGGAACTTGGGTTTTATATGCTTTAGTATCTGGATTAATAGTTTCTCTTCCTCTTCTTATTGTTTTCTTTGTGGCAAGGAGGCGTTATGTCTAAAATAAAACTTCTTTTCATTCCTTACACAATGACAAATGGCGGAGGTGCAGAGAAAGTCCTTTCGCTTCTTGTGAATAATCTTGATTCTGAAAAATATGATATTCGTATTCAAGAAGTACAACGATATGAGAATACGATAAATCTCAATAAAAATATAAAAATGGGTGATACGTTCTTTGATAACGGAAAAAGCTTCCAAATAAGAATGAAAAGAAGATGTTTTTTATTTCTGCTCTGTCATGTACCATTTGTACTAAAAAGATTATTTAACCTACAAGGATATGATGTTGTTATTTCTTTTAATTATCAGCTACCGTCTTTTATGCTCCCTGCATTTAAAAAAGAAAAGAAAATTGCATGGTTTCATGGTGATATTTATGATTTGAATGAAGCTGAAAAAATAAAAGCAAAAGAGAAACAGCGAAAAGCATGGCAAACAGCGGATGCCATTGTAACAATTTCAAATAAATCTCTTCATTCTCTTGAAGTGCTTTTTCCAGAGTTTATGAATAAGGCTAAAATTATTCATAATGGAGTAAACCTTGAAAATGCAATAAAGCTTTCAAAAGAAAACTGTGATTTTAATTTTGGGACTATTCCAACTTTTATCTGTTTAGGGCGTTTTGATAAAAATAAAAATTTTTCCCTTGTTATTGATTCAGTTTCTGCTCTTAAAAAACGTGGTATAGAATGCCAATTGATTTTATTGGGAGAAGGCGAAAAAGAAGTAGAACTTAAAAAGCAAGTTAAAACACTTGAGCTTTCAGAAAGAGTTTTCTTTTTGGGCTACCAGACAAATCCGTATTCATATATTGCTCGTTCAAAAGTATTATGTATTTCTTCATATTCAGAAGGCTTTCCAACCGTTGCGCTAGAAGCTATGGCTCTTGGAATTCCTTTTGTTACAACTCCTGTTTCAGGTGCAAGTGAGGAACTTTCTGATAATGAAAAATGCGGACTTGTAAGTGATAGGAATGCAGAAGAATATGCGGATAAATTGCAAAAACTTTTAACAGATTCTGAGCTTTATGAACAGATGAGTAAAAACTGTCTTGAGCATGTAAAGGACTATTCTGTTGAGCAATATGTTTCTGCTTTTGAAAAATTGCTTTCTGATTTGGGGGTAGGAAAATGATTCAGCTTATAACTTCCACAGGTTTTGGCGATTCAGGTTCCTCTGCTATCACAGATATTCTGCGTGAATATGATTGCATCGACACAAAAAGTAGCGAATGGGAATGTACTTTTTTGCACGAAGCAGACGGTCTTGCAGATTTAGAAGATTCTATTCGTGAAGGACATAGACTCAAAATTGA
>ODAI014441528.1_pt1 | contig 11856 bp, 10 predicted proteins | sample 1539321 | NCBI WGS metagenome assembly ODAI01 (sample SAMN02144231, study PRJEB22623) | gut metagenome | biome: sheep rumen | host: Ovis aries | place: New Zealand
GTTCAGGTTCTTCAATTACAACTTCATATGGTACTAATTCAATTATTCCAACCTTTAAACTTACCAAAAGACTTAATTCATTTAAGTTTTGATAAGTAATAGAAATTGTATAATCTTCAGCATCAGTATTTACAGTATATTCTGCAATAAAGTCTCTTCTAGTTTGACCTTTGAACAATATACTTAACTTATTCTGATTATATGCTTCTTTTTCTTCAGCAGTTAAAGTATAAACATCTTCAATAGTAATAGGCTCTTCCATTAAAGGTTCAGTAGCCGCTGTGAATATTTCTTTATACTCTTTTACTGCTTCGTGAAAAGCATAGTAGGTTTTCTTTGTATTTACTGTCGTATCTTCAGAAGACACATAACGAGGTAATTCTTCTTCACTACGTTTCTGATATTTCTCGTAAGGAATGCCCGTTATTTTTTCAAACAACGCCATATCCTTATCAATAGTATCCTTAGCTGTATCAATTAACTCTGTAAATACATTTCTCTTACTATTTATAGTGGTTAAAGCGTTTTCTAAATCAATACGCTTATTTTCTAATTCTCTTATCTCATTATTATACTGCTTTATCTCTGCCGCGTTATTAAGTATATCCCGTCTACATTCATCCTCATTAGGAATCAGCTTTTGATTAAAGTAATAATCAAAATTTAAAATATAACTTTCACCCGTAGGATTTGAATTAGCAGTTTGAATAGTAACTACTCCACTATCCACATAATCAGATTGCGCCTGGTCAACAATTAACTTAGTAACTATCTCGTCTGAGTTAACAGTACGTTCAATAGTGTCTAAGTTAATTCCATATTTAAAACCTGCGAAATTATCTGTGCCTACATATTCTCGTAAGTAAACCCATTTAATAGGATTGCCTTCCTCATCTATTTTAATTGCACCATTTTCTTCTCGCTCTACTTCTAAATCAATCCAACATTCAAAAGTTTCAGCTATTGTTTGTAAAATATTAAAGCAATTAGAATTTGATACACTAATTGAAAGTACCTTTGAGGAATCTGTGTTATATATAGGAGTAACCTCACCAGCTCCAGTTTGAGTTGGGTCTGTGTATAAACTTACACTCTCCGCGGCCGTGCCAATGTCTGGTTGAACATAGTAGTAAGTAGTGCTTACAGAAGTAGAAGTTGGAATATTACCAATTGTTACTACCTCGCCACCATTCGTATAAAGTCTTGTTAGCTGCACGTCTTGGAAGTAATACCAAACTGGTTCTCCGCCCTCTGCCGCATTGTTAGTATAGAAGAATATACCAATTCTAGTTTTTGGGTCAGATAGTTCTGTATTTGGAATTGAGTATTTCGCTGTCGCAGTCGTATAGTAGTAATCTAAAAAGTCATTTGCTAAACTTTTAGGTTTATAAACAGAATCTGTCTTATCCCAAACATACTCTGTCGTTCCGTCTACATAGATATACTTAGTAGAAGGAGTTTGAGTAATACCATCAATTACATATCTTTTTCCGTCTACTACGCGGCCGCCCGTAATTTTGTTATTAAGAATCTCCCAGTTGCCATTAAAATCAAGAAGCACATCGTCTTCTTTTTCAATACAATTTACATAAGCTCCGTTCTTCATCGTTTCGGACTTAGTATATTTGGCAACTACTGCTCTTATGTCTCCTTGATTAAGCGCTTCGAGTGTTCCATGACACTCACTACTCTTGGCTGCGCGCCATCTAAGCACAAACTCCTGACCTTGAGAAACAGATTGTATAATAGAAGCATTATCTTCAAATCCACTATTGAAAATTCCGTTCTTATAGTTTGAGAAATTTTCCGGAAATTTTACTTCCATAAATCCTTCAATCTGCGCGAAGGAGTTTAACGGCGATAATGGAGTTTCAGCATCAAGTTTTGGATAGGTTGTTAAACTAACTTCGGGTTTTACATCTCCCTCATAATCAGCTACGCTATTCCAACCTTGAAGCGTACCATTCTCATATATATTAAAATTCTCACCGTTAGTAAGGAAGTTTGTCACAACTCCAGAGGTGGTATAAACATAGTCTGTATAGCCATAAACCTCTTTATCTTCCAAAAGCGAACCACTATAACGCTGTACAGTGCGCTTCATTACTGGGTCGTAAGTAGTAAGCTGATTATAAGCCATACGATAGGCTTGATACTTAGTTTCAATTCCATTGTAACTAATTACTTCTTGCCCATCAAAATTAAAACTTCCTTCCTCATAAGTTAATTCATTTTCAATTCTATAATTATCAGCAATTATACAATTATTGTCATCCGTTATATAACTATTATTCTGTAAGATGAATTGTACAAATTTTCCATTTTGGTTAGCTACATAAGTATAAAACAGATATATTTCAGTATCTTCACTAAAAGTAACTAGCTCTTTAGTAGTAACATTGATTATGGATACGTTGCTTCCACCTTTAAGAACCGCTTTGTAAATTGGCTCTGAGATTCGCTGCGGCCCAACGGTAGAACTTTCATGGATTTTCCAATCAGTATTTTCTAAGGTCTTTTGACCTAACTCAATTGCCGTACCTTGATTGTTATTTAAATCAGCACTAAACTCAATATTATATCCATTCTTTGATAGTTCATTGACAAAAGCATCGCGCGCCGTATATGTCCAAATTAAACCATCGCTTGATTCCACGTGCTCTTTTATAATAAAGTCATGCCACTCGTTATCATAGTGTAGTTTGACTTTCCTTTCGTTAATTAAAAAAGAAGCAAATGGATTTATAACTGTAGCTCCCACATATGGGTCAAAATATTGGTATCTTAAAGAAAAAGTTAAAGTCTTTTCACCATTTGTATTTCTTTTAAATACAGGTTCATAAACTTTATTCATCGCGGTCATTGTATTAGTACCAATAACCGCTATTTTATTTTCTTTATAATAAGTTTTACCATTCTCGCCGGTGACTAATTCATCTTCCCAAATAGAGATTTCATATGGTCTTTTTAAAATATCATCCATTATTTACCTCCTTAGAAGTATAAATAGTCATAAAATATTTGTGTTGGCTTATCGCCAGCAATTAAAATTTTATAATCTGTGAAATTTATTTCAGGTTGGATTTTAAAGAAAGTTCCACTAGTTACCGCGCCATTGTATATATTAGAAGAAGTAGTCCAAACATAGTTACCACTTCCTTCACTTTCCTCATGCGGCGCGACGCTGACTCCTTGAATTAAACAATTATCAGTGTTAATCATAATACCAACATCATCACCTTTTTGAGTGCAATCAACAATATTCAGCGTACCCAATACCTCTTTCTCCTCACCAACTATTTTTACATATTGTAAAGAAATAGAAATTGATGAAGTGGTGAAAGGACAATACAGTCTAAATCCAGTTTCTAAATCTCCGGGATTGAACACTGTAATCTCATATTGATTCTCATCCTCTAAATCCTCTACTGTATCTAATCCATATTCATCATAGAGTTCTGGTGTTAAAATGCCGCTAGATTCAACCCAATCTGAGGTTTCTTCGCCAGCAGGTAGTTTTTTATAAGCTGACTTAGCAAAAGGAAAATAACACACAAACTCAATTTTTCCGTCACCTTTATAAATGCGTTCGATTTTTGGAGTCCCATCCTCATTGAAATCATAAATCCATGGACGAACTGTTTCATAAGTTAAAGTTGTCTCACCAGTTTCCTCATCAACTATTCTGTCTATAACTCTAACTCCTTTTCTTCCGTTTTCATCTGCTCTTCTTTTCTGTCTATCAAAACATACATAAGAAAGTTCGATTGGACTCTCAATTTTTGCTATATACTTCTTATAAGGTCGTTCATCAAATATTAGCTCTCCCTGCTTCCTTTGACCAAATACCTGTCTTAATTTTCTAAATTGTAATTCTGTCAAATCGTCAAAAGCAAAGGAGACAGAAATATTTCTTACACCAAAAGTACTGCCGAAGTAATAAGCGCCATGCATTCCTGGCACCTCGGCAGTAACATCTTTAATTTCTGGTTGTAAATTTTCAGTATAGTTATCCCCATCACTGGTGCGAACAATTCCCAATTCTTCAGAACGCGCGCCATTGAAAGAGAAACCTAAGAAATCACCCTTTATCTCCATTTTCTTTTCTCCTTTTTGGTCAAAATAAAAACCACCTAATTTTTCATAATTAAGTGGTTTTTCATAGACATATCTTCACTTATTCAGTTAAATTATTATTTTTTAGTATAAACCAAAAAATCATGGTTTTCAACACAATCTTGATAGGCATCTTTAATAATATGGATTGCAAGAACTGCTTTATTATTAACGAAATCGGAATGAGTATTGCAATAAGCTTCATACTTATCTATATCGCTTAAAATTTCATCATAGTGTTCACGCGAATGACCCTTCTCTAATAAAATTTCGTCACAAAATCTAAGAATCCGCTGACGTGCTTGATTGGCCCTTTCCTCTTCGGTCCTCTCTATATGCTTTTCAAGCTTCCTATCCATGTCATTAATTTTTTCTATCATTTCACCATTAATGGTTCTACCTAAAAGTCTAGCGACTACTGTCCATAAGTTAATATCTATTTTTGGAATCCGTATTAACCCCAAAAGAACTATTGCAAAACCGATTAGCCCAGCTTGCGTAGCATCAAAAAATTCTTGTATAGTCATTATGCAATACCCTCCTTCGCTTAATGAACACTTTTGGTTTCTACAGATAAGTAAAGTTTTCTCTACAAAACTTCACTTTTATAAGACGGAGGATTTAATTATGAAAACAAGCAAAGGCGAAGAAAAAATTATTGGAATCTTAAAGAAAAATAAAATAAAATTTGAAAGGGAGAAAAGCTTTTCTGACCTCGCGCGAGGTAAGTACAGGTTTGATTTCTATCTTCCTAGCTGGCGCGGCCGCCCGTGTATTATTGAATTCCACGGCGAGCAGCATTATAAGCAAGTTAAAAAATTTCAACCCGCTCGCAAGGATTTTCTTGCACAAAAAGAGCGAGACAGAAGAAAAATTTCCTATTGCCTCGCCCGCAGAATTGATTTGTATATTGTTCCTTATTGGGAACTTGATAGGATTGAAACGATTGGTGATTTGTTTAAAGAGTCGTTTAGGGCAAAAAGTAAGTGGCACTGCGACCAATCCTCAAAATTTGACAAACCCTGAAAATTTTCTTATAATGAAAGCGGAGCTTGAAAAAAAGCCAAAACAAAAAAACAAAAAAATTTTTTATATATAATTAAAATTTTAAGCTTTTATATTTCTTTAAACTTTTAGCTCCAAACTCTCCATCAACTACTAATCCATAAGTTTTTTGGAATAGTTTTATAGCGGTTACCGTATTAGAACCAACAATTCCATCAATAGCTAATTTAGACTTCACTACAGCATTTAATGCTTTCTGAAGTTTTTTTACTTTCTCACCAGTATCTCCCATTTTAAAATAGCCGCGAATCGGTAAAGAGACTGGATAAACTGACTGGTAATATCTTCCTTTCGCAATTTCACTATTTACTTTTGTGTATTGGTTCCATTTACTTTTTGAACCATAGAAGATATTTAAATCAAGCGCGCCATTGTAGTATTTAACCTTTCCATTCGCGCTGTATTGTCTGATTGTTTCTTCTTTCCAAGGGCCGATATTTTTTAATTTATTCGGCACATAATATTTTGTTGGAAGAGTATTTGGATAAGCCGCGACCCAAAGTGGGTAATCTTTAGCAACCTTACTCCAATCATACCCAGCCGCGACAGATTGCGACATATAGATAAATGGACGATTACCGCTAAAATCATAGAAGCGGTCTAAGAACTTCTTAGCCCATTCTGGCCCTTGCTTTAATGCTTCAGCTTCGTAGTCTAAAACGAAAATAGCTTTTCCTGCGTAGTCTTTTACGACTTTCCAGAAATATAAAGCCTCTTCCCATGGGTCTTGCCCATAACTAGCGAAGTGATAGAAGCCGATTTTCTTATTTAGTTTTAACGCTTCATCTGCCCACGCTTTACAATATCTATTTTTATAGTCAAGACCTTCAGTAGCCTTAATAATAACAAAATCTGTATCTAATTTACTGATTTCGATAGATGACTGGTAGGCAGAAATATCTATACCGTTTAGATAAGCCATAGATAGCACCTCCTTTTTTAAAAGTAAAATTTTTCTTTTATTACTCTGTAAATTTGACTTTTATTAAATAAATATGATATAATATAGATAGAATAAGAGGAGGAATAGAAATGAATTTTTATTTATTGATTGCTCTTCTTTGTTGTATTGTTATTATTATTTTCATGTTGGTGAGAAATAGTAAGAAACAGAGAGATTCAATACAATATATAGATAAATTAGAAAATTTAAGAAGTGAAGAATTAAAACAGTACTTCAGAGAGGAGTGGGAAGAAAAAGAAAAAGAGTTAGAACAAAAAGTACAAATTAAAGAAAAGAGTTTAGAAAAACAATGGACTGATGCCTATCAAAAACATCAATTACAGTTATCTAATTTGGATAAGGAGATTTTGAATTTAGAATCTGTTTTATCAGAAAAAGAAAAAAGATATAATGAAGTTAATCAAGATTTAGAAGTATATAAGAAAGGTAAGATTGAAGAAATTAATAGCGCCGCCGCAGAGTACGAACAACGTAAACGATTAGAAAATGCAAAAGCTATTGAAGAACATAATAACTCTATGAAGAAAGCAAGCGCAGAGTTACAAGAACAATTACTTCGTTCAGAACAGGTTTTAAAAGATGAAATTAAAGAAATCAAAGCTGAATTGGAAGTTGAACGTAGTAAGCGCGCCGCTATAAATGAAGAGATTTTAAGACAGAGACAAGTAGAAGAGAATCAAGATTTCTATAGAATACAACTTGACCCAAAAGATAAAAATGATATTGAGATTTTGAGAGACATCGCACCAAGACTTCGCAAACCAGAAGCAATTAACAAAATAATTTGGCAAAATTACTATCAGAAACCATTAGCTGAACTTAGAAAGCGCGCCGCCATAGAAGGTCCTGGTGTGTATAAGATTACGAGAATGAAAACTAATGAAATATACATAGGTCAGGCGGTGAACATAAGTACAAGATGGTCCGAGCACTGCAAAGCGGCATTGGGAGTTGGAACTTTAGCTTCTTCTCAACTTCATCGAGTGATGGCAGAGGACGGTCCCGAGCAATTTGTGTTCGAGGTTTTAGAAGAAGTTCCAAAAGAAAAACTAAGAGAACGTGAATCATATTATATTGATTTCTACGATTCTAAAAATTGTGGTCTTAACTCCATTAGCGGGAGTAAGAAATAAATTAAAAAGGCGGCGACGACAGTCGACCGCGAGGAGAAAAAATGAATTATACGGAAATGCAAAAAGCAATTATTGAAACAAAAGAACCTAAAGTATTAGTGTTGAGCGCTGCGGCGAGTGGAAAGACAAGAACACTAATCGGAAGAATTAAATACTTGCTAGATAGCGGAGTAAATCCTTCTGAAATAGTCGCAATTACTTTCACTAACAACGCGGCATCGGTAATGTATGAGCGATTAGGATGGCCAGATGGTATTTTTATCGGCACTGTCCATTCTTATTGTAATTACTTACTGCGCGGCGGCGCAGTAGACACAACAGACATTATACAGCAAGAACGATTTAATGATTTGTTTGAAGAGATTAAAAAGAATCAAGACTGCCTTAAACACATTACATATTTACTTGTTGATGAGGCGCAAGATAGTACACTAGAACAGTTTGAGTTTTTTGAACTGCTCAATCCAGACAACTATATGTATTTCTGCGACCACCGCCAATCAATCTATTCCTTTAATGGCGCGGCGCCAGAATATGTAATTGAATTAAGTGAAAAACCAGATGTTACTGTTTTTCATATGAGACAGAACTATCGAAACGCTCCTTCTATTTTAAGTTTTGCGAAAAAATTCCTCTATCGACTTGGTCCCAGCTATACAGATGATTCAGTGGCAATGAGAAAACAAACAGAATCTACTGGTGTTATGGAAGCGAATCTAACGCCGCAAGAAGCAGTGCGGGAGTTAATACGAGTTAAAGCTCTTCTTAATACTACTTGGGGTGATTGGTTTATTCTTTGCCGCACAAATGCAGACGTTGAGTTGTTTCAGCTCTTACTTGAGAAACAAAATGTTCCTTGTGATACTTTTAAGCAGGCCGAACTTACTAACTCTGAGATTGAAAATAAAATGAAAGAAGATACCGTTAAGGTTTTAACTGTACATAGCGCGAAGGGATTAGAAAATAAGTGTGTACTTTCATATAATGTGAGAGCTTATAAAGATGAAGAAGCGAGGGTTTGTTACGTATCAGCCACCCGCGCGAGAGACGTATTGTTTTGGGTGCGCGCACCGAAAAAGAAAAAGATTAAGATGGTCAGTTGGGAATAGGGTAAAAGAAAAGACGGATTTGTTAATCCGTCTTTTTTATATTATATTTTACCTCTTTAATTATTGGGAATTAACTGTCCGAACCTTCTTAATTCTCTTCTTCCTCTTCTTCCTCTTCTTCCTCGTAACTTTTTAAAAGAAGAGCCTCAGCCTTCGTTATAAGTCCAGCCGCATAAGCATAGTCCCAATTAACATCGCCTTCTTCACCGTTAAACTGTGAGAAGATTGCTGGATTCTCGATGTTTACTGCGAGTTTCGTTTTTAAAGAATCCGCATTCATTTCTGCTAAGTCTATTAGGTAAGAGTTGATGCCATCGGTTTTCATTTTTTCTATGTTCATTGACATTGAGTTTACCTCCTTTATATATATTTAAAATAGAGTCTGTTTGGACTCCTTGCTTTTAAGTTCTTTCTGGCCTTTCTTTCTGTGATTTGAAATGTAATACTTCCATAGTTATGTACTTTGAGTTATGACGTTAGTTGCCTGAGCCTTTACCTCTATTGATTTGATTGGTTTGTTGTATGTCATTGGTCATTTCCTTTTCCATATGTGGCTTTAATCGATAGTTGTCCATCCCGTAGAGCCGAAGTAGGTTTCGCCGTCTATGTTGACCGTTCCCATCCATCCGTTGCCATTTCCTTGACCGTTCTGGTCAAACATAGCAAAATATAAAGCGCTTGGTGTGTGCCAAATCAGAACAGGTATATAATCATACTCTCCAACAGTATTAGGGTCGCCTGCATATGTTTTTGTGAAATGGATAGGCGCACACACAATGACTTTCCCACTTGCAAACGCCTCATTTATTTCCGCGACAGTAGCTACGGTCTTGACGTCCCTATGCGATTGGGTAGTGTCAGCATTTGGATATTCTTCAAACTCGATTACGAAGGTGTTATTAGTATCCCCACCACCACCGGAGCCACCACCAACAACAGAATTAACAGCTTTTTCAAAACATGGAGTTGTTTCTACAACTTCTTCTACTGTCTCAATTTTGATTTGATATGTCCCCGCAGTTTCAGTATATATATCATTACGCAATCCCGATGAAATTTGGAACGGATATTCAGACCAATCAATGCCCTCTTCTCCCATTGGCGCGCCATATAATGTACCCATCTCACCTTCTTGAGCATTGCAAGTATATTCCGTACCATCAAACGTAACTCTTATCGTATCCGCATCTATCGACGTTGAATATGCAAGTTTACCACTATTATTAACCTCATCGAAAACCGTAGTAACACTCTCATCCGTCAGCAGGGTAACTGTCTCTGTGCAAGAATATCCAGGGTTCATCTCACCACCAGAATCATCAAGCATTGTTTTAAGAACATTTGGATTTGTATTTGCAGGAGTTTTTCTTACATAATCCAATATTTTATCTTTATCCATGGAATTTCCTCCTAAATTAAAATAGATATAACTCTATATATAAGTGATAAACTTACACTCAATCTTCACAATTTGACTTTCTCCTTAATTTTTGCTATAATATTTATAGAATGAAAAATAGAATTAAAAAAAGGTATTCAAATGTTTAACGTAAAACGAATTGATACAAATCAAATTTATCAAGTATTAGATGTCTATTTTGATGAGTTGTTCCATCAAACTTACTTTTTAGTCTGGGACAACAATAACTGGAGGTGGCGGCCCGCGAAGAATTTCGTGCCGCCAAATTACGAAGTTAAAAAGGAGAAATAAATGGAAGCAAGAATAGGTGATAAGATTAGAATCATTCATATGGATGGAGAACCAAATTATACAGATAAAACCGGAATTATCGAAAAAATTGATGATGCAGGTCAAATACATGGTTCGTGGGGTGGATGTGCAGTGATTCCAGAATGGGACCAATTTGAAATCATAGAAAGGCATAGCAATGAATAAGCGCATTAAAAAGAAAAGAATTAAAATGGAAAATAAGCGTCTCTGCAAACGCTATCCATTTCTCATTCCACGAAACATATGGACTGATAAAATTCTTTGGAACTATCCCAAAAATCATTGGTCTTATACTCCCAAATATGAGTGGACCAACCTTGATTGTATGCCAGAGGGTTGGCGCAAAGCTTTTGGTGAGCAAATGTGTGAAGAGATTAGAAATGCACTTATAAAACATAATTACCTTTATAAATATCGAATTACTCAAATAAAAGAAAAATATGGCTCACTTAGATGGTATGATAACGGAGCGCCGCAGGAAGTTTATGATATAATTCATAAATATGAGTGGTATTCTGAACGTATTTGCTTATGCTGCGGCCGCGAGGCTACTAAGATGAGTCTTGGTTGGGTTAGTCCTTTATGTGATAGATGTGCAAAGAAAATTGGTATTGAAGAATTTGTAGAAATAAAAGAGGAAGAAAATGGAATATAATGCACAAGATATAGAAACACTATCCTTCTTAGAAGCAGTACGTTCAAGAATTGCAATGTACATGGGGAGCGCCGATAACCAAGGCGTTCTACAATGTGTTAGAGAAATTATTACTAATTCAATTGATGAAGCTACAATGGGTTTCGGAGATACGATTTCTATTGAACTTGATGGCGATAAAGTAACTATTTCTGATAACGCACGTGGAGTTCCTTTTGGTTTGCGCGAAGATGGTACCGAAGTTATGGAAGCTATTTACACTATGCCTCACACTGGTGGTAAATTTGACGAAAAGGTTTATCAAAATGTTGCGGGAATGAATGGAATAGGAGCAAAAGGTGTCGCATTATCTGCTTCTTACTTTCGCGCCACGTCACTGAGAGATGGACAGGTAGCTGTTTTGACTCTTAAAGATGGAGTTAAAACTGATTTTTATGTAAAGCCAAATCTCACTAATAAACATGGAACTACAGTTACTTTTATTCCCTCTCCAGAAGTTTATAATTTGGAACCAATTAAAATAAATTTTGAAGATTTAAAAGAACTGTGTAAGAATTGGTCTTATTTAACAAAAGGAGTTACTTTTTCTCTTTATAACATTCAAACAGAAGAGTCTGTTCGTTATAAATCAGAGAATGGAATACTAGACTTCCTTAAAGACTCAATTAAAAAACCAATTCACAAAACCCCTCTATACATCCACGTTAAAGAGGATGGAATTGAATGTGAGGTTGCTATGCAGTGGGCAGCCGACCGCAAAGAACATTGGTATGTATTTACAAATGGTCTTGCTAACGTAGAGGGCGGCACTTCATTAACGGGAGTTAAAACTGCACTTACAAATTTCTTTAAAAAGAAATTCAAAGGCGAATTTAGTCCAGAGGTCGCGCGCGGTGGTTTATTCTACGTTGTAAACTGTAAAGTGCCAAACCCTTCGTTCGCAAACCAAACGAAGACAAAAGTCAACAATCCGGAACTTCGTGGACTCGCGCAACGTGCGACGGGTCAGATGTTAGATGAGTTTAGTCGCAGGTATGTAAGTGAGTTTAATTCAATTCTGGAATTGCTTACAAAAGAACTCA
>ODAI014797633.1_pt1 | contig 11855 bp, 13 predicted proteins | sample 1539321 | NCBI WGS metagenome assembly ODAI01 (sample SAMN02144231, study PRJEB22623) | gut metagenome | biome: sheep rumen | host: Ovis aries | place: New Zealand
CGGTGTGCTCTTGCGATGGCTTCCCGGATCGCCTTTTTGTCTGCACGCTTCAGCGCGCTTTTGGACAATAGCAGATACCTCCTTATCCAGTTTTTGCTGCCGTTCTATGACGGCGTAGAAATTGTTGGTCTTGTATGGCCGCTGCTTGGGGCGCAGGAACAGTACATTGATGATGTTCCAGAGCACCTTTTCCAGCGGCTGACCGTTTCGCTCATACATGGCCAGCAGAAAGGCCGGAACCATGACGAGCACCATCACCAACGCAGCCGAGCTCACGCCGATCCGGTTCCTGAGCAAAAAGAAAAGCGGTACGCCGATGAGCGCGCCGCCGGAGAAGCAGATGAGCTGCCGCTTGGTGAGATTGAAAAGAACTTTTGTTTTGACCTTGGATAGATCCTTGGGTACAGGCATATATGCCATGAAATAGCCTCCTTGAGTTTTAACAATTTGCCTCTTGACACCACATATGACACCACATATAATAAGAGCGAGAGGTGATTGCGCATGTCCAAATGGGATAAACTAATAGAGCGCATCAAAATGCTGTCCAAGGATATGCGCTTTGATGAACTGCGCAAGGTATTGGAAAGCTACGGATATACGATGAACCAGCCACATGGCGGCAGCAGCCATTGTACCTTCCGAAAGCCGGGCTGTATGCCCATCACGATCCCAACGCATGAGCCGATTAAAGTTGTGTATGTTATGATGGTGAAAGAGGTCATAGAAAGCGAGGCGATGAATGATGAAAACGCTTGATTACTACATGGGCCTTCCCTACAAGCTGGAGATCGTTCCTGACAGCACGGAGGGCGGATACGTTGCTTCTTATCCGGAGCTGCGCGGTTGCATTACCGTTGGCGATACGCTCTCGTCTGTTGCAGCCAATGCAGAGGACGCCAAGCGTGAATGGATACAGGCGGCTATGGAAGAGGACATAGAGATTCCGGAACCTTTGAGTGATGCGGAGTATTCCGGTCAGTTCAAGCTGAGAATCCCGAAGTCGCTCCACCGCGCTCTGGCGCAGCACTCCAAAGAGGAAGGGATCAGTATGAATCAGTACTGCCTCTACCTTCTGACAAAGAATGATGCGGAGGCGCGGCGATTAAACGTCTGACCAAAAGAGATGCACGGATCGTGTTCTGTGCATCTCTTTTTTAATGCGCATTAAACACAGACTTGGCCAGACTGCTGGTCTTGAACAGTGAGAAGCAAAGCAGCACCGTGTAGCCCATGCAGCTCCACATAGCGGCGCTCAGATCGCCGCTGATGGAGATCGTCTGCACAAGCACCGCGTAGATCGCCACGCAGACGATAATGAGAAAGGCCTGGAAGCCGAGGGCAAACAGAGATCGGAGATAGTTCTGACCCATGCCGCCTGCCTCTTTGCTCATCATAGTTGCCATTGGGATTGGAGCTACGGAAGTGACCAGGTAGATCTCGATCATGCGCCCGTAGGTAACGAGGAACACGCAGATCGTGATAGCCTGCATGGTGATACCCACAAACAGACTCTGGAACCAGAGGCCGAACAGTTCGCCGACCTCCATGCTCTGCAGTCGTCCCTCCAGCCCGTTTGTCACGGAGGATATATCGATACTGGTATTGCCGACGATCACACCGGACGCCCGGTTGACAACGCTCTGTGCCACATCAAAGACGCCCATGACGATGTTCCATGTATTGGTGACGATCAGCACCGCAGCAGCGGATTTGAACGCCCACTTGAAAAACATCCAGGTATCCAGATCGTGGAGATTATTCTTTTCTGTAATCAGCTGGATCAGCTCCAAGGTCATGACAAAGGCGAGGATCAGCCCGGCGATGGGAACGATGACCGTTTCTGAGAGGTTCTGGATCATCGCAAAAACACCGCCGTTCCATGCCTGCGGGGTCGCTCCCACATTGCCCGCGATCTCACCGATCTTTTGGTTGGTGCTGTCGAACATCCCGGACAGATTGCTCATGATACCGTCGATCAGAATGTCTTTCAGCCAGTCTGCGATTTTGGCCCACAGTTGATCCAATGTGGGACCTCCTTTCTGCCCTCCCGCTTGGCGCGAGAGGGCGGGGATAGTGGTTATTGATTAGCCGAACAGGTTGGCAAGCAGGGGGACGAGGGTGGTGCCGATCAGGGCTACACCGCCGCCGGCCATGAGCTGCTTCATGCCCTGGCTCTTCGCGCCAGGGTTATCGTTGCCGTAACCTTCCAGCAGATTGATCGCCCCCCAGATACCGAGACCGGCACCGAGTGCGATAACGAGAGTCTGCAGTACGCCGATTGCAGCTTGAAAAAATGCCATATATGCGCCAGCAGCCGGACGCTCCGACTGTTGACGTATGCGAGGATAAGATGCTGGGTGTTCTGTCCAGACAGCCGAAATCGGCTGCTGTCTGACCTCCTTTCCTGATGGATTTCCCGCCTGTCCGCACCGGCGGGATGCTTTTGGGCATAGAAAAAGCCAGCCGCAGCTAAGCGACTGGCGTCATGCCGATATGAGATTGTGCGGATCTCTACAGATCAGAGATGTATAACGGCTGCTTCGGGCGATCTGCTTTGCCCGCCGTGTGCGATTGGGCAGCCATTCTTCCTCGGCTAAACCGAGGGAATAATGATAGCGCTATTCTTTTACGATCCACTGACCGGAGCGCGCTGAACCCTGCCTGAACAGTACCTGATCGGTTTTCAGAAGATCAAGAGTCCGTTCAACCTGGCGTCTTAACAATCCGAGCGAGGCAGCTATTTTACTGGTGGCAAAATACGGATTATCTTTTATCAAAGCAAGCACATCCGCTTTTCGGTTTCCCCAGTCCGTAGTGTCGTTCTTTTCATCACCACGTTCACCACCAAGTTCACCACCTGGGTAAACGATGATTAAATGCGGCGAGAGCAGCTGACGAGGAAATCTTCGTCAGATCAAGGCACAAAAACGCAGGAATACTTAAGTGAGCGTCCAAATCTTTGATTTGGGCAACGCGAACTTATACATGCGAGCGCAGCGAGTCGCATTGTGTATTTCAAGTTTTTGTAACGCAGATATGGCGAATGATTTGCCGTCAGATGCCGAAGGCGTATTAATCAGCGTTTACCTGAGTGGTGATGATTGTCTTTTTCGGTCAGCGGCAACGTAACTACCGTTTTATCAGGTCCATCTTCCCCAAAATGCTCTTCAATGATTGGGGCCAGATATCCGGCATCTTCCCAAACTATGATGGGTTTTATCATAGCTCTTTCCCGTCTGTCAGATCATTCCTATTGGAACGATCCGATTCCTTTTATCCAAAGGATAGGGGATAGAGGACAGGCAAACGACCGCGCCTTCGCCAATGTTCTCCGACAGACTTTCCAAAACAGAGAAATTCTTAAGTGCATCCTTGCCGGGGTCGGAGTTCTTTTTGATCTCAATGGGATAGATGGTTCCGTTTTCGATAATCATTAAGTCGATCTCTTTACCGTTATTGTCTCGGTAATAGGCAAGACGACTTCTGACGTCGATCCCCTTGTTCGTATATTCCTTGATGATTTCGGTAACGACATAGGTTTCAAACATGGCCCCGGCCATTGCAGAGTTCTCCAGAACACGGGGATCGTTCCATAAGCTGAGATAACAGGCAAGGCCAGTGTCCATGAAGTAGAGCTTGGGGCGTTTTACGATCCGTTTGATTGTATTACCGGAATAGGGCTGTAGCAGATATACCAAACCAGAGGTTACAAGCAGGGAGAGCCAGCTGTCGGCAGTCTTCGTATCAATTCCAACATCCCTGCCCATATCGGTCAGATTCAGTTCCTGGCCGGTCCTTGCTGCGACACAGGCAATGAATTTGAGGAATTTCGATTCATTTTTGATCTCGATCAGCTCTCGAATATCGCGTTCCATATAGGTCTGCATATATTCGCCAAAATATGCCTCCGGTGTAAGCTCCGGATCGATCACCATCTGCGGCATACTTCCTCTGAAGATGTGGTCGAATACCGTGGTAATCGTCTCATCATGCTTGGGGCGCAGTTTGTTAGAGGGGAGGAAAGGCACTTCCTCCGTTCCGTAAATCTCTGCCCGGCTAAGAGCGTACAGCGAAAGAATGCCAACGCGCCCAGCCAGAGACTCGCTGACATTTTTCATCAGACGAAACATCTGAGAACCAGTTAGAAAATACTGACCATTTTGACGGTTTTCATCAATTCGGATTTTGATGTAGGGAAGCAACTCCGGGGCATACTGAACTTCATCAATGATGACTGGCGCAGGATATTGCTGAAGAAACAACTCCGGATCAGAGCGCGCCAACTCACGGATACGCGGGTAATCCAAGGTCACATAGGTCATACCTTCTTTTACGCCGATTAGATTCTTAATTAGCGTAGTCTTTCCCGTTTGACGGGCACCGGCGATTACAACAGCGGGAAAATGCTCGGAAAGGTAGCTTAGCTGTTTTTCAATTTTACGTTCAATATACATCAACTCAACCCCTCGCTTATGCAGTTACAGTTAGTATCTGCATTATATAACTGCAATCATGTGAAGTCAATACAAAAAAGGAATATGATTCCATATTTGTATAACGCAGAGCTTGTCACTTCTGTTCCCTCTATTATATCCGATATACGTTCAAGGTACCCGACACCACCACGGCGCAGTATGACCGCATTGTGGACGGGTTATTCTTTTACTGCCGTAAGATCTTCCTCATAAACAGAATACACCTCGTTCTCTCTGAGCTTTAGCCGGTGCTGCAGATACTCTTGTACATCAAAAGCATTACGCTCATCGTAGTCAGAGGTATATTTGTAGTTGGGATGTTTGGTAATGTCGTACTTATCTGAGAGAAAAGGCCGGACGCCGCGGAGCTGGAGGATGCACTTGCCTCCGTCGAGCACGGCCAGCTCGTCAACACTCATCAGCTCCTTGCCGAGCTTTTGGTAGTTCAAACTGTGCGAGACCTCACGCCCCCGGCTCTCACCGGTGTTGTAGGTGTCGATGGTCTCTTTTCCCAGGGCTGTTGCCAACTCCTTGAGCGTAGTCGGCTCCTTACCGCCAAGGAAAATGGAGCAGTCCATATTGCCGATGATCGTATCGGCATTGTCCTTATACAGCGCTTTGAGCTGGCTTTGCGCCTGCAAGACCAGGCAGCAGGAAATCTCACGGCTGCGGATCGTGGCGACCAGCTTTTCCAACCGTGGGATCTGTCCGATGTTCGCCGCCTCGTCGATCAGGCAGCGCACATGCACCGGCAGACGCCCGCCATATACATCGTCCGCTTTCTCACACAGCAAGTTGAAAAGCTGCGTGTAGCAGAGGGAGATAAGAAAGTTGAAGGTATCGTCTGTATCGGACATGATGATAAACAGCGCGGTTTCCTTGTCGCCCAGCGTGTCGAGCTGCAGCTCGTCATAGGCCGTCAGATCGCGCAGCTCCTGGATATCGAAAGGGGCGAGGCGCGCGCCGCAGGAGATCAGGATGCTTTTGGCGGTCTTTCCGGCCGCCAGCTTATACTTGGCATACTGCCTGACCGCAAAATGGTTGGGCTTTTGTTTTGCCAATTCCTCGAACATGATGTCCACGGGATTCTGAAACTCCTCGTCATCCTCACGGACTTCCATCGCGTTGATGAACTCGATCAGTGTGGAAAAATTCTGCTCCTCGACCGGAGCTTCATAGTGGATGTAGCCGATCAACGCTGTATAGAGAAGCGTCTCGGCTTTGACCCAGAAATCATCCCCGGCCTTTCCCTCGCCCTTGGTGTTGGCGATCAGTGCTGTGACCAGCTTTAGTATATCCTTTTCGCTGTGAATATAGGCGAAGGGATTATAGTGCATGGACTTGGTGAAATTGATCGTGTTGAGGATCTTGATCTGATACCCATAGTGCAGCAGCATTTTCCCGCACTCGGTCACGATGCTGCCCTTGGGGTCTGTCACAACGAAACTGACCGGGTATTTTTCGGAGTTGCACTGCATGAGGTTGGGCTTCAGCCAAAATCTAGTCTTTCCGCTGCCGGAACCGCCAATGATCAGCACGTTTTTGTTGCGCGCAGTCTTGGGATCTGGCGGACGGTTGTTCATGGTGAGCATTTCCGTCTTGGTGAGGATAATGTTGTTTTTGAAGTCCGGGTCCATATAAGGGGCCATGTCCTCTGCATTGCCCCACCGGGCTGAGCCGTATTCCTGATTCTTGCGGAACTTCTTGGCGTTTTTTCCTTTGACATAGACGGCCAGCCAGACAATACCGGCGAAAAGGACGCCAATCAGCAAATCAAAGGGGCGGAAGCTAGGCATGGCCGTCTGAAAGGCAGCGGCCATACCCTCCATGAGGTGCAAAAACTTCTCGGAGAAACCGGAGCCGGGGGCAAGTCGCCATGCCTGCCCCAGCTTGGTTCCGAGAAGTGCAAACAGGGCGTAGGGTAGGTTCAGCAACAGGAGACGCTTCGTTTTCTTGTTCAACGCTCGCGCTCCCTTCGTTTCTCCTTTGCAGGAGACAGAGACGTCACAAGCTCCTTGAACTTCTGGAGCGCCGCCAGGACTGACGGCTTTTTCTCCCGCATTACCATCTTGCCCGTGTATTCGGTAAAGGCCGCCGTTATGGCATCCTCATCGGCGGCCTTGAAAAAGATCAGATAGCGGTCTTTGCCCTTGACCTTAAAGGGGGCGAAGTCAATGCCGTATTTCCGAGCGACGCGGTTGAAGGAGCCGATGTTCTCATCGGACACCTCAATGCTCTTCATGCCCCGGTTTTGTTCGGCCAGTTGCTTGACCGTCATGCACCCGTGCTTTTCTTTTACGCTCTTGTGCTGCCGTTCTGCCCGCATATGGGCCAGCAGCTTGGACAGGGCTTTTTCAAGCTCTCGTTCGGTGAGCTTTGCCGTGTTCACGATCAGCGTGACCGTGCGCTGCTCAACTTCTTCCTGCAATCGCATCAACTCCTATGTTTTGAAATATGCCTTTTGTGAGATCGGATTTTCCGGTCCAGATCGCATTTTCAAGAACACACAGCAGGACCGTCACCTTTTCAAGTGACAGGGTTTGAAGGTGAAGGACATCCCGGATCGTAATGGCCTTCACTTTCTCGCTGGGATAGTCGTTTTTTGACTGGCCGTATACTGTGACGTCCTTCAAGCTGCCCATCACGAGCTTGTCCAGGCGCTTGATTGTTGAAGGGCGTTCCTCTCTTGCAAGTTCAGTAATGATTCTCAGAACCTCGTACCTGCTAAAGCTCCCTATCAGGAGCAAATCGAACACTTTAGCATTCAAGAGGTCTTCCTTGCTTCGGTAGCCCAGTTCTTCGAGGATTCGCCCATTAAATGAGCCGGCATAATTTGCCACGCAGTCTACGCGCATTTTCACCTCCTTAATACTCTTCAAAATAGGAAAGGGATGGCCATGACCGGTCACCCCTTTCCACTCACGGTTTTACGCCATAAGGCGCTTGCGGATCAGCATGGCAGCGGACAGTACAACGACCGCGACCGGAAGCACAATGCAGAGCTTCTTTTTCATGCAGCATCCCTCCTTTCAGTCGAGCTTGCTCACGGCGAGTACGCCGCTGAGCGTGGTATAGGAGATCAGGCAATGCTTGCATAGAGCAATATTGCTCTTGATTCATCATTTACCTGATCAACGCAGATGACGAGAATACGGCTGCGCTTGAGCAGTTCATCGGCCATTTCCTGGCGATCCTTCCCCTCGGCGGGAGCATCGCCTTTCAAAAAGGTCGGCATGAACAGCACAGGACAGACGGGCGAATAGCCAGGCTCATAAGTCTGGCGGCAGTAGCTGGTTGCCAGCGTAGCGTACTCCGTATGATTCTCACCCCTGGGGCAGTGATGTAAGCCAGGGGCTATTTATTGGTTTTTCCTCCATATCAGTAAGTCTTTTCATCTTTCACTCGTTCACAGAAAACGAGATACCGGCAGCGTCCTCCGGTATTGGGCGGGTGGCAGGTCAGGAGTGTGATTATATCCTTTCCCTTCTGGATCAGAATTGCATTCACATCATCCGGCGAGACGATCTGGATATCGACGACCCTGTAGGTCAGCGTTCCCCACACATTGGTGATGGTAACTTCATCCCCCAACTCCAGACGATCAATATCCATGAAATACTTGTAGCCGTTCCAGCCGCGATGACCGGCAATGACAGCGTTGGTGCTCTCGCCTCCGATGGGGATGCTGGTCTGTGAAAGAACTGCCGCCCCTTTGGCCATGTTTGCTTCGCTCGCCCCTAAGAACAGAGGCATTTCCAGAGACATTTTCGGAATCGTAATAACCCCGAAGGTCTCATTTGGCAGGCCGTAGTCGGTCAGCCGGAACTGGGACTGCTCATAGGCACTCTTGCTGTTCAAGTCCCTTTGTCGATAGGTAAACAGTGCACAGTTGTAGTGTCTCATGTCCTTGAGGAGATTTTCGTATGCAATCGGTTTGTGAACAGCCTCGGCCGAAGAACTTGGCGTAGAAACCGGTTGTTGGATTTCTTGCTGCGCAGCCTCGGCTGTTTCGAGGAAATCTTGTACCATCTGTTCGATTTCTATGGTCTTCCCCACTCCGAAGAGCAAAGGCTTGAGCGCATAAGCTGCGGACGCAAACGCGAGGCAGATCAGAATAATCAGCAGAATGAGCTTACGTTCAAGATGCCGCATGCTTTCCCCACTTTCTCTGGGCATGCTGAGAAGCCGGTCTGAGATTTCCGGCTTTTGTTTTTGCCCGAATCCTGCTCTTTTGCGCAATAATCCTCACAGCTCCGGCCAAAGTTGTAAAGAATGCGATGCACAGCATACCGATCCCTACACCGCGTCGGTATTCATCCTCCCAGGTAGAGGCGGTGGATATCTCCTCAACGATCTGCTTCTCTGCCCTTTCAGAGGCTATCTCATAGTTGATTCGTTCGCCGCGCACCAGCAGTCGGTGCGTGTTCACCCCGTAAGGTGTACAAGTCACGAGCGTTACATCGTCCCTCCGGGGATCGATGGCCAGCTCCGAAGTATCTACCGGCAGTACTGTATTGATTGCCATAACTTTGTAGGCCAGCGTTTCATCCAGCACCTTGAGATAAAACACATCCGTCAGCTCCAGCTTGTCCAGGTCGGAGAACATGCGCTGCCCAGCCAACCCGGAGTGGCCGGTGATGACACAATGCGTTCCTGTACCGCCCACGGGGAGCGAAGAACCCAGCAGATGACCGAGCCCGCGGTCCAGCGTTTCCTCCTCTGTGCCGTGGAAAATCGGCAGCTCGACGTCGAGCTTCGGGATCTCCAGATAGCCCATGATCCCGTCACCGCGGATATTTAATAGCCTGTCATAGCTTTCGGAGGCTTGCTGCAGCGTTTCTTTGGTATAGGGCTCGTCGGTTATCGTGAGAAGCGTCGCGTTGTACTGCTGCGCATCCATCCACGCACCGGTGATCTCGGAATCGTCCATCAGCTCTACGGCCTTGGTGTATTGGGTCTCGATCAGACTGCGGTTGACCTCGGCCAGGTAGTTGCTGATCAGCGGATAGAGCGTAATGCCTATGGCCAGGAGAGCGAGAGATACACAGACCATGATCGTTATTCCTTTTCTCATTCAGTCTCCATCGCGGAAACAGGGAGGCATTGTTTGCTGCCTCCCTGTTTGGGGCTTGTAAACTTACTTTCTGGCAGGAGCCTTTTTCTTGCGGCAGACCAGGTAGATAGCAAACACGCAGAGAGTGAAAGCGGACAGGCCGAACACAGGGAACATCCAGTTGCCCATGCCGCCAGTCTGGGGCAGATCGAAGCCGCGGGTGTTGATGACCGTAAAGGGGACAAAGGCGTTGCCGGATCTCTCGTCCGGCTTCATGCTCACATCGTGGCGGTCAACGGTTGCGGAGTCCGCCAGGAGCTTGTGCTCCAGATGCTTCTGCGGCATGTTGTGGAACATGCCCGGCTCCCCATTCGCGTAGCGAGGATCGTTCTGCAGCAGACCAAGCACGTCAGTGCCGTAAATGGTGCAGAATGTATCACTCTCAACAGCGGAGATCACGATCTTGATGCTGTCCTTGAGCAGCGTATAGCCGTTGTCGGTACGCACCTCGGTCATGGTGTAGTTGTCATCCTCCAGGCCTTTGATCATCAGCTTTCCAGTGCTGGCGGGGATGAAATGGGTGGCCTCGGCCTCCTTGTCGGTATGGCCGGTCACATAGTAGAGGCCCTCGCTCTGCAGCTTGGCCTGCACGAAGTAGTTGTCTGCATCGTTGTGAAGCAGGAATTCGACCTTGGAGAAATCGCCCTTGCCGTCTGAGAAGCGCTTGGTCAGGTCGATGCCGTAGGAGTAGACGTGGCAGTCATCCACAAGCGTGTCGCAGTAGCTGTTGTTGGAGCGACGCCAGGTCATGACCACGGCGTTGTCGTTGCCCTCATCGCCGTAGACCACATTGTCGTCAGCGTTCATGGTCGCTGTGTAGGTGATGCGCAGCGTGCAGTCAGAATAGCCGGAATTGACCATATTGGCACCGGTAAAGACGCTGCGGCTGGTATTGATCTCGTTTAGGCCGTCGTTGGTCATGCTGATGGTCATGACGTTGTCTCCGTTGGCTGCAGTGTTGTAAGTAACGCGGAACTTGCCGTCCTCTTCCTTCCAGGTGGCCGCCTTGTTCCGGCAAGCGGCGTCGCGATAGAAGGTCAGGACCACATCGCCGCCGTTGTAGCTCAGGCCGGAGGACAGTGTGTCGATGAAGTTGTACTCGGACAGGTAGGTAGAACTGGACGTGATGCTGGGCAGAGTGGAGATGATCTGGTAGTCGATGACATCGCCGTCAGAGGCGGTGCCGGTATGGTCAAAGCCGTCGCTGATGTCGCTGGCGCTGCCGGTATTCTTGCCGGTGTCGGCCTTGCTCTCGCGCAGGGTCTTCTCCAGCGTGGGGATGCCGGTGAGGTTTTTGGGGTACAGGGCAATGTCATAGATCCAGCGGGTGCCGCCGTCGTTGGCGTTGGTACCGGTGACCGAAGTCATGGGTACGCTCACAAGGAACGGCGCGGTGGTCTCGGTGACCATCTCGGGGACCTTGGTCTCCACAAACAGGTACAGCCCAAGGGGCAGATCCTTCGCCTCGGTGTGGCCGTAGGCGTCGGTTTCCGCCAGTCTCGTGCCGCCGCCGGTGATTGCGTAGTTCTCCAGCGCGTTCTTTACGACCGTTGCGTTGTTCTCCAGAGAGGTCTTGAGCGCATTGATCAGCACGTCGGACTTGAAGTAATAATACTCAACACCGTCGATCTTCTGATCCGCAGGAGGATAGCGGTCATTGACGGTCACACCGATGGCGGTCAGCAGCGCGTTGTTGTTGACAAAGCCGTAAAGGACTTCGACGTGCTCCGTGCCGTCCTCAGACTCGGTATACGCGCGGATGTCCGCGACCTTCAGGTAGGTAAACTCCACGCCCTTGAGCGCGTAACCGTAGGCGGTCCCGTTCTCGTTCAGCGGGGACAGTCGTTCGGTATCGCCAAGGATGCTTTCCACGCCGTTCACATCGCGGACGCCGGTGGAGACATAGGAGCTGTCCCAAAGGCCGTCCTTTTCGGCGTTGGTCAGATCGTATTTCCACAGGTCGATGTTGCCGGTGCGGGTCGTGTCGATCGTCGCCTCATCCACAGGGGCGGCGAAGGCAGAGACAGAGAGGCTGCAGACCATCACGAGGGTCAGCAGCAGGGCAATAATTCTTTTCATGCAGTTTGATCTCCTTTTCTTTTGAATTTTTTGTTGATGAAGGTAAGAGGTGCCGCGCAGAGCAGCATCGCAAAGGGAAGATAGCCGAAGCCGGAGCCTCCGGTTTCGGGCATACGGAACACGGGATCATTTGTCGCAGTGACGATCAGCGTGTACACAAAGGCCTTGCTGCCGAACACCTCGGC
>ODAI012131726.1_pt1 | contig 11854 bp, 9 predicted proteins | sample 1539321 | NCBI WGS metagenome assembly ODAI01 (sample SAMN02144231, study PRJEB22623) | gut metagenome | biome: sheep rumen | host: Ovis aries | place: New Zealand
GCTGCGGCAACAAACGAAACAATTATAAAAAGTTTATACTTTTTTAAAAATTCAAGCATGGTAAAACCTATTTCTTTGAAAGATATTTTTGAAGAATTGTTACATCTGCAATATCAACCTTGCCGTCGCGGTTTAAATCGGCAAGTTTTTGCTGCAAAAGCGAAAAATCCGACAACATCGCCAGATATTTTTGGATGTATGTAGCGTCCGAGATATTAACCGTTCCGTTTAGATCAATGTCATACTTTTCAATTAAATCGGTCATGTCATAAAGAGCAGACTGATTATTTTTGTAACGCAGATACGATACAATAGCATAATACCCCTGTTCGGTTGACATTTGATTATATCCTACGCCCTTTGTGTGTTCAAATCCGTTATCAACCGAAAACCCGAACAAGCTGTCAAATACAGTTTTGCCGTTTTTTATAAACCGATCGTCACTGTTGCTGTCAATATGCAGCGCCGATAACGCAGTTATCATTTGAGCGCTGCTTTCGGGAGTTATCTCGCCGTTTGCAGAAAAATCACCGCTCGGTTTCTGCGTGATTGACATATATTCAACCGCCTTGTTAACCGCTGCTTCAACCGTTGCGTTACTTTGTCTGTATTGTGAAAGCGCCTGCAGCGCCATTCCGGTAATATCGGGATCGGGAATATCGCCGCTTAAAGTCCATCCGCCGCATTCGCACTGATTATCAAGGATATATTTTATCAAAAGCTCTCTGCTTGTTTGTTGAGTTACGCTTGAATCAACAGGCACTTCATACCGCATGGTATCAAAAGCTATAAGCGCCCAAATTGCCCCGTTAATTCCCTGTTTTATAACAAACTTAAAATCAGCAAGAGGCTTTAACAAATTATAACCGCAAAAATCCCTTGGGTTTTCACCGATTGAGGTCAGAGCAATAATCATGCGCGAATTTTCGGTAGATTTTGAGCGATGCAGCTTTTCGCCGCCCACTGCATTAATATACGCTTTTGCGTTTTTAAGATAACCTTCTTTAATATCGTCGGTTAATTTTCCTGCGCGCGCAAGACCGATAACCAACCATTCTCCGCCGATTGAGCCGACATTCGGAATCGGACAGCTTAAAAGATGATTGGCAACTGACTCTTCTTTGGTTTTAATATTTTCAGCCGTTACCGCATGTACCGAAAAAACGGTACAAAGCAGTAATAAAACAACCGTAATTACAGAAATAAAACGTTTTACCATATGTTATATTATTAGATTAAATGAGCAACAATTTTCTGAATTGCCGTAGCGTCGTGAATTGTAAGTTCGCCGTCGCCGTCGGCGTCAGCGGTCTTTATTTGTTCATCATTAAGCTTAATCAGTCCGGCAAGGTGTTTTTGAACAAACGTCGCGTCATCAATGTCAACAATGCCGTCAAGATTTGTATCTCCGTTAAGGGGTGTAAACTCAACCGTGAATTTATAAACGGTTTCCTGTGTTTTTGCGTTCATGGAAGGCCAGTTTTCATTACCTACGCCGACATAAATTACATCTCCGGGCTTTACGGTAATAACATTTCCGATAACCTTTAAGCCTTCTTTTTCAGGCGTGTAGCTGTTAAGGTAGGTTCTTACCTGATAATTTTTGTTGAAAGCTTCGGGGATAAGCGCGATATTGGTTTCGTGATTACAGTTTAATTTTAAAGTGTATTCGGTTTCGGAAGGTTTAAACTCTCTGTCAAGATACGTTCTGTCAACAAATACCGATTTTAAGGATGTGTCGGTGTTATCCCAAAGGCTTCCTATGTCAGAGCCCCATGTGCAAGAATACTGAACGGTTATTACATCTTTGTCTAAAAGACTTCCTTTTTCAACAGAGTAGCTTGCTGCTCCTTCTGTGGTAAACCAGTCGTTTAAGGTTATCATCCAACCGCCCGAACCGTTGCAGGCATATTCCGAAAGACCGTTAATATCTGAAATATAGCCGTAGCTGTTAAGGCTGTAGCTGATATTGTTTTCTTTAAGCACATCCTCGACAACAGATAACATTGTTGAATCACTTTTAAGGTGATAGGACTGCTGAATAAGACAACCTTCCCAAGCGGCGCTGTCTGCTGTGGAAAAGGTTTCGTTTTTAATGATTACGCTTACCTTGCCCAAATCTGCTTCTTCTGCGTTAACGGTTACGGCGGTTGTAAACAATGCGAAAACCATAACTAAAGCAAGAGTTAACGAAAAGAGTTTTTTTGCGGATGTTTTCATGTTTTTTCCTCCTTGAAGGCAATAAAAAAGCCTTTCTTAATAAATATTAAGAAAAGCACAACAAATAAAGCCGCAATAAAAAGTGAAAATTGCGGTGTAATCGGCTGCGCTTCTTCTTGTCCAAGAATGCAAATCCAAGACAACGCGGCAGCGATCTGACTTATGGATAAACCAAACACAGTAATGACAGTTGCTACGGATTCTCACCGTATTCTCTATTACATATCCTAATCGGATAAAACGCGAAGCCTGTTATATTTTCTTAAGTATACCATAATAAATGAAAAATATCAATCCTTACGGCGTTTTAATTTATCAAACGGAAGCTGAACAAAAATCACCGCGGCAAACATAATTGCGCATCCCGTGATCTGCATGGCGGTAAGGCTTTGATCCTGTGTTAAAAAGCCCAAGGCGTACGCTATATAGCTTGCCACAGCCGATATTACGGATTCAAGACTCATAATAAGCGCGGCAATTGTAGGATTGAAGTTTTTTTGACCTATGATTTGAAGCGTATACGCTACTCCGCTTGACATTATGCCTGTGTATAATATCGGAATTATTCCGTTTGAAATTTGTTCAAAACTCGGTTTTTCGACAATTAAGGCTATAATACCGCAAATTACCGAGGCGACAAAAAACTGAATACATGACAACACTACACCGTCGGTTTTCGGTGAAAAGTAATCAATTATCAAAATATGAACGGAAAAGAAGATTGCGCAGATAAATACAAGCAAATCTCCCAAGGATATCGTAAAGCTTTCCGTTATACACAACATATACATGCCCGCTACAGCGGCGGCAGCTCCTATCCAAACCGTAAACGGACACTTTTTCTTTAAGAAAATACCGAAAATGGGAGTCAGTATTATGTACAAGGTTGTGATGAAGCCCGCTTTTCCCACGGTTGTAAATTTTACTCCGTACTGCTGAAACATACTTGCCGCAGCCAATGCCAAACCGCAGCATATTCCGCCGATTACGGTTGTTTTAAGCGGAAGCTTTTTTATATCAAAGCCTTCTCCGCCGAGGGCGTTAGGATGTAACTGCCTGAAAACAATCAGCGGAATCAGCACAAGAAACCCCAACAGATTTCTTGCCGCGTTAAAAGTAAAGGGTTGCATAAAATTGTTTCCCATTGACTGAAAAACAAACGCTACACCCCATATTAATGCTGTCAGCGATAAAAGAAAACTGCTTCTTAAATTATTTGATTTACTCATAATATACTCCAGTGTTAATTAGCCAAGGATATTTTATCATATCGGCATGTGAAAATCAATAGAGTTCACCATTTATAATACCGTGAATAATATGCTGTAAGGTGATACTATGAATAATTACTTATGCCTTTGTGATTTACCCGTAAACTCGCGCGCGGTTATTTCCGAGGTGGATAAAGATATTAAAATTTCCGGCAGACTTGCGGATATGGGTATAATTGAGGGAGCTCAAATCAGCGCACAGTATAAAAGTCCCTTCGGCGACCCGGTAGCCTACCGGGTAAACAATTCCGTTATTGCTATACGAAAAAGCGACAGCGCGTTTATTGTTGTGGAGGAGATTCCGTATGCAAAAGACTGATTATGAACATATACTTGCTTTGGCAGGAAACCCCAACGTCGGAAAAAGCACGATTTTTAACATATTGACCGGACTTAACCAGCACACGGGCAACTGGACAGGTAAAACAGTTGAGTGTTCAAAAGGCAGTTACGAATACAATGAACGTAAATATATAATCACGGATTTGCCGGGCACTTATTCCCTTTTATCTTTTTCACGCGAAGAGCAGGTTGCAAGGGATTATTTGATGACTAATCCCGCAAACTGCGTAATAATCGTCGCTGACGCAAACGCAATAGAACGGAATATCGTTTTTGTATTGCAGGTTTTATCTGTGGCCGAAAACGCGGTGCTTTGCTTAAATCTTATTGATGAAGCCGAAAATAACGGTGTATTGATAAACAGAAAAAAGCTTTCCGAAATTTTAGGCATACCTGTAGTAAAATGCTGCGCCGCAAAAAACGAAGGAATTGATAACCTGAAGGATATTACAGCCAAAGTATGTGACGGAAGCATAGAATGTAAGGTAAATACCGGCTTATTTGAAAATGTGGATATCACTGACGCTGATAAACACCATGATAATATAAGGATGTTAACTGAAACCGCGGTTGAAATTTGCCGGGGTTGCGTAACAAAAACAAAAGACAGCAGAGTAAACAGACGCACGGAAAGGCTTGACAGGTTTTTTACATCAAAAAGAACGGGAATTCCGGTAATGCTTTTGCTGTTCGGAGTGCTTTTTTGGATTACTGTTACAGGCGCGAATTATCCGAGTCAATGCTTAAGCGCGCTGTTTTCGTACATTAAGCAAGGGCTGATTGCCCTGTTTGATTATTTTAACGCGCCGTATTTTATTAAGGGCATATTAATTGACGGTGTTTACACAACGTTAAGTTGGGTTGTATCGGTAATGCTTCCGCCCATGGCGATATTTTTTCCGTTGTTTTCCATAATTGAAGACTTGGGTTATCTTCCGAGAATTGCTTTCAACCTTGATAAATTCTTCGGTAAATGCGGTTCAAACGGAAAGCAAAGTCTTACAATGGCAATGGGCATCGGCTGTAACGCGTGCGGTGTTACGGGCTGCAGAATAATAGAAAATCGAAAAGACAGGGAAATAGCGGTTGTTACCAATAGTTTTATGCCGTGTAACGGCAGATTCCCGATTTTGATAGCGGTTACCATGTCTTTTTTCGCGGCGGGCGCAAACAGCTTGATATCTTCACTTACGGTAGCCTTGGTATTGCTTATATCAATTGTATTCGCAGTGATAATCACCTTAATCGTTTCCAAAATTCTTTCCGTAACTGTTTACAAGGGCGCCGATTCGGGCTTCGTGCTTGAGCTTCCGCCCTACCGCAGACCAAGGATAATAAAAACCATTGTGCGTTCATTACTTGACCGAACACTATTTGTACTTGGCAGAGCTGTGATTGTTGCCGCCCCGGCAGGCGCGGTGATTTGGCTCATGGCAAATTTAAAAATTAATGATATAACACTGCTGAATTACTGTTCGAGCATATTAAATCCGTTTGGAAAACTCATAGGTCTTGACGGCGTAATAATTATGGCTTTGTTTTTGGGATTTCCGGCAAATGAAACCGTTATTCCGATTATTGTTATGTCATATCTGTCTTATACCACGCTGACGGATTACACGGGTTATGAGCAATTAAGCTTGATTTTACAGACAAACGGCTGGACGGTTATTACGGCAATTTGTATGCTGATTATAACCATGCTTCATTTTCCCTGCTCAACAACCGTTTTGACAATTCATAAAGAAACAGGAAGTGTGAAAACTACCGCAATCGCGTTATTGCTTCCGTTTATTATTGGTATAATACTGTGCGCGGTTACGTCGGCAATAGGAAGAATTTTTATATAAAAAACAGGAGTATCCCGACGAGATACTCCTGAGGTTTGTTTGAAATTGTGACGTAAGATAAATTATCTCTTAACGTTGAAAGCACCCATCTGCGGATACTGAGCAGCCGCGCCGAGCTCTTCTTCGATTCTGAGGAGCTGGTTGTACTTCGCAACACGCTCCGAACGGCTGGGAGCGCCTGTCTTAATCTGACATGTGTTAAGCGCAACGGCAAGGTCAGCGATTGTTGTGTCGGCTGTTTCACCCGAACGGTGTGAAGAAACAGCTGTGTAACCTGCCTTATGAGCCATCTTGATAGCCTCAAGAGTCTCTGATACAGAACCAATCTGGTTGAGCTTGATAAGGATTGAGTTACCTGCGCCGAGAGCAATACCCTTTGAAAGTCTCTCTGTATTTGTAACAAAGAGGTCGTCGCCTACGAGCTGAACCTTGTGGCCGAGTCTTTCGGTCATCTTCTGCCAGCCTTCCCAGTCCTCTTCATCAAGGCCGTCCTCGATAGAGATAATGGGATACTTGTCAACAAGAGCTTCCCAGTGATCGATTAACTCGTCAGAGGTAAAGTCTTTGCCGCTCTTGGGCTGATGATAATAGCCCTTGCCTTTTTCGCTCTTCCACTCTGAAGAAGCAGCGTCCATGGCAATCATGAAGTCCTTGCCGGGCTCATAACCCGCAGCCTTAATAGCTTCCAAAATCTTCTCGATAGCAGCTTCGTCGCTTTCGAGCTTGTTGGGAGCGTAACCGCCTTCGTCGCCTACCGCTGTAACGTCGCCCATATCCTTAATGAGCTTCTTAAGAGTGTGGAATACTTCGGCACACCATCTGAGGCCTTCCTTGAAAGAAGGAGCTCCGACAGGCATAATCATAAATTCCTGTGTATCAACAGCGCTGTCAGCGTGAGCGCCGCCGTTAAGGATGTTCATCATAGGAACGGGAAGCTTTGTGCCCTGAACGCCGCCGAGAAATCTGTAAAGCGGAAGCTCAAGAGCGGTAGCAGCAGCTCTGGAAGTAGCGATAGAAACAGCAAGAATAGCGTTTGCGCCGAGCTTTGATTTGTCCTTTGTGCCGTCAAGGTCAATCATAACCTTGTCAACAGCGTAAATGTCAGAAGCATCCATGCCAACCAAAGCAGGAGCAATACAATTGTTGATATTGTCAACAGCCTTCTGCACACCCTTGCCAAGGTATCTTGACTTGTCGCCGTCGCGAAGCTCAAGAGCCTCGAATTCACCTGTTGATGCGCCGCTGGGAGCTGTACCTCTTGCTACAGTACCGTCAGCAAGTGTAACCTCAGCCTCAACAGTAGGATTGCCTCTTGAGTCAAGGATTTCTCTGCCGACTACATTTTCAATTGATAAGTAGTTCATTTAACATACTTCCTCTCATTAAATTTACAGATTGTTAAAAATTTAACGCCCTGCATAAATTGATTTAGCACTTAACGTACTAATTATATTTAGTATATCACAGCGGCTTTTGTATTGTCAAGATGAATTGTAATATTTATAAATAAATCGGGTAATAAAATGACTATATTTGTATGTACTGTATAATTCTAAAAAGACAATAAGTGTTAAAAATCCGCTTGCGCCGCCTTCATCATAATGGCACATTCCATGCGTTTTCTGAACAGCTCGCAGCCGTATTCATATATTCCCTTTATTGAACCTGTTGCGTGATAAGCGTTAGCCGCGCAGCCTCCGCTGCAGTAAAGCCTCGCCCAGCAATCCTTGCAGTCGGGACGGGCATAAGCGTTACAAAGCTTAAATTCGTCCTGAATTTCGCTGTTGGTAACACCTTCATAAATACTGCCGAGTCTGTACCTGTCGTCGCCGACAAACTGATGGCACGGATACAAATCGCCCCATGGCGTAACGGCCATATATTCGGTACCGGAACCGCAGCCGGAGATACGCTTATAAATACAGGGACCGCCCGTTAAGTCAATCATGTAATGATAAAACGTAAGAGGTCTTCCCTCTTTTTCGCGCCTGAGCATTTCCTTGGCAAGAATTTCATATTGCTCAAAAAGTACAGGCAAATCGTCGTAAGTCAGCGCGTAGGGGTCGTCCGGAGCGCAGACAACAGGCTCCATTGAAAGCTCGGTAAATCCCAAGTCCGCCATATGGAAGATATCGTTTGTGAAATCGGTATTGTTGTGAGTATATGTACCGCGGACATAATAGCCGCGGTTTCCGCGCTTCTTAACAAATTCCCGGAACTTAGGCACTATAATATCGTAGCTGCCCTTGCCGTTTATTGTTTTTCTGAGGTTATCATGAATTTCTTTTCTGCCGTCAAGACTTAAAACGACGTTGTGACATTCTTTATTCGCAAACTCAATCACATCATCATCCACAAGCATGCCGTTTGTGGTAAGCGTAAAGCGGAAGTTTTTGTTGTGTTGCTTTTCAATGCTTCTGGCGTAAGCCACAATGCCTTTCACTACGTCAAAATTCATCAGAGGCTCACCTCCGAAGAAATCAACCTCAAGATTCACTCTGCTGCCTGAGTTTTCAATAAGAAAATCAATTGCTCTTTTGCCTACTTCAAGACTCATCAACGCCCGTTCTCCGTGATATTTGCCCTGACTGGCGAAACAGTATTCGCAGTTAAGATTACAGGTGTGGGCAATGTGCAGACAAAGAGCTTTAATTACCGTATTTCTTTTTTTAAAGTCAAAGGCTAAGTTTTCGTACTTGTCCTCCGAAAAAAGCTTACCTTCACTTTTCAGTTCCTCTACATCGTCGATGCAGTCGGAAATTTCCTCCGCGTTTATTTGCGGATTACCGGAATACTTATTAAGCAGCTGAGAAATAATTTCTTCTCTGCTGTTTTTTTCAAACATTTCAATAACGTCGTAGGCAAGCTCGTCAACAACATGAACGCTGCCGCTGTAAACGTCGAGTACGATATTATAACCGTTTAGTTTATACTGATGTACCATTTTAAAACCCCTATACATAAGGAAAGCCGTTAAACCATAAGGCATAACGGCGTTTAATCCTTAATTTGAAAATTATTTCTCAAGACATTTTTCGCACTGCTGATTAGCAACGCCGCATGAGGTTTTGCAAGCAGACTGGCAAGATGTTTGACATTCGCCGCAGCCGCCTGTTTTAACGCTCTTCTTTAAGTCACGAGTTTCAATTGTTTTAATTCTTTTCATGATTTCGTACTCCTTTGATATATAATATCTGTATAAGTAAATTCTAACATATACGTTTTGATTTGTCAATTACAAATCTGCTACATTTACGGTGTCGGCGCGATGTTCACGGTATGAGTCAAAATAAACATGTCCGCCAAGCCTTTGAATATAGCGCGCGTGATTAATAATTTCACGACTGATTACCTCGCCGGGCGCAACACACGGAATTCCCGGAGGATAAACCATTATTGTTTCCATAGCGACTTTCCCTACCGCTTCTTCAAGCAATAAGCGCTTGGTCTTATATTTATATTTCTCATATGGAATAAAAATTTGTTTCGGAACGGTTTTAATCAAATAATCTGCTTTGACGGCAGCAGAGCTGTTTACAACAGAATCAATTTCTTTTAACGCCTTAGCAAGCCGGATGAAGCCTTCATCGGTGTCGCAAACAGTTGTGTATGCCAGAACATAATCTGGCGTCGCCATTTCCGTTTCAATATGATATTTTTCACGCAAAATGTTTGCCAGCTCATACCCTGAAATATCCGTATCGGAAGATGAAATAATAACTTTTCCGGCTTCATGCAAAGGATGATTTTCCGAAAACAGTTCCGAATAATTTAAATACGCTTTTTCCGGAAGCGGATAATTAAACAGTATTTTAAGCTTTGAAAGTTTTTTTGCGTCATAATAAAATTTTTGTAATCTGAGAGCGTACCTGTAGGCAGGATTGCGTGATTCCATCATTTTCAGCGCTCTTCCCGCGGAAGCCGTCAAAACATAGGACGGACTGCTGGTTTGAAATACAGCAAGATTCGCGCGAAGCTGCGCTGTTTTTTCTTTGTCAAGGTTTGAAATCAGCATTGCCGTTTGAGTCAGCGCGGCTGAATTTTTATGCAGACTTGTTACAAACGCGTCGGCTTTTTCAGCCGGAGGCGCAAAAAACAACCGCGGAGAACAGCAACCGAAAACCTTGCTTATTGTCGGGTGCACGCCGTGCGCCTGATCCACAAACAGCTTTGTGCCGTGAGCGTGGCAAATATCAGCAATGGTTTCGGTGTCGGAACACATGCCCTCATAAGTAGGCGAAGTAATGACCGCAAGCGAAATATCCGGATATTCGTTTAACATCCGATCAACTTCATCCGCGTTGATTTCACCGTAAAAATTCAGAGATTTTCCGTCATCACGGGCAGTTTCAGGCATAATATAATGAGGCTTAAGCCCTAACAGCTCCACCGCGTTATAAACCGAGCGGTGGCAATTGCGCGCGATAAGCACATTGTCTCCGGGCTTAGTCATTGTCCTGATTGCCGCAAGAATTCCGCCGGTCGATCCGTTAACTAAAATAAACTTTCCATCGTCACAACTGAGACCCGATACAATATCCTGCGGATGATGTAAATCATCAAAGGGAGGAATTTCCGTAATATCAATTTGATGGGTACTGTCAACAAACTGTCTGTTTCTTTTGTGACCGGGCATGTGAAACGGATACATGTCGGAATTTGAATAATCAATTAATTTTTCGTATAAGTCGCGAAAATAATAGTATTGATTCATCAGTCGGTACCGAATTCTCTTAACTCCAGATCCTTGTTGTGGTCAAGCGCCCAGTCAATGCTCCAATAACTTGTGAAGAGCAACAGATGATTGCCTTTTAAGTCCTGAATTCGTTTTGTATCGGAAGCCAAATCAAGTGTTTTGGGATCGATATCGTCGTTAACTATCCATCGGATATATTCATAAGGAAGATTTTCCATTACTATATCAACGTTATATTCATTTTCAAGACGATATTTAAGCACGTCAAACTGAAGCACTCCCACAACTCCGACAATAACTTCCTCCATACCGGCGTCAAGCTCTTGAAAAATCTGAATAGCGCCTTCCTGAGCTATTTGGCTTGTGCCCTTAATAAACTGCTTGCGCTTCATGGTGTCCTTTTGGCGGACTCTGGCAAAGTGCTCCGGAGCGAAGGTCGGAATTCCTTTAAACTGAACCTTATGCGAAACGGAGCAAATTGTGTCTCCGATTGAAAAAATGCCGGGGTCAAAAACGCCTATAATGTCGCCTGCGTAGGCTTCGTCAACAATTTCGCGTTCCTGAGCCATAATTTGCTGAGGCTGAGAAAGACGCATTTTCTTCTTGCCCTGAACATGGTAAACCTCCATGTTCTTCTCAAATTTACCGCTGCAAATTCTCATGAACGCAATTCTGTCGCGGTGAGCCTTGTTCATATTTGCCTGGATTTTAAACACAAACGCGGAAAAATCATCCGACATAGGATCAACATTTTCACTGACGGTTTCTCTTGCCAGAGGAGATGTTGTAAGCTTTAAAAACTGTTCCAAAAACGGTTCAACGCCGAAATTTGTAAGCGCGGAACCGAAGAATACCGGTGTAAGCTTGCCTTCGCGCACGGCTTCAAGGTTAAATTCATCGCCGGCGCCGTCAAGCAGTTCGATTTCATCAAATAAATCCTGCTTAAGATATTGACCGAGGATATCGTCAAGCTGAGAATCATCAAGCGTAAGCTCCTTTTTCTCAACTTCCTTTTGACCGTTATTTGCGGTAAAGCACAGAATTTTCTCTGTGTTGCGGTCAAAAACGCCCTTGAATTCCTTACCCGAGCCAATAGGCCAGTTAACCGGGTAAGTGTTAATTCCAAGCACATTTTCAATATCTTCAAGCAGGTCAAACGGGCTTTTGGCGTCACGGTCCATTTTATTAATAAAGGTGATTATCGGAATATTACGCATTACGCAAACCTTAAACAGCTTAATCGTCTGCTTTTCAACACCCTTTGAACCGTCAATAACCATAACCGCGGAATCCGCCGCCATGAGGGTGCGGTAAGTGTCCTCGGAAAAGTCCTCGTGTCCGGGCGTATCAAGAATGTTAATGCAATATCCGTTATACTTAAACTGAAGAACGGAAGAAGTAACGGAAATACCTCTTTGCTTTTCAATTTCCATCCAGTCGGAAACCGCGTGCTTCGCGGTACGCTTGCCCTTTAC